>Ga0315534_1002822_pt1 | contig 11431 bp, 6 predicted proteins | sample SalMarSW160240MG_FD_203094 | JGI IMG/M metagenome (GOLD analysis project Ga0315534, IMG submission 203094) | Salt marsh sediment microbial communities from the Plum Island Ecosystem LTER, Massachusetts, United States - Salt Marsh Sediment SW1602-40 ... | reverse complement strand
GGTCAGTAAGAACAAGGACGAACCCAGTAGCAGGACTCCAATCGAACCATGCAGCGGCACTTCGAAGATCCAAACGCCCATCACGACGGAAATTGCCAAACCGCCCATGCCCAAAATGAAATACGGCAGGATTTTACCGAGGAGCACTTCGAGCATGGACACCGGCGTCACCATGAGTGCTTCCATGGTACCCCGTTCCCATTCGCGGGCCATTAGCAACGCTGTGAGCAACGCGCCAATCAGTGTCATCACCACCGCCACCACACCGGGTAATAGAAAATTTCGGCTCCGCACATTGGCGTTAAACCAGATTCGCTGTTCAAGATTGACCGCCGCGACGATCGGCTTGCCGGCTTCCGCCGCGCGGTGTTCCAGCCACTTACTGTATGCGCCTTCGACGTATCCGTTCGCGATTCGCGCCGTGTTCGCATCCACACCGTTGACAACCAACTGCACCGCAGCCCCACCCGGCAGACGAATTCTCTCCGAGAAGTTCTCTCGTAGATGCAGAATTGCGTCGACGCGCCGTTCCATCAGTGCTTGTCGTGCCGCAGGCATTCCGTGGATGTAAGTCGGCTTGAAGTAGGGTGAATGTTCCAGCTCGGCGCAAAAGCTGGCTGTGTCCGGCGTCTGTTTCTCGACGACCAGCGCGATTGGCATGTGCTCGACGTCGAGCGACACACCGTATCCAAATAACAACAGCAGGATGGCTGGCAACGCAAGTGCGATGGCCAACGCACTAGGATCGCGCAGCACCTGTAGAAACTCTTTGCGGACCAACCCCTGCATCCGCATCAGCGAGCCACCGCGATGAGAATCTGTCGACTGTCGAGGCTGTGCGCTGTTCGTCATGGGTTTAAGCGGAACGGATATCGATTAATCGAATGAAAGCATCTTCCATTGTCGGATCAGGATGCACTTTAGAACGCGTCTGCTGTTTGATTTCGGCCGGCGTACCCAAAACAAGGATTTCGCCGGCCATCATGATCGCCAGTCGGTCGCAATACTCGGCCTCATCCATGAAGTGCGTCGTAACCAGTACAGTAACCCCCCGCGATGCTAGGGCATTGATGCGATGCCAGAATTCGCGGCGGGCGAGTGGATCGACGCCCGACGTTGGTTCGTCGAGAAAAATGATTTCTGGTTCATGCATGAGTGCACAGGCCAATGCCAATCGTTGCTTGTAGCCCAGCGGTAACGCGCCGCCAGTTTTTTCTACGACCGACCCAAGTTTGAATTCGTCTATCGCCCAATCGATTCTCTCGCGGCGGCGGCGACCCGCCAGGCCGTAGGCACCACTAAAGAACCGCAGGTTGTCGGCGACGCTGAGCGTGCCATACAGGGAAAACGTCTGCGACATGTAACCGATGCGTGCTCGCGCCGCGGCGGCCTTCCTACGGACGTCAATACCGGCGACCTGCAATGTGCCGCCGCTGGCTGGCAGCAAACCACAGACCATTCGGAACATCGTCGTCTTGCCGGCACCGTTCGCTCCCAATAGTCCGAAGATTTCACCGCGATTCACGTCAAACGAAACACTCTTCACCGCATAGAAATCGCCGAACCGTCTCTCGACGTCAAAGACTTCGATCACGCGGTCGTCCGTGTTGGCGTACCTGGACTTGTCGTTGGAGTCTGCCCCAATAGGAGACTTTCGGGCCCTCGCACCGTCGCCGCGTCGCTCCCGTAGCGTGGCAATGAAACCATCCTCGAATCGTGGCGGAACGGACGAAATAGAGACGTTTTTCTCATCGGGCACCAGCTTCTCCGCCGATGGATCGATGTCGCGGCTGAGCACCAACCTGACAGCATCGCCTTGAATCACGGCATCCGTTACGTCTGCGTGTCGAGACAGCAGTTCCTCCACGTCACGATTCTTTCGGTTGGGAATCCGAACCTTGAACGTTAGACCGGCGAGCGGCTCGCTGAATCGGCTCGGCGGGCCCTGGCCGATGAGATTACCTTCATCCAGCATGATCACTTCATCACAGCGTTCGGCTTCGTCGAGATAGGCCGTACTCAACAGGACCGTCGTCCCTTCGTCCTGCACGAAACGTTTGACAATGGCCCACAGCTCACGTCGCGATACCGGATCAACGCCCACCGTCGGTTCATCGAGCAGCAGCAGTCGCGGCGGATGGACCAGCGTGCAGGCCAGACCCAACTTTTGCTTCATTCCGCCCGAGAGCTTGCCGGCCAGCCGCTTGGTAAATGGAGCAAGACCCGTCATATGCATCAGTTCGTCGTAACGCTCCGACCGAGACTTGACGGGCATGCCCTGCAAATCAGCATACAGGTCAAGATTCTCTTGGACGGACAGGTCTTCGTACAAACCGAATCGCTGCGGCATGTAGCCCACACTGGCTTGCACTTGAAGCGCCTGAAGCGAGGCATCGAGTCCGAGCACGCTCAAAGTACCGGTGTCGGTTCGAAGCAGTCCTACCGCCAATCGCATGAGCGTTGTCTTGCCAGCGCCATCGGGACCGATCAATCCCGTGACCTTGCCAACCTTGATCGCGACGTTCAGATTGCGCAACGCGTCGACCGATCGCTGGCCCGAACGAAACGTCTTGGTGACGTTCCGGAAAGTTAATGCAATCTGGTCGGAATTAAGCATGCGACTCGATGTATGGCGTGTGCAGGGGACGGGAGGAATTCGGATCTGGCATGCGTTCACAGATCGGATCCGGGGCCCACCGCGTTCTGTTCCTGCGATGATGTTGTCCGTGGGTTTTCGAGCGCGATCTTCACCGTCGCTGGCATGCCAAGCCGAAGTTCGTTATTCGGGTTCTTGACAAAGACGCGAATCTGATACACCAGTTTGGTTCGCAACTCGCGCGTCTCCACCGGTTTCGGCGTGAACTCGGCGGTTGGCGAGATAAACCCAATCCAGCCTTCGTACTCTTTGTCCGGAAAGCTGTCGGTGACAACTCTGGCTTTCATGCCTTCAGAGATTTTTCCCAAATCCGGCTCCGAAACATACGCCCGCACCCAGACCGGATCGGTGAGTGCCACGGTAAAGACGGGTTTCTGAGGTGAGGCCATGTCGCCCACTTCCAAAATGCGATCTTGAACAATGCCGTCAGAAGGCGCGTATAGACAACTATCCTTCAAGTCGTGCTGTGACTGGCCCAGTTCGGCCTCGTAGCGTTTGAGCATCGCTTTGGCCTCGGCAATATCCTCATTTCGCGGCCCGGCGATGGCCAAATCGAGCGCCGCCTGTAGCGCCCTCTCTTGAGCTTTCGTTGACTCGAGTGCCGCCTTCGAATCATCGACGTCTTGCTGTGAGACGGCCTTGTCCTTGACGAGGCTCAGATTTCGCTTGTGAGTGGTTTCCAAGTCGCGGACGGTGGCCTGAACCGCGGCAACGTCGGCACGGGCTTTGGTGATCTCCTCGGTACGCGAGCCGGCTTCGAGCCTCGCCACAACTTGCTTCTGCGTTTCAACCAAGGCCTTGGCACGCTCGACAGTATACTCCAAACGCTCGGTGTCAAGCTTGGCGAGCAATTGGCCCTGCTTGATGCGATCACCTTCTTCCACTGTCAGCTCCGCGATCCGTTCGCTTCCGTTGATCGCCAACTCGACTTGCCGTACATCGACGTTGCCGAACACAACCAGCAGACCGTCGTCCGAAATCTGTTGCGAGTTCCACCAGTACCAGAGACCTCCGGCGCTACATCCGAACACAATCAGAACGAGCAATACACGCAACGGCTTTGACATAAATCGACACTTTCTGCTGAGGCTGCCGAAACAACGTTTATCGTCTCCCGCCTTTAGATGAAGTCAGCAGGGAGGGCCGTTCGGCTTCAAAAACGCGGTAGGCCAGCAGTTTCACGCGGTCGTTGATCAGGAACCAGGCCAGCGCATATCCCCACACCAATATCGCCCATTTCCAGCCTATGGGCGTCATGAAAACGCCGTAAACTGCGATCAGCGTGGCTACTAACTGCGTCCCAAGAACGGCAGCGAAGAGCAACCGTGCCGGCGAGATCGACCAGAACGGGCCGCGCGTCCGAGTAACGAAGATTGTCAGATGCCCAGCGACCGAGAGCTTGAGGTACATGAACGTCTGGATGATGTCGCGATTTAGATGGAAGACGCGCTCCCCCAGGTAAAACAAACCGAATGATGCGACCAATCCTATCACTCCCAGCACTGTTGCGAGCACAAGAACGGCGCGCATGTTCCACACCTCGGGCCGGTCGGAATAGCGAACGCGGTCGTAGGCAATCGAGAGGATGGCGCCGTCGTTGAGCAAGGCCAGCAGAACGATCATCACCGCGGTCACCGGGTAGAAATTGAATATCAGGATAGAAAGCGTCATGAACAACAACACACGGATCGTCTCCGCGATGCGGTAGATGGCGTAACTGTTCATCCGCTGAAAGATCTTGCGAGCCTCCTTGATCGCGTCGATGATCACCGATAAACCTGAGGTTAACAGCACGATGTCCGAAGCGGCTCGGGCGGCGTCGGTGGCCCCGGAGACGGCAACTCCGCAGTCGGCCTTTTTCAGGGCCGGCGCATCATTGACGCCGTCGCCCGTCATGCCGACGATGTGGCCTTTAGCTTGAAGCACTTCGACGATGTGGAACTTATGTTCGGGGAAGACCTGCGCGAACCCGTCGGCCTGTTCGATGGCCTCCGCCAATCGACCGCCCTCGTGGTGCTTTGTTTCTGTGAACAGACTGGCGTCGAGGATGTTCTTTCCCAGACCGACCTGGCTGGCGATCTCCTTGCCTATGGCGACCTGGTCGCCTGTCACCATCTTCACCTCAATGCCCATCCTTTTGGCGGTCTCAATCGTAGGCCTGGAGTCCTCGCGGGGCGGGTCGTACAGGGGCAGCACACCGAGGAATCGCCAGGGGCCGTCGCCGTCGGCGCGGGCCACTCCCAGGGAGCGAAAACCACGCTCCGCGAAGTCATTTACCGCTTGGTCTACCCGGGGCCTGAACTTATCGGCGTCATCCGCCAGGGCCAGGATTACCTGCGGGGCGCCTTTGGTTGCCTTGAAGGCGGCGCCTTCCGGTCCGATAACAGCTGCCTCAGTACGCTTGTGAACAGGGTCGAATGGCTGAAAGTGGGTGACTCGATATCCCTGCGGGGAGTCATTGAGACTAGCGAGGACAGCCACATCAATTGGGTCTTGATCCTCCTCTCGAGAGGCCAGCGCCGCGACTGCCATTATCTCTTGCGCAGAAGTGTCGCCATCACAGAAAGGCGCGCCCAGAGTAAGGCGGTTTTGCGTGAGCGTCCCCGTCTTGTCGGAGCACAGCACATCCATTCCAGCCAACTCTTCGATGGCCACGAGGCGGCTGACGATCGCCTCCTTGTGGGCCAGCACTCGGGCGCCCACCGCCATCGTCACCGACAGCACGGTAGGCATGGCCACGGGGATGGCGGCAACTGTCAGGACTAGTGCGAACTCGATGGTCTCCAGCATGGGGTCGTCGCGGAAGAGGGCCACCATCAAAATGAGGATCACCAGAGCGAGCGCGATGACGATCAGGTAGTCGCCAATTTTCAGCACGGCCCGCTGGAAGTGGCTGACCGTGTGGGCCGTCTCCACCAGCCGCGCCGTCTTTCCGAAATACGTGCGCCGCCCGATGGCGGTCACGTCCGCGTCGCTCTCACCCTGTCGGACGATTGAGCCAGAATAGACGGTTTCGCCCGGCTTGCGAGTCGCGGGGAGGGATTCGCCTGTCAGAGCCGATTGGTCCACCTCGATCGGGTCTCCCTCCCGCAGCACGGCGTCGGCCGGTACGATGTCACCCAGTCGGAGTCGTATGAGGTCGCCGGTCACAAGTTCCCGGGCGGGGACCGATGTCCAACGGCCGTTTCGTTTGACTCTGGCGGACAATGCGAGGTTGGCCTTGAGGGCGGCGATGGCATTGCCGGCCTTGTATTCCTCCCAGAACCCGACGACGGCATTGGTCACCAGCAGGGTCATGATGATGCCGAAATCCGCCCAGTGCTGCACGACAGCGGATAGGATGATCGCCACCTCAATCATCCAGGGGATCGGCCCCCAGAAGTACGTTAAGAACTTGAGTAGAGGATTCTCTTTCTTCTCAGGAAGTTCGTTGTAGCCGAACTCCTTCCTTCGCCGCTGGACATCGACTTCATCGAGCCCATCTTGGGTAGTCAACGACGACGTCTGCGGCTTATCGACAGGCGGCGCGGTCGCCTTGCTGCGATGCGATTCTGTGGTGTGTTCGACACTCATGGTGTTCACCCCATAATCTGCTCAAGTTTTAAGTCCTGTCGGGCCGTCGTAGCGGGAGTCAGTCCTTGCTCGCGATCATCAGTCCGATGAATTGTTCGCTCAAATGGCGCGCAGCACGTATTCCGCGCAGTCAGAGGAGCAGTCCACGAGCCCGCGCGATATTGATCGTATGCTGCGCGATCATCAATTCTTCATTAGTTGGAATAACCCATATCTCAACCTGGCTGCGGTCTGTCGAGATTCGGGGGCCGTGGCGCGAGTTCGTCGTGTCGTCCAATTCAACGCCGAGCCAGGCAAGACGCTCGCAAACCATCCTCCGAAACGACGTAGCGTGTTCGCCAATGCCCCCTGTAAACACAAACGCGTCCAAGCCGCCTAGGGCTGCTGCATAGGCGCCGGCGTACTTGACCACCTGGTAAACGAAGTATTCTACGGCCCGGCTTGCCGCCGTCGCGTCGCTGTGCAGGAGAGCGTGCATGTCACTGCTAATACCGGAAAGCCCTAGAAGCCCCGACTGCTCGTAGAGCAAGTTCTCCAAGTCGCTGGTGTCGTAAGCCTTGGTGCGCAGCAGATAGAACACGATTTCTGGTGGGAGGTCGCCCGTGCGTGTCGCCATAGGCAGACCGGACAGTCCGGAGAAGCCCATCGTCGTATCCATGCTCTTGCCGTCAAGCATCGCACACATGCTGGCCCCGCCCCCCAAGTGCGCGACGATCACGCGTCGCGCCATGGGGGCGCACTTCTTGACCTCGTGGCTGATGTATTCGTAGGAGATACCGTGATAACCCCAATGCCGAACGCCGCCGGCCAGCACCTGAGATGGCAGTGCATAGATCTGGGCCACGTCCGGCATGGTCCGGTGAAACGAACTGTCGAAACATGCCACCTGGGGTAGATGGCCGAACGCCTTGGCAAATGCCCTTGCGCCGGCGACGTTAGCCGGCTGGTGCGATGGCTCCATGACGCTTAGCCCGTCGAGATAGTCGAGCATGTCGTTTTCGATGAGTTTGGGCGCCTCGTAGCGAGTCCCGCCCAGCACGATGCGGTGGCCGCACGCGGCAACTTTTAGGCCATCGATGCGCCCTTCCAGCCAGTCGATCGTGAAGCAAAGTGCGGTCGCGTGGTCGATTGTCTTCCCCTCGCCCCAATCGTGACTGACCATCGGCTTGCCATCGAGCTCTTGGACAATGAATCGCGGATGAGTTGACATTTCTGCAATCTGTCCGCGACATCGTTCAGCGAGCGCATCGCCCTTGTAGCCGAATGCAGCAAACTTAAGACTCGTCGAGCCAGAGTTGATGACAATGATTCCGTTGAGCAATACTCTCTACTCCTCTGGGATAGGAAGAATGGCGGTGGGATCGCGCGCCAGCGCATCGGCGTAAAGAACGGCCGCCGCGGTGGAGAACCGACGTGCCGCTGCGCTATCGGCGCGGCTGGTTAATACCACTGGTACACGGGCGCCCACCACTAGCCCGGCGGTCTGGGCGTCCGCCATGAAGGCGAACTCCTTGTAGATCATGTTGCCCGCCTCAATGTTCGGAACGATCAGCACGTTAGCTCGTCCTGCAACCGGCGAGACAAGGTGCTTGACGCTGGCCGCCTCGGCGTCGACAGCGGCGTCCAGGTCGAATGGACCATCGACGAGTGCGCCCACGATCTGGCCGCGATCAGCCATTTTGGCGAGGATTGCGGCGTCGAGGGTCGAGGCCATCTTGGTTTGAACCATTTCAACGGCTGAAAGCACAGCGACCCGCGGTTCCTCGATCCCCATCGCAATCGCAAACCCAATCGCGTTCTGGCAGATGTCCCGCTTCTCATCGACGCTCGGCGCAATATTTAGCGCAACGTCGCTTAGTACAATTCGTTGCGGATATGTCGGGGCAGAGATCAGGGCGCAGTGACTGATCAGCCGCCCTGTGGTGAGCTTGGCGTCCTTATGCAGCACCGCATGAAGGAGCGTGTCCGTGTGTAGACTGCCTTTCATCAGGGCCTGCAACCTGCCAGCAGCGGCCGCAGCCACGGCCATTTCGGCGGCTTCTTCGGGGTTCTCCACCTCCTCGATCCGGCTGACGCTAAGAGCAACATGCACCTTGGCGGCCAACGCCTGGAGTGACGCCGTTGGTCCGTAGAAAACCGGCTCGATCAGCTTGGCGGCGGCGGCTTCCATGGCTCCTGAGAGCGACTCCTCGGTCAGCGGCCACACAATCCCCGTTCTCATCGCCGGCAACGCGGCGCAGTCTTCGAGCAGATTATCCAGAGAATGCGGCGCCCCCAGCGGCAACGCGCGCTGGGGCGCGAGCACCTCGAGGGAGCCGGTCGCAATTGGTCTGCCGTCTGCGTCAGTGCAGTTCGTATCCAGGAGCACGATTCGATCCGCCGTCCGCTTCTCCTTCACGGTCAACCGGGCCTTGACAAGGTCGCCTGCCTGAAGTGGACGCTCCAACTTAACAGCGACCGATCGGATCACAGAACCAGGACCGGGCAGCTGCGATGAGGCCAGCCCACTCAGCATCGCCACGATAATACCCAACCCCCCCTCGCCGGATGAAACTTGCTCGCCGGTGGCCGATCCCCATGCCTTCAACTGACCACTCTCGAAACGCCGAGTGCGTGTCATGGTTTGGCCAACGCTGAGTCGCCCGATCGTCCGGCTCATTTCCGGGATGGCGTCCCGCTTTCCGATCAGCGCTGTCATGGTGAACCTCGCTTCGCGATTGAATTTCACATCGGTGGGACAGCTCAAGAACACAAGCTTGGCGTGAGCTCTATTACTTCCTTTTCCAGCGCAAGCGCTCTTGCGATCCGATCAAGCCTTGCTGTGGCAGGGGCGTTGGCGGCACCAGTGACGCTGACTACTTCTTTCACAAGCTCTAGAAGCCTTGCCCGATCGTCAGTCTCATCGGGTACCAAAGCGGCCAAGGAATCAATCGCCCGCTGCGGATCTAGCTGAAGCACGGCGGCCTGGTCGCGCACGATTTGCTTGAGTTCCTCACGAGTCAGATGGCTGCGCCTCAGGTGTAGTTCGCGGAACGCCACGGCGACGCGCTCATCAAACCGCCGTTCCCCTTCCAGTACGTAGAGCAGCGCCCGAACCGTCGCTTCCTCTATGCCGCCCTTCCGCACCTTCGATTGGGCCTGGGAAAGCGACGCGGCAAACGCGGCCTCATCTGCGGTGGTGATCGCGGGCAGCCGGCGAACTGGGCCTGCATCAGCGCTGATACCGAGCAGCCCCTGCACGATGGGTGAGCCGTAAGCGGCGAAAAACCACGCTTCGCCAATTCGATCGCGCAGGTTGCGCCATTTGTCGAGGGCAAACTCGATCTGCCTACCGGCCGCTTCCTGCATCAACCACAAAGGGTTGTCGGACGCCACGGGTCGCCGCTCGCTCCGCGCGTCGTCGGCGAGCTTCGCAACCGGCGCCATAGCCGGATTTTCGTCGGCGAAAATGGTGTAGCTCAGCCGAAGCGGGTTGAGTCGACGCAGCATTTCGGCCACCGGCGCATTTGTCATCAATCGCACGAACGGCTGCAGAAAGGCCTGATAGAGGCCCAAGTTCAGTTTCGAAACCCGCTCCACGGTCGCAAAGACGCGATCATCCTCGTCTGAGTTGCGGCCAAGTAACCGGATGTCATCCAGCGTTCGCGGCTCGAAGCGAGCGAGAAAGTCACCGATTACAAGATCCGCGCACGGTTCGCCCGGGGATTTCGGCGTGATAATCATCTCATATAGGCCGGGCGGCAAGACGTCGATGATGTCCAGCGTTCGGACAAACGCTGCGTCTTCCATGGCCGCCACCTTCGACGATACAAAGATCGCCAAGTGTCCCGCCGACGGATCGAGGCAGTAGACGATTGTCCGTCCGCGCGCTTGGATCTCCTCTACGTCACGATACAGATCCAGAATCCAGCCTAGCGCTTGGGGCGGTGGGCTGATATTGTCGCCCAGCGAGGCGAAGCAAACGACAGGCGAGGTCACATTGCGCGCATCGAAGATTTGGCCGTCGTTTGAAATCAATTGATTCCGCGTCAGTTTATCGCCGACAAACAGCTCATCGACGATATACTGCACCTCGGAGCCGTTCATCTGAATGAAATCGCCCCACCATTTCTCGAAGCCCAAGTAACGTCGAGGTTCCGTATCGATGTTTGCGTAAACGCGATATTGCTTGCCCCATAGGAAGTCGGTCGGATTTTGATTGTCGAAGTTCTCAATGAAGTAGGCGCCATCCACCTTGCCGTTTCCCAAGTCGCTTGTCAGCGCGGTCAGCCAGGAACCTCCCACATAGCCGCCCTCGTAACGCATCGGGTTCTTTCCATGGACACCCTGCCAATAGGACACCGGCGAGCCGGCCATGATTACAGTCCCGAATAGGTCCGGGCGAAGCATCGCTGCCATGAGCGTCTGATAACCGGCTTGACAATTGCCGAATGCGACCGGCCGCGGACTATCCGGGTGCAGCCCGGCTACGTGTTCGACGAACGCCACTTGTCCATCGACCACGTCGAGGAACGTTTGCCCGACAACTGGCTCGGCCGAGAAGCCGACGAAGTAGACTGGGTGCCCTGCCGACAGGGCGTCCCCGATCTCACTCTGCGATTTGAATCCGCCAATGCCGGGAGCCTGCCCGGCCCGAGGATCGATCACAATAATTGGCGCCTTGCCGGCGTCGATAACCACTCCTGGCGGCGGCACAATTCGCGCCAGGTAATAATTGATGGGCCGTGGGAGCGAGGGACCTCGCTGAATGATCTCGTACTCGTAGCGAAGTACCGTTGCCATAGGACGGGCGCTGATCGCCTCTTGAGCGTTCCCGCGCTGCCTGAGGACGTCAAGAAAAATGGCACTGCGTTGAAATCCGTCGATCAGATATTCCTGCAGCGCGTTGCTCGGCCAGAACATTGAAAACAGGTCCAACGCTCCTTGCCATGCCGGCCGGCGTGAGGCCGCGAAGCTATCGTGACGCGGGGGAGCTGTAGTTGCCATCTTTTTCGCCCTTCCTTCTATCCAAGACAACGCGTTGCCGGTCGAAAGCGATAGACTTACGCGTTCCCATTGTGGCCCGCCGGCGTCCATGTCAGCGATTGGCTTTTGGTGGATCGAATCTGCCGGTCTGACGTCGCTCGTTTAGCCGCCTCGCCTGAGGTTCATCGTCTCAGCGAGTTCGGTCAACCCTCCTTGCGATTCACCGTCCAATTCCAC
>Ga0315534_1002819_pt1 | contig 11436 bp, 11 predicted proteins | sample SalMarSW160240MG_FD_203094 | JGI IMG/M metagenome (GOLD analysis project Ga0315534, IMG submission 203094) | Salt marsh sediment microbial communities from the Plum Island Ecosystem LTER, Massachusetts, United States - Salt Marsh Sediment SW1602-40 ... | reverse complement strand
CAGATGAACCGTTAAGGAAAGGCCTTAATGTATACAACGGCAAACTGGTGTCTGCTCCTGTGGCTAAATCACTGGGTCTGCAATATACGCCTTTAGAGGCTTGTTGATCAAAATCATCATTTTTAAAAGTGAGGGTAGAAATCATGATTACAGAAAAAGAACTTGCCAGACTATCTTATATGGGAGCGCCGAATATTTTAACAACAGTTCCGGGACCTAAGAGCATGAAAGTATTGAGGGAAGTGCCTAAATATGAATCTTTAACTCGGCCTGGCGGCGCGAACCCCCCAGTCTGGGATGATGGCTTTGGTGCTACGGTCAAGGATCCTGATGGCAACATTTTCATTGACATGACGGCCGGAGTTGCTGTCAGTGCGGTAGGTCGCCGGCACCCTCTAGTTATCAAGGCCATGGAAAAACAGATGAGCAAAATCATGCATGCCATCGAAGCGGTACACAGCCGTCGCAACGAATTGGCCAGAAAGATATCCAACATTATGCCAGCAGGCCTGCGCGGAAAGTGCGTTAGCTATTTTACTCAGAGTGGCAGTGGCGCCGTCGAGACAGCGATTAAATTTGCACACCGTATTACCGGGAAATCCCAGATTGTAGCTTTCCATGGAGCTTATCATGGAGTGTGGTGCGGCTCCGGAGCGTTGACTGCTGGCGACGGCTACCGCGGCTATGGGCCTATGATGCCCGATGTTATTCACGTACCCTATGCCTACTGCTATCGTTGCTGCTTTGGTTTGAAGTATCCCTCCTGTGACCTTCAGTGTGCCAAGTACGTTGACTATGTCTTAAATACTCCTTACACGGCCGCTAACGATGTTGCCGCGCTGATCATTGAGCCGCAGCAAGGTGAGGGCGGTTACTTGATTCCGCCGCCCGGCTACTTAGAAAGTATTAAAAAATCTTGTGAGAAAAAAGGCTGCTTGTTTATCGCCGACGAAGTACAGTCTGGGGCAGGGCGCAGTGGAAAAATGTGGTCTATTGAGTATAGTAATGTCGTGCCGGATATGTTGACCTGGGGTAAAGGTATGGGTGGTGACTTACCTATGGCAGGTCTAAGCTTTCGGTCCGATCTAGCTGCCACGCTCCCGGAGGCTTCCCAGCCTGGAACATTTGCTGCCAACGCTCTTTCTTGCGCAGTATGTATGACTAACATTGATATTCTGACTGACAAAAACGACGACCTTATAAGTAGGGCGGCACAACTAGGCGCGGAAATAATCTCCGAACTCCAGGCAGGAGCTAGGAAAATTGACATCATCGGCGATGTCCGCGGGCGTGGCTTTTTCATCGGCGTCGAGCTGGTTAAAGATAAGACCTCACGCGAGCCGCTACCATCTGACAAGGTGGGAGCGATTCTAGGTGAGCTTCTCAGCCAGGGCGTGACCTGCGTGCCTTGTGGACGCTATCACAACGTAGTGCGTTTCATGCCGCCCTTAGTTATAACAAAAGAGTATCTCATGAAAGCATCTCAAATCCTATTAAATATTTGTAAAAAGTATTAACGCTACCGACTCGCAGGCCAAAACGTCACAATCAAGTATTGGGTGGCATCTGAAGAAGTGAGAGAGGGTAGATTGTACGAGACCCAGCTAATCAAGTTTCTTAGCGTGGCTAAGACCAATTTTTGGATATAATGTGAAGAGAGGGTTTGACCAGGACTCCTCGCTGGCTGCTATTCCTTCCCTGGTGAGACGGTAGTACGTACGCTCCGGCGCCGCAGGATAATTATCTTGAATGCTAGACATCTCAGTTTGGCCGGTACCCTCAACCCATTCGAGTCTCTTGAGCACGCTAAAGTACATCAGGAACGAGTGGTACCGCATATGGGTAAACTTACGGGAAACTCTTTTCAGCTCGCGTTCGTAGATTCTGTCCGCCTGCTCTTCAGTAACATCGGCGCCGCTTACTACCATGCGGCTGATAACCCTCTCGGCATGTTCCCGGGCAGTTGCCCTTGCCAAGGCCTCTTTGTATTCGTAATTGATATCGGCCTGTGGGGCACCACGGTCAGGATCGATTACCTTCGAGCCTTCCGGTCCTTTACCCAGTAGAAACTCCCGGATAAACCAACCGCACCCAAAAGGGCGAAGAAAACCGCCTATAGTCGGTTTAAGTTCCATCATATTTTGATTTTTCCTCTTTTCCCCATAACCGGTTATACCAGTCTTTTAGCTCCTCACCGGCTACCTTTCTATATTTCGCGGTGGTATTGAATGAGACATGGCCCAGGTGTTCCTGGAGAAGCCTGAGCCCATCGCCGGAATCATCCAGTTTTACTGCATGGGTAGCAAATGCATCTCTTAGTCTATGCGGGCTGACGTTACGTATGCGACCAGTCTCGGGATTAACCAACTGGGGTAAACCAGCTTTCTTAGCACATTCTCTTACAATCTGCCATGCGCGATGCCGGCTGATGCCGAATATTAAAGTCTTGTCACCATATTTTACCGGCCCACCACGCTTGATGTAATCCTTCAGTATTTCTAAAGTATCCTTATCCAGAGGCAGTGTTCTCAGCTTTCGATGCTCTTTCTCCTGAGTCACCACCTTCTCAACTTTAAGTCCACACACCGGGCAGTACTTATGTATCTTCCCGAGCCTAGCACTACAATTAGGGCAGGCAAGATTAATCCTCGACTTGAGGTGTTGTATCGTCACGGTACCGGCATCGAAGTCTACGTCTTTCACTTCAAGAGCTAGGGCTTCGCTGACGCGGCAGCCGAGGTGAAACAGCAAATGGATTAAAAGTCTGTCCCTCAAGAACTGAGCAGCTTTTTCCAATTTTTCTATCTCTGCTGGCTCAAGATATGCTTTCACTTTTTATCCTTAACCTTGTCTTAACTATCAATCTTCCTTTAGCCAGTGTCTCGCTGAGGTCCTTGGTTTATCAATGTACTCACTACTATCAGGATCAATCCACCTGATAGATTTTGGGTCAATTCGTTTGTAGGTGTTAATAAAAAAACCGCATTTGGGGCATTTCCAGGTAGATACCCAAGGATGGGCTATGGTTGACTCTGCTTCTCTACCCTCACACTGGAACAACTCTTGGCCATCGCAATGTGGGCAATAAGGTGGATACCGATTGTGGTCTACCGTTATGGAGAATACTTCATGAACTAAATTCTCAAGGCACCTGACTCTCTCTTCAAGCGATGGATCAACCTGCTTTGATGCCAGCGTTTCAATCCTCTTCTCAACCATGGATTTCTCCCTTCCCAAATTATCCTTTACGAAATCGGCAACTGAGCACCCCGTGCCTGCTAAATACTCCTTGAAGTGTTCGCTGGTCTCCCTGTCCAACCTGAAGCTTAAGGTCGGATGCTCCTTCTCATACTTTTTTCTGCTCGGCGGTTTCTTTCTTTTCTTATCCTTTACCATGTAGTCCATCAACTCCATTGGCATTCATTATTGATTCGAGTTTTTTCCTTTTGGCTCCTCAAGCATCTTAAGCAGGGCAGCCATAGGTACCACTAATCTGCGCTGCCCGCACCTTATGGTTGGAAGTTGCCCCAGCCGTACCATTTCGTAACCGGTATTTCGTGATACGCCGAGCATTTTGGCAGCAGCAGTGACACTGACGCACAGAGTTTTATCCGGTTCCAGTTTGCCTTCTCTTACCATGACAAGTCTCACTCTCACGCTTGAACTAACTAAATTTCTTCATTTTCTGTAATAACCACTTGACAAATGCGAATTATAATGCTATAATAAGTTCGTATTTATTAGGATATTCTAGTTCGTATATTATAGTTCATACTTACACATATGTCAATAGTATTATGGCAGGCAATAGCGAAGGAGTATATATGAAACGTTTTAATTTTGAGGTAAAATTATTTGCCCTTGATAACCGTAATGAAGGGAAGGGATGGGGCGAGATTCGACGCGCCATTAAAGAGAAATTTTTAATAGAACCGCCGACAATCAGGGCGATGCAAAAATGGGAACAGGGGTCGGACCGAGAAGTCCTTAACCGTGCCCTCAAGGATAAAGCCAAAGAAGAGGCGGAGGATATTAAAAAACAAACTATAAATCGTATAGCTCAAGAGCTCCTCCCCAAATTGTGGGAAGCCAGGGATGCCGGTGAAGATGTAGAGTATGCTGGCTGGAGGTGGTTCTTTTCTGTCATGGAAAGTACGCTGGGTCAAGAAAAGTTTAGGCGGTTTATGGCTAGATATCTAGCTGAAAATAAGAGTAATTTAGCTTAGAGATGACACCAATGATGTGATTTCAAAAGGGGAGTTTGACATGAAGGGGTACATTCGGCAACGGTCCAAGGGTAAGTGGGAGATTACCATCGATACCGGCAGAGACCCTTCGACAGATAGGCGATTAAGGCACTTTGAAACCATTGTTGGTGGTAAGAAGGAAGCCCAACATCGACTGGCTGAACTACTATTGAATATCAAGAAGGGTACCTACATTAAGCAGCCAAAGCAGTTAACCCTAGCCGTCTGGTTAAGACAGTGGCTCGATAGCTATGTGGCAAGCAATCTTTCACCGAAGACCATGCAAAGCTACGAGCAAGAGTTAAGATGCTATATCATCCCTGATCTGGGAGGGATACGCCTTACCGAACTACGGCCTCATCATATTCAGGATTATATTGCCAAAGCGCTATCGGAAGGACGTAGACATAGGACTGGAGGTCTCAGCAGGCGCACCGTGCAGTATCACTATCGTATTTTGAGTAAATCCCTGGACGATGCCATAAGAATGGGTTTAATAGCGGTTAATGCGTGTAAAGGAGTGAGTGCGCCCAGACCGGGGCGTAGAGATATCCCCTCTATTGGTCTAGAGGATGTTACTAAACTAATAAGCACCATAAAAGGAAGCAGCTATTATCTGTTCTACTATACGCTTTTGCTTACGGGTCTGCGCAGAAGTGAACTCCTGGCGATGAAATGGAAGAATTTAGATATTGATTTGGCTTGTATGTATGTGTCTCATAGCCTTCATAGACTGGATGATGGCACAATTATAATTAAAGAACCAAAGACTTCTCGTAGTCGACGTCCTGTCGACTTACCGCCGTCCCTGGCTATATTGCTGCGTCAGCATAAAGTCGAACGGGAAGCAGAGCATATAATAATGGGAAAGGATTTAACCGATGATGATTTCGTGTTCAGCCATTCAGATGGTACGCCTCTGAATCCGAATACTGTAAGCCATACTTTCAGCAAGATTGTGGCACGGGCAGGGTTATCTCACTTGAGACTACATGACTTACGCCACCTTCATGCTACCATGCTTTTAAAAGCGGGAACACATCCCCGGATAGTTCAAGAAAGGCTCGGGCACAGTAGCATCGCTACTACGTTGGATATTTATTCCCACACCGTGCCTGGTTTACAAAAAGCAGCGGCAGAACGGCTTGATACTCTGCTGCCGGTGCAAGAACAAAAAGAAAATGTCGGCAAAATGTCGGCAGAAGGAGGTGAAAACGAGAGTAGGCCGTACAGGTCTCGAACCTGTGACACCCTGATTAAAAGTCAGGTGCTCTACCAACTGAGCTAACGGCCCATGATCCAACAGATTAACATTTTATCAAATCGGCTTCACCAACGCAAGCACCGGCTCTACTTTATTAGTCCCGGACTTTAGGTTATAATAGCACACACCGGTATTTAATTCCGGATTTCTGCCCCGGGAGCAACAATGTCTGACGAAGACTATATGAAACGCGCTTTGGCTCTAGCCCGAAAGGGACTGGGGAAAACCAGCCCGAATCCTATGGTCGGGGCGGTTATCGTTAAAGATAACAGTATAATCGGCGAAGGATATCATCGACAATTCGGTGGCAAACACGCCGAGGTTAACGCCATAGAAAACGCCACGAAGGATATCAGCGGGTCGACAATATATATAACCCTGGAGCCGTGTTGTCATCAAGGACAAACGCCCCCTTGTACAGAGGCTATCATCGGTCACAACATAAAAAACGTTGTAATCGGCATGCTGGACCCGGATAAAAGGGTCAGCGGCAGGAGTATCGAGATATTACGCGAATACGGCATCGATTATACCGTCGGCGTCCTGGAGGAAGAATGCCGCGCCCTGAATGAAGTCTACATCAAGCACCGTAGCACCGGACTACCCTTCGTTACCGTAAAGTACGCCCAGACTCTCGACGGCAGAATCGCTTCATCTACCGGCCACTCCCGCTGGATAAGCTCTCCGCCTTCCCACAAGCTGGCCCATAAATTACGGGCGCACCACGACTCCGTTTTGGTGGGTATAGGCACGGTTATAAGGGATAATCCGCAACTCACCGTCCGGCTGGTCAAAGGGAGAAGTCCTCAGAGGATTATCCTCGACTCCACGCTCAGGATTTCCCCGGAAGCGGTCGTCCTGACGGAACAGGAAACCGCCGAAACAATCATCGCCGCCACGTCGGCAGCCCCGGAGGCCGGACGAGCGGCTCTGGAGAAGAAGGGTATAGAAGTACTGACGATTCCGGCGGATACACAGGGCGAAGTAGACCTGCGTCAACTTTTAAAAACCCTCGGGGAGAGGGATATCACCTCTGTCCTGGTGGAGGGCGGCGCCGAGACAATAACCTCGTTCCTGCGGCTTTACCTGGCCGACCGTCTGGTGGTGTTCACCGCCCCCCGGATAATGGGACGGGGCGTTGAAGCGGTGGGTGAACTGGAGATTAAAGAGGTGGAGAGAGCTCTAAAGCTGACCTTTGAGAGGGTTTACCGCAGCGGGGACGACGTGGTGATAGAGGCGCGGGTGGGGTGAGGAAAATGAGTTCAACATTTATATCACAAAATGTATATTCAATCTAATTGGAACGAAAACCTTCTAATCTGTCGTATTATTAGTAGAAGATAAATGATACTGAAGGAGCGTTCTAGTGACAAAGCAGTCATTAAAAGAATACGATCATAGAATTATCCAGGACGAATTAGCCAGTGGTGATGACCTTTACCCCGAAATCTATCCACAATTGTATAATCTTTCATCAGCCTTTTCATATCAATAAGTATTTAGACCTTTAAGTGAAAGAATCCCTGAATTCGTGTATGTACCATTTCAAAAACAAAAAGTTACTACTGAAGAAGATGTGGTGATCCACAAATGGAACATGTGCTGGGAATCGGGCCATCTGCGGAGGTATCTGTTTGAAGACAAGTTGCCTACACAGCTTAAGTGGTTAGAGAAATTCGAAGACATGAATTTATATCTCCTTCCAGACACCAAGCCAAAGTATGAGGTATACATCCCTCTTTATCACCTCTTACCAAGGAGCACACTGGAATACTTCTCACTTCCGCTTTTAAAAAGAGGAATATGGCCCTTGGGGTTCTTAAACTCATGGAGATTGTACCACTTGAAGAATGATTTTGAGAGCCAGCTCTCTAAAGCCTTTGCTCATCACGTTTGGCCGCTTCTCATTCGCAGTTCAAAGATGCGGGCCTTCAGTAAAGATGACCCAATCGGTATTTTATCCCACAATCTCGACTATTGGCTTCCATATGCCTACAGAGTAGCCGAAGATAGATTACGTTCGTTCCCTCGTGTCGATTTCGAAAACAGCGAACAAGAGCAAAAGCTGGTTAGCTTACGCAAGGAAATGCCTGCTGATATAGAGGTAAATAGACCGCTGAAAGGTGGTGATATTTGGGCCGGTGAGGAGGACGCTTGGGAAGCTACTCAAGAACTCATTAAAATTGCCGATCACCACGGAAAGCTAAGAGCTATTATAGAGGCTGTCCAATCGAACCGGGTAGAAGATGATTTTTCACAATGCTGGTCTTATGCACGTGAAGACTTCGAAAGAAAACTCTACCACAAACGTTCGAAAACGAAAGTGGTCTTTGTTGAACTCCCTGATACTATTCCCGTTCATGGACCTAACAGCGAGTGCGATGAGAATCTTCTCTGGGAAGATTTCATAGCTCTTCTAGACAGGAAAGAACGGAAAATAGTGGTGTGCATTAGAAACGGCATTACCAAAGTCAGCGAAATCAGTAAGATGCTAGGTTACGTAAATCACAGTCCTGTTTCAAAAGTTTTAGCCCGAATTCGTTTAAAAGCTAAACAATACCTTGAGCTTGATTAGCACGCATTTGTAGCTCCCATCCACGTTATTAGGATTAGGGCTTTACGTCTTTTCGTTTCTCCCCGTCCCCACCACCTCGGCAATCACGAAAACACTCCCCGTCGCGCAGATGAGGTCGTTTTTATCGGCTTTAGCTAATGCCGTTTCCACCGCGTCCGGTATGCTTGCCGCTGTACGCGCCGATATTCCGTGTCCGGCGAATTTTTCCCGGAGGACGTCCGTTTTAGTTGCCTTGGGGTGGCTTGAAGCCACCAGGATAATATCCCCGGTGATTTTAGCCGCTTCGGCCACCATCCCGTCCACCTCTTTATCCCAGCCGCACCCCAGTATCAGGGTCAGCTTATCGCACTTGAAGTATTCTTTTAGAGCTTCACCCAGCTTCTGCATGGAATAGGCATTATGCGCCTCGTCGACGACCAGCCACGGCCGGCGGCGCAGCACCTGGAGTCGACCCGGGCAGCTGACATTTTCCAACCCGGAGGCAATGTCCGCTGCGGTTATTTTCGCCCCTTTTTCAGCCAGTACCTCGACAGCGGCTACCGCTACGGCGGCATTCTCCATCTGGTACTCCCCCAGCAGCGGTATCCGTAAGTCATACTCCCCGGTGAGTCCTTTTACCCTGAAAGCCTGCCTTGCTTCCGTAGACTTACCTTTCCGCCAGGTAATATCCGAACCTACCTTCACCAGCCTGACCTCTTTCTCGCGGCAGGTCTTTTCAATCACTGCCATAGCTTCCTGAGCCTGGGGCGCGGTGATGATTACAGCTCCCGGCTTGATGATGCCGGCTTTTTCCCGGGCTATTTTCTCCAGCGTATTCCCCAGGACATCCGTGTGGTCCAAGCTGATGGAGGTTATCAGGCAGACTTCCGGCCAGACTACATTGGTAGCATCGATACGGCCGCCCAGCCCCACTTCGACTACCTGGTAGTCGGCCGCTATCTCCCGGAAATATAGGAAGGCTAAAGCCGTTAATATCTCGAAGGTCGTCAACTCCCCGAAAGCTCCTTCGGCGTTGACAATCTCCACCTCGGGCATGATAGCCTGCGTCAGGCGCGCCCAGTCATCCTCGGCGATAGATTGTCCGTTAGATTTTATTCTCTCGGTAAAGGAGAGGAGATGGGGCGAAGTATAGAGTCCTGTCCGGTAGCCGGCCCGGTGGAGGATCGACTCCACCATAGCGGCGGTGCTGCCCTTGCCCTTCGTCCCGGCAATATGAACCGTTTTCGCGGCATATTGCGGGTTGCCCAGTCGTTCCAACAGCCTCTCGATACGTCTCAGGTCCCAGACGATGCCGGAACGGGGCAGCCTTTCGTAGTCGGCAAATCTTAACAGGTATTCCAGGGCTTCCTGATAATTCATAAAAATCCTTCTTCCCTATCTTACCTTTAACCCGATTATCAGGTAAAGGTTAATAATTTCTTAAAAATTCTTAAATATTGAACTCGGATAACTATTGACAAACACTATATATTGTGTTACTTTTAAAACCTCGGCACTATATGATGTGGAGTTAACCGGTGAACTGTCCCTATTGCGGCCACTTCGATTCGAAGGTAATTGATTCGCGTGATGTCAACGACGGCATACGGCGAAGACGGCAGTGCCTGCAGTGTGAGTCCCGTTTCACCACCTACGAACGCCTCCAGCCGGCCAGCCTTTTTGTCATCAAGAAGGACGCCCGGCGCGAGGAATACGACCGGGAAAAGCTGCTCAGCGGCGTGCGCAAAGCCTGTGAAAAAAGGCCACTGCACGGCAGTACCGTTGAAGATATCGTCGATGAAATTGAAGCCGATATTTACCAGTTGGGCAAGACCGAGTTACCTACGAAAGCAATCGGGGATATGGTCATGACCAAGCTCAAGAAACTGGACCATATCGCCTATATCCGGTTCGCCAGCGTCTACCGTGAATTTACCGACATTACCCACCTGAAGGAAGAAGTGGATACCCTGGCCGACAATATACTGTTAAATACCGCCGACCAGCTTCCCCTTCTCCCACCGGATGATATGACAGCAACCGCCAAACCCCAACACAGGAGCCGCAAGTAAACATGGCCAACCATCACACCAGACAATCGAATCCGCTCAACCGCAGCCAGGTGGCCCGTATCGTGTTCTCCAACGCCGAGGCGATGGGCATACGTGACCGGAAACTTGTGGAGAGACTAACCACCCAGGTAATCGAACGGCTGGAAAAATCCCGTACCGAATATCTGCCCACCTTACCGGGTATGGAAGATATGGTGGCCAAGCGTTCCCGCCAGCAGCAGCGCCTGCCTACCGAGGCCGAGATTGAAGCCATGGTCATGGAAGTACTGAACCAGGAAAAACCGGCACCAGAAGAGGAGGTCAAAGCAGCAATGGAAACCAAATCTGAAACGAGAACACCCCGCGAAACCATACCAAGCACCGACCTTACCGACACGGCTCTTCGCGTGCTGGAAAAGCGCTACCTGATTAAAGACGACCAGGGGAATCCGGTGGAAACCCCGGAGAAATTATTCCGCCGCGTAGCCCACGCTATCGCTCAGGCAGAGAATAACTACAGTTCCAAGGCCGATATCAAAGCCATCGAGGATGATTTTTACCGGATGATGACCAGCCTGGAATTCCTGCCCAATTCGCCTACGCTGATGAACGCCGGCAAAGATATGGGGCAACTTTCCGCCTGTTTCGTCCTGCCCGTCGAGGACTCCATGGAGTCGATTTTCGACGCCGTTAAATACACCGCCCTCATCCACAAGAGCGGCGGCGGCACCGGCTTCTCTTTCTCCCGGCTGCGCCCGGAAAACGATATGGTCGGCTCCACCGGCGGGGTTGCCAGCGGCCCGGTCTCCTTCATGCGCGCCTTCGATACCGTCACCGATGTTACCAAGCAGGGCGGCACAAGGCGGGGCGCCAACATGGGCATCCTCAATATCGACCACCCCGACATCATGAAGTTCATCACCGCCAAGGAGAAAATGGACGCCCTGACCAATTTCAATATATCCGTGGCGCTGACCGCCGATTTCATGGAGGCCGTTAAAGACAGCGCCGACTACGATTTAATCAATCCTCACACCCGGGAACGCACTTCATTGAATGCCAAGGAGGTCTTCGACAAGATAGTGGACATGGCCTGGCGTACCGGCGACCCCGGCATTGTCTTTATCGACCGCATCAACAAGGATAATCCCACCCCGCACCTGGGTAAAATCGAAAGCACCAATCCCTGCGGTGAACAACCCCTCCTCCCCTACGAGTCCTGCAACCTGGCTTCGATAAACCTGGCTAAAATGGTTAAAGCCACTGATAATGCGTATGAAATCGACTACCCCAGGCTGGCAGAAACCGTTAAGAAGGGCG
>Ga0315534_1002818_pt1 | contig 11439 bp, 9 predicted proteins | sample SalMarSW160240MG_FD_203094 | JGI IMG/M metagenome (GOLD analysis project Ga0315534, IMG submission 203094) | Salt marsh sediment microbial communities from the Plum Island Ecosystem LTER, Massachusetts, United States - Salt Marsh Sediment SW1602-40 ... | reverse complement strand
ATGTATCCGGCTGGGAGGGAGCTACATCCTGATGACCGCCTACCCCATCGAGCTGGAGGAGGAAGAGTTCGTTCCCGAGCCGGGGACATTGGTTGTACTGGGGAGCGGGCTGGTTGCCCTGACGGGGTACGCAGCCTTGCGGTGGAAGAACAGCCCGTGAGCATGGTCCGTTCGTTTGGCGCACACGGTGGGCGGATCATGTCCGGAGGAAGCGCACAATGGTGGAGTGGATAGTCTTCCAGTTCCTGTCCTACCCTCTTCTATGTTGGCTACTGTTCGTGGGAGTCGCCTTGCTGGCCTCGTACTTCGGTGGGTACGTGGGCATAGTCGTGGGCTGCTTCCTCGTTGCCTTTGCGGTTCTTCTTCTGGATATCGGCTACGCCACAACGCACGAGTACATGGACATGGACATCGTGTTCACCATCGGTGTCGTGTTCCGGGCCGTGCTGATCAACGGTGTCCTCCTGCCGGTCAGCGCTCTGGGCTTCTTCCTGAAGAGAAGGAGGAAGAGCAGATCCAAGCGGATTGATGAGGCACATGCATCGGCTGAGCGATCCAACGGCGCCTGAGACCAGCCGTGCCCTGCCGCCCAACGGACTGCAGAGGTTCTCCAAGACCCACCGGTTCCGGCTACATGTTTGAGCAGAAGCCAAGGTGGCGAACTCAGGCAGCTCGGATGTCACGCCGGTCGAGTCGGCGTCAGCACACAACCTGGGGGCGCAGCCTGGCACGCGGCCCGAGGTGATTCAAAGGGGAGCGGCAATGAAGCAGATCCTCACTTCACGAACGATTCGAGATCGAGCTCGCGCAGTTTCTCTGGCGTGGGAATCCCATTCTGGTCCCATCCCATGGCCAAGTAGAAATCTCTCCTCAGGCGCTCGATGTCCACCGTCATGCCATGCGTCGGACCTGCATCAGGGACGCGGTCTTCCACGAAGTGATCCGGCAAGTCGTCGTCGGCAACGCCGGCGCCGAGACGTAAGTTGATCAGCCTCTCTGCGTTGACGATGCGCTCTCCGGCCAGTGCTAGCTCGTTTGCCGTTGTCTCCTGACCAGTCAGAGCTGTCGCCAAGGCTGCCTCGTCCCGCAGGCTGTAGTCGCACACTATAGACAGCACCGGCACCTTACACAGGCCGAGGGCATCGAGCGTCGCCGACACAGCCATCGACCGCTTGACTAGCTCACCCTTGCCCTCCACCGAGAGGCGATCCACAGCTTTCTCAGACCCGAACCACTCCCGGCCCTGTTCCGGTTCCCAGCGATACTCGGGCACGGCGTAGACGCTGGTGAAATCCCCGCCACGGGTCGACACCGCATAGCCCAGCGCGGTGCCCATCCCCCCTCGGGGGTCGTATCCGGTCAACTCCAACCCCTTGCTGTGGTAAGCGTATGCCTCCGCGCCTCTGCCGATCAGTTCCGCTGCCCGCCGCACACCTTCAGCCAGGACAGCGCCGAAGCCGTCCTTCAGGGCGATGGAATGCATCATCGTCGCCATGGCCTGTGCGTTTCCCCAGGTCAGCTCGACACCGCCAGTGTCCTCGACAGAGAGGATGCCTCGCTCGTAAAGGTCCATGGCGAAGGCCAGCACACCCGCGGTCGAGATCGCGTCGATGCCCAGTTCTCCCGCCAGGTTGAAGAGATAGAGAACCGCCTCGGGGTCATCCACGCCGCACTTGGACCCCAGATTGATGATGGGCTCCAGATCGGGCCGCTCACCCCTCGTGCCAGCGTAGGGCCCCTCGCGTATCTCGATCCCAGCCTTGCAGTGCACAGGGCACCGGTGGCAGGTTCGAGGATGGGTAACGTGCTGGATGAGGCGTGTCCCATCGATGCGGCCGGCACCTTCAAAGTGCACTTGGCGATAGTTGCGGGTGGCCAGAAGGCCGGCCTCATCAGCCCAGGTTACCAGGGAGGTATTGCTGAAGCGGGCCCAGGTGTCGTAGCGAGGAGAGGCTCGCACCTTGTCCACGTAGTCGCGCAGCAAGGCATCGGTGGCCTCGTCGTGCTGGACGCGCCGCTTCTGCCCCCGCACGGCGATGGCCTTGAGGTTCTTGGCCCCCATCACCGCGCCCATACCGGTCCGCCCTGCGGCGTGTCGCGTGCCAGTCATGATGCACGCGTATCGCACCCCGTTCTCTCCGCCAGGTCCGACGACCATGAGTCTCGGTGCCTTGCCCAACTCATCCTGAAGGGCCTCAGTCGCCGCACGGGTCTCCAGACCCCACAAGTGGGAGGCGTCCCGGAGTTCCACACGTTCCTCGTCTATGTGAAGTGTCACCGGCTGCGCAGCGCGGCCGCGGATGAGCAGCGTCTGAACTCCGGCGGCTCGCAACTCGGCGCCGAAGTAGCCCCCAACGTTCGAGCTGCCGAGAAGGCCGGTGAGAGGGGAGATGGCATTGACGTGGAGCCGCGAGGACGAAGCCGCTGCCGTTCCCGTGAGTAGCCCGCAACTTAGGACCAATCCGTTCCCGGGAGCGAGCGGGTCGGACTCAGGCTCGATGTGCTGAGCGAGCAGCCACGCGTTGATCCCCCTACCAGAGAGGAACTGCCGGGTGACGGCTTCCGGCAAGTCCTGCCGGAGAATCTCACCGCTCGACAAATCTACGCTGAGCATCTTGGCCACGAAGGGCATCTGATTTGGTTTCCTCTGCGGATTGCCGCGTCACGGGATGCACTACGGTACGGTCGTACTTGTGTTGCCTATTGTAGACGAAGCCGAGGCGACACGAAAGACATCAATCCATCGCATTCGTCTGGCTTCCACCATGGCCTCTGCTATGGCAATCGAGGCCACCGAGGGAAGCAGTGCGTGCCGGCCGGCACCCACAACCTCGACAGGCGCCCGAGCGGTCCTCATCCCGAGCAAGGTCAGGTCTGCCTCCAGATCCTCGTTTCTCCAGCCGCGAAGATGTACTGCCCCGCTTCCCCTTGGTCCCGCGGGACCGTGATGACATACCATCCGCTCTCGAGCAGCGTCACCCACGCAGAAGATACTTCGGCAACCTGGGAAGCAGCCACCTCAGATACCGCTGGTACGTCCACCGCCCCGTGGCGACCTTGGCGAAGTGGTCGATAACCTCCTGATTGCCCGCGAGTAGCTTGAAGAACACACCGGGGAAGCGATGCATCAGCCTCGCCAGAAGCAACGAGTAACTCAGATTCGAGCCGAATTCCTCACTGCAGGTCGCTTCATAGTCCCCCGGCAGCCTCTGTTGGCCGCCCTGCGAGAAGGCCCTGGAGATGTCTCCCACGGCGATCTGCCCCGACCTGATGGCGTTGGCGATGCCTTCCCCGGTGAAGGAGTCCAGGAACCCAGCGGCGTCCCCCACAAGCACGACCCTCGAACTCGCCAGTGTCCGCCGCATCCCGCCTACTGGGATCACGTGCCCCTTCAGACGGTGCCGTCCATCGAAGCCATTAACGCGGAGGAACTCAGTCAGAACCCCCCGCGGCCTGCGCAGGGAACTGGCCAGCCCCCCGAGACCCACGGAGTAGTACTCCCCATGGGGGAAGACCCAGCCGTAGCCCATGCCCCCTAACCCGAAGTGGATGTCTATGGCATCCTGGGAAAAGCGACGTGCAGTCTCCTTGCGATAGGGGACCTCCGTGACCAGGCACACGCCGTACTCGTCCTTCCCGTCTCCCCTCGGCACGTGGTGCTTCAGTGTCCCCTGTGCACCTTCGGCGACGATCACGAAAGCCGCTCCGTAGGTCCCCTGGTCGGTGAGGACCTGCACAGCCTCGTCCTTCTCTTCGAGATCGAGGACCCTCTCGCCCAGCGACACAAAGACGCCGGTTTCCCTCGCCTTGTCCAGCAGATAGGCATCGAAGACGCCTCTGCTCACCATGCTAGCGATGGAGTCTTCACTACGCGCCTCAATGGACCGCCCTCGTGCACCCGCGCCGCGAAGACGGTCGCCTCAAGCAGCTCCAGGGGGAGATCGAAACCGAGGTAGGACAGGGCCTGCTCGGTGACCGCGCCTCCGCAAGCCTTGTACCGGGGGAAGTTGTCCTTGTCGATCAGCAGGGTGTTCAAGCCCAGCGCCCCCGCCAGCCTGGCAGCCGATGAACCGGCGGGCCCGGCACCCACGACTATCAGGTCCAACATGCTCTCTTCTTCCTCTCGCCTGAGGTTGGCCAAGGAGCATCTCCACGTCAAGTGTCCATCAACCTCCGCGGGGCTTGCATTCCAGACCAGTGCAGCGTACATTGTAGCGGCATTGGAGGCGCCACCAGGACACACGTTAGGAGGTCCACATGCCAGACGAGAGGACCGAGCAACCAGCAAGGCCAAGCGTGAAAGAGGACCCCACCTACCTCGAGTTGCACGCCTACAGTGGCGCCACGAAGCACATGGGCGGCCTCAGCACCACCAAGGAGCTTCTCGAGCTGTGTGGCGTGGACCAGAAGAGGTACGTCCTGGAGGTGGGCTGCGGCGTCGGCGCCACCGCCCGCTACGTAGCCCAGAAGCTGGGGGCCCGCGTGATGGGAGTGGACATGCGCCCCAGCATGATCGATAGCGCCCGGGAGAGGATCGCCAGAGCAAAGCTGGAGGACAGGGTCGAGTTCAAAGTGGCGGACGCCGCAGATCTGCCTTTCGACGATGCCTCCTTCGACGTGGTCCTGGTGGAATCGGTGACCACCTTCATCGAGGACAAGGCGGCAGCTATCGGCGAGTACGCCCGGGTCCTCAAGCCCGGAGGCTGCGTGGGACTCAACGAGGAGATCTGGCACCAGAAGCCGGTTCCGCCAGAGATCGTGGAGTACACCGCTTTCACCTGGGACATCCAGGTCGAGATCCTCAAGTTGGAAGGCTGGGTGGAACTCCTGGAGAGCGCCGGGTTGACCGTCACCACTGCCAGCCCTCGGAAGTACGGCCCCTTGACCGACTTCAGCGAACTGGCCCGCTACGGTTGCCGCGACTTCCTCACCATGCTCGGGCGCAGCGTGAAGCTCTACTTCACCAGCCCCGCCTTCAGGAAGTACATGAAGGAGCGTCGGGGCCTGCCCAAGGGCATCTGGGAGTACCTGGGGTATGCTCTGCTGGTGGGTAGAAAGTAGCGGCTCCGCATCTTCCGTCTGCACAGGAGCCTCTCAGCCGGGCCGTACGGAAGGGCGCGCGGAGCGCACCAGCAGAAGCTCGCCTTGCACCGAACATCCTCCGGTGGTATACTGAACATCAGTTCTATTCCCTTGCCGCGAGGTCGTTCGTGAACCTGAGCCAGGTCCTGACACAGATGGAGGCCACCCCGGAGCTCCGGGATCAGGTCACCGCCTGGAAGGTGACTGAGGCTTCCGCCGGGTCGTTCGCCGACTTCCCCGCCGGCGTCGATCCCCGCCTGGTCAAGGTGCTCCACGAAAGGGGCATCGAGCGCCTCTTCACCCACCAGAGGGAGGCCATCGAGGCCGTGCAGAAGGGAGAGAACGTAGTCGTGGTCACCCCCACCGCCTCGGGCAAGACGGCGTGCTACAACGTCCCCATTCTCAATTCGTTGCTGGAGAACCCCGAGTCGCGGGCCGTCTACCTCTTTCCCACCAAAGCTCTGTCGCAGGATCAACTGGACGAGCTTCACGGCTTGATCACCGCCCTGAACGTGGATATCAAGACCTATACCTACGACGGCGACACCCCGGTCAACGCCAGGAAGGCCATCCGTGCCGCCGGACACGTGGTCATCTCCAACCCTGACATGCTGCACACCGGCATCCTGCCCCACCACACCAAGTGGGTCAAGCTCTTCGAGAACCTCCAATACGTGGTCATCGACGAGGTCCACCAGTACCGCGGGGTCTTCGGCAGTCACCTGGCTAACGTCATCCGCAGGTTGAAGCGTATCTGCCAGTGGTACGGTACCAAGCCGGCTTTCATCCTCTGCTCCGCCACCATCGCCAACCCCGAGGAACTGGCCAGCAAGCTCATCGAGGACGAGGTACACCTCATCGAGAACGATGGCTCGCCCAAGGGGGAGAAACACTTCGTCTTCTACAACCCTCCGGTGGTCAATAAGGAGCTGAGCATCCGCCGTTCGTCGGTCCACGAAGCCCGTTCCCTGGCCAGGAACTTCCTCCTCAACGACGTCCAGACCATCGTCTTCGCCCGCAGGAGGAAGACAGTGGAGCTCCTCCTCTCCTACCTTCAGGACGACGTGAAAGGCACCCGCAAGGGCCGCAGCCAGGTGCGCGGCTACCGTGGAGGATACCTGCCCAGAGAACGTCGTGAGATCGAGAAGGGGCTCCGCGAGGGCCAGGTGCGCGGCGTGGTGGCTACCAACGCCTTGGAGCTGGGCATAGACATCGGTGCGCTGGACGCCTGCGTCATCACCGGCTATCCAGGCACCATCACCTCCACCTGGCAGCAAGCTGGCCGCGCCGGCCGCCGGGCGGACGTCTCCTGCGCCGTCCTGGTGGCCAGTTCGTCACCGCTGGACCAGTACATCATCACCCACCCGCAGTACTTCTTCTCCCAGCCTCCCGAGCACGCCTTGATCAATCCCGACAACCTGCTCATCCTTCTGAGCCACATCAAGTGCGCCGCCTTCGAGCTACCTTTCCACGAAGGAGAGCGCTACGGGGGCCAGTCTATCCAGGAGATCCTCCAATTCCTGGAGGAACAGGGCATCCTGCACAAGGCAAGTGACACCTATCACTGGAGCGCGGACGCTTACCCCGCTGAGGAGATCAGCCTGCGGACGGCGGCCAGGGACAACTTCGTGATCGTGGACACCAGCTCACCTGAACCAAGAGTCATCGGCGAGGTGGACAGCTTCAGCGCGCCCACGACGGTGCACGAGGACGCCATCTACATCCACCAGGGGGAGCAATACCAGATCGACAGGCTCGACTGGGAGGGCAAGAAGGCCTATGCCACCCACGTGGACGTGGACTATTACACCCAGGCCAGCCTGGCCGTCGAGGTGAGAGTGCTGGATCAGTTCGCTGCGCAGCCTTCACCCAGGTGCAACAAGGCCCACGGAGAGGTCCTCGTCTCCGCCCTGGCCACCATCTACAAGAAGATCAAGCTGTGGACCCACGAGAACATCGGTTGGGGAGACGTCCGCCTCCCCGAACAGGACATGCAGACCACTGCCTACTGGCTCAGCTTCCCCGAGGCAGCCACGAGGACCTTCAAGGCCTCCGATCTGGAGAGCGCGCTAGTGGGACTCGCCAACGTGTTGGGCAACGTGGCACCGTTGTTTCTGATGTGCGACCCCGGCGACGTGGGAGTAAAGCCCGAGGTGCGCTCCCCTCACACCAGGGAGCCCACCATCTTCATCTACGACAAGATACCGGCGGGCATCGGCTTCGCCGAGAAGCTGTACCGCCTTCACGAACAGCTTCTGGACAGCGCTGAGCAACTGATCAGAGACTGCTCCTGTGCCACCGGGTGCCCATCCTGTGTGGGCCCCGAGGACGAGATCGGCGCCGGAGGTAGAAGAAACGCGCTGCGCCTGCTGGAAGAGGCGAGGTAGGGCAGATAACGCCTGGCGATCTCCAGGCGCGCCCGCGAGAGAAACCACACATGGTCGAAGACCTACGGCAGCAACTGGAGCGGCTGCTGTCGGGCCAGTTGGGGAGTAACCATCTCCAGCGACGCCCACGGCGCCCGTCCCTGCCCATCGAGGAGTTGGTGGACGGCACGATCACGGAGACCGAGCATGGCCCCTGCATCGTCGCGGATCGCGTGTACCCCGCTGGATATGAGCACGGCAGGGTGGACATCTCGACGGCGCTGAGCCACTCGCCGGAGACGGTGGCCGCCATCGGCCGCGATCCCAGCCTGGAGGCCCTCAACGTGCCCGAGAGCGCCTTCCTCGATGTGGAGACCACCGGGCTGGCGGGAGGCGCGGGCACCTGCGCCTTCCTGGTGGGCATCGGCTGGTTCGAGGGCCACGACTTCCACCTGCGGCAGGTGTTCATGCGCGACTATGGGGAGGAGCCAGCCCTCGTCGCCTTGCTGGAAGAGACCCTGGAACCCCTCTCGGGCATCGTCTCCTTCAACGGCAAGGCCTTCGACGTACCCCTGTTGGAGAGCCGCTTCATCCTGTCCAGGAGGCGCTTCCCCCTCGCTTCCGCGCCCCATCTGGACCTCCTGCACACGGCGCGACGTCTCTGGCGTCTGCGCTTGGAGAGTTGCCGGCTCTCCATCCTAGAGACAGAGATCCTGGGTCTGGAGAGGGAAGGAGACGTACCCAGCTATCTCGTGCCTCAGATCTACTTCGACTACCTCAGATACGGCCACGCGGAGCCGCTACGAGGCGTCTTCTACCACAACGCCCAGGATATCCTCTCCCTGGCCGCCTTGACCGCCCTCTCCTGCGAGCTCTTCGACGATCCCTTGTGTGCCGCGATCGACTGCGGCGAGGATCTCTACAGTCTGGGCAAGCTCTACGGGCAGGTGGGCCTGCGCCGGCGGGCGGAGCAAACACTGCGCGCCGCTCTCGATACGTCCGTGCCCGAGGATCTACGCAGACAGGCGGTCTACCACCTCTCCTTCCACCTCAAGCGCCAGGAGAGGTGGCCGGAAGCCCTCGAACTCTGGCAGTTGGCCATCGAGGAGCATCACGGTCGCCTCTATCCTTTCGTGGAGCTGGCCAAGTACTACGAGCACCGAGCCAAGGACCTGGGCAAGGCAGAGCAGCTCGTGTCGAGGGCCATAGACCTGGTGAGATCGTCGTCCGACGGCCGTGATGCGTGGTGGCGCGAACGACGCCTGGCCGAGCTAGAGCACAGGCTGCGCCGGGTGCAGTCCAAGATAGCCCGCCATCGGGATTCGGCAACGTGATCATCGCACGCGGGCCCAGCTCAAGATAGCACGCGGCAAGGCTGTCGGGGTAGAGACGCAGACTGTGACGATAGGAGGAGACCGAAGCCAATGAACCAGGACACGTTATCGCTGTCGTTCGAAGAGATGACCGAGGATGATCTCCCCGAGCTCACAGAAGTGATGACCAGAGCCTTCGACGACGACGCCCAGAAGCACCGGGGGCTGGAGAAGGGAGGTCCCGAGGGATACGACAACGGGGACTTCTTCCGGACGTGGCTCCTTCCGTACGAGGAGAGCGTCGGCTACAAGATCCTCTGGGAGGACAAGCTAGTCGGCGGTATCATCGTCTGGATCCTGCCTGAAGGCCACAACATCCTGGGCACGATCTTCGTGGACCCGCCCTATCAGGACCGGGGGGTGGGAACTCAGACCTGGCAGTTCATCGAGGCCACCTATCCTGAGACCAAGAGTTGGCGGCTGGTCACACCGACCTGGGCCACCAAGAACCATCACTTCTATGAAGTGAAATGTGGCTTCAGCGAGGTGGAGTCGGATCCCGTCATCGGAGCTCAGCCAGAGGAAGGCTCCATCTACAGGAAGGAGACGGACGACACGGCCTAGCCGCCAGGGGTGTCCCAATCTGCCAACGAGCGCCTGGCAATCTGACCAGAGGCGCCACTGTTCCCGACTCTCTGCCTGCTCAGTTCACCGGCCGCGCGCTGCTGGTAGCCACGTTGACGCCGATGTCTTGGTCCATAGGGGAGCTCCCATCAGGAGCAAGGAGTGCTCATGCCTGAGAAGCTCAAGGACCTGTTCTTCACCACCTCCTCCATCGCCGAGCTGAGGGAAGCCATCGCCCAGGCCTACCCCGCCTTCGACAAAGAGCGATTCATGGCTCTGGTTCTCGACGCCACCTGGGAAGACAAAGAGCTGAAGCAGAAAATGCGCCACGTCACGGAGTGCCTGCACGAGACCCTACCGGCAGACTACCCCGAAGCGCTCGAGATCCTCAAACAGGTCGCCCCGTCCGCCAGCGGGTTCGAAGCTATGTGCTTCCCCGACTACGTGGAATGCTACGGAACGGACCACTGGGACCTGTCGCTGCCCGCCTTGGCCTTCTTCACCAGATTCTCCAGTTCCGAATTCGCCATTCGCCCGTTTCTGGCCCAGGATCCTGAGCGAGCCATGGAGTATCTGTACACCTGGGCAGAGGACGACAACCACCACGTGCGGCGACTGGCCAGCGAAGGCTGCCGGCCTAGCCTTCCCTGGGCCATGGCTCTGCCCCACTTCAAGAAGGATCCGTCCCTCATTCTGCCCGTCCTCGAAAAGCTCAAGAGGGACGAATCCGAATTCGTGCGCAAGAGCGTGGCCAACAATCTCAACGGCATCTCCAAGGATCATCCCGACCTGGTGCTGGACATCTGCGAGCGGTGGCATGGACACAACAGCAACACCGACTGGATCGTGAAACACGCCTGTCGCACCATGCTCAAAGCGGGCAACAAGCGTGCCATGCGGCTTTTCGGCTTCGCAGAGCCCAAGCACATCAGGGTGGTCAATCTGACGTTGGGCCAACAGGCGCTTCCCATCGGCGACGAACAGACCTTCACCTTCAAGCTCACCGTAGACACCGATGAGGCGTGTCAAGTCCGGCTGGAGTACGTGATGCACTTTGCCCGCCCCAAGGGCAAAGTGTCCCGCAAGGTCTTCCAGCTCAGGGAGGGCAGCTTCGAACCAGGCCATCACACCATCTCCAAGAGGCACTCCTTCGTTGACCAGTCCACCCGCAAGCACTTTCCGGGTCAGCATCGAATCGCCATTATCGTCAACGGCGTGGAGATGGCCGAGGCCAACTTCCAGCTCACGGAGAGTGAGGGTGACCGACCGTAGCGGAGGGAGGCAGGGCAGATGAGTAACCACGCCAAGATCGTAGGCATTGACGCCGCCAACGTCGGGGAGCGAGGGTTCTTCTGCTTCAAGAGCAAGCCGAAGACCGACGGATACGCGCAGAAGAAGAACTGGCTCGAGGAGCGCTTCTCCGAAGGGCTCAAGATCCACATCGTTTACGAAGACAGGCGGTCCGTGGGCTTCATCGAGTACATACCTGGTGAGTATGCCTGGCGCGCCGTGAGAGCGCCAGGATACGTGCTCATTCACTGCCTGTGGGTAGTGGGCAGAGCCAAACAGAAGGGATACGGGTCTCAGCTTCTCGACGCCTGTCTCACGGACGCCAGGCAGATGGGAGCCAGCGGTGTAGCCATGGTCACCAGCAGCAGGCCCTGGCTCGCCGGGAGCCAACTACTGCTCAAGCACGGCTTCGAACGTGTGGAGGAACTACCTCCGTTCGAGTTGATGGTCAAGCGGTTCGGCGACGCCGCCCCACCCTCCTTCCCCACGGACTGGGAGGCCAGGCTGGCGTTGTGCGGACCTGCATTGACCGTGGTGCGCTCAGACCAGTGCCCGTACGTGGAGGACGCCACTAACACTATCTTGGAGTTTGGACGCTCCAAAGGCCTCGACACCAAGATCATCCATCTGAAGACCTGTCGCGAGGTGCAGGATACTTCTCCCACGCCGTATGGAACCTTCGCCGTGGTCCACGATGGGCAGCTACTGAGCTACTACTACATGCTTCCGAAAGACCTCCAGAAGAGCCTGGGCGGGGATTCAGA
>Ga0315534_1002815_pt1 | contig 11446 bp, 7 predicted proteins | sample SalMarSW160240MG_FD_203094 | JGI IMG/M metagenome (GOLD analysis project Ga0315534, IMG submission 203094) | Salt marsh sediment microbial communities from the Plum Island Ecosystem LTER, Massachusetts, United States - Salt Marsh Sediment SW1602-40 ... | reverse complement strand
GATCAGGCCGCGATTGAAGACTATCTCCGATTTGGTTCCCTGGACGATTTCGAAGGCTTCTTTTCTGCCAGCTTACACCCGATTGAAAAAGCAGTGCGCAATTCACACCTGATTCGGCATTACTTCATTGTCGATATTTTATTAACCATCGCGCAATTTGTGAGTGATCTCGGTGGAGAGGTTAATCAAGTTGTGCCGGAAGTGCTGAATCTTGAAAATTTCCTTGACAAAGTAGTAACGGTCGAGCAGATGAAACTGCAGATGAAAAATATATTTGAAAAAGCCCTGACCCTGCGCAACGCCCGAACAAACCATGAACGCCTGTTTCTGATCCAACAAGCCAAGGAACACATCGACAATCACTTCATGGAACCCACACTACAGCTCAAAGAAGTTGCTGCCAAATTCAACATCAGCCCAAGCCACTTTAGTTCCGTTTTCCACGATGAGATTGGGGAGACCTTCCGGGATTACCTCGGTAAGTTACGCATCAATCGTGCAAAAGAACTGCTCAGAACCACAAACATGAAATCTTCAGAAATTGCACATCTGTGCGGATATCGCGATCCGCATTATTTCAGCACCGTGTTTAAGAAAAGATGCGATATAACTCCCCAGCAATTTCGTAAACAGAAGCGACAAGAAAAGATAACTGGATGAAAATGATGAATATCGAATTAACGGCTCCTGAACCTACGCCCAGATTCGTCGGAAAGTTTATCGACTTCTTCTCAGCCATAAACATATCCCTGAGGGCGAAAATACTGCTTTCCTTCTTCGTCGTGATTCTCATGCTGGTTGCGGTCGTTACGACGATGATCCTCGAAGTCTTGCGCTTCAATCGTCAATACGATGCCGTCATCACCAACATCACCACCGCCAACAGCCTCAACGGTTTTATCAAACCGAGTATCGATACAGAAATGTGGTACATCGTAGTCGGAAAGAACCAGGTCAACGCGCAGATCGATTCGATGATGGCCAATGCCAACTCCGATAAGTCCAGAATAAAGTTGGACGTGATCCGCAGAACGATGGCCACGCTGACCAGCTACGTCGACAAGATGGGCGAACAGATCGAACAAGGAAGTCGTGTAGCCGAGAACGAACTGGTCTGGGATAACATCCGCGGCGTATCAGAAGTTGTCGAAGATAGCGTGCAGGAGTACATGCTCTTTGAAGTCCAACAGGCCGAACAACAGTACGCGGAGAACCAGACCCGTTTCAACCGCTGGATCATCGTGTATTCCATCCTGCTTCCCTGCGTCATCGCCTTTTCGGTTGCCGCAGCCTGGATCATTTCCACGAGCATTTATATCCCCATCAAAGCGCTGCAGAATTTAACCACCACGATCACACAGAACGATCTCAAGGCGCTCGTGTCCCATGACAACGTGGATGAGATCACGGAGCTGGGAATGAGCTTCAACATCATGGTGGGCAGGATTCGAGAGCTTCTGGACGAGAAAATCGAGGAGCAGCGCAATCTAAAGAAAGCGGAATTAAAGGCACTGCAAGCCCAGATCAATCCACATTTTCTCTACAACACGCTGGACACGATCGTTTGGATGGCGGAAGCCAACAAGTCGGACCAGGTGATTGAGATCGTGCGCGTACTCTCGAGTTTTTTCCGGATCGCGTTGAGCAAAGGAAAGGATTGGATCCCTATCCGGCAGGAAATCGAGCATGTCCAGAGCTACCTGACGATCCAGAAAATGCGTTATCGAGACATCCTGGATTACAAATTCGAGGTGGACGATAACATCCTGGACAGCACGATATTAAAATTAACCCTGCAACCCCTGGCCGAAAATGCCCTCTATCACGGGATCAAACACAAACGAGGCGGTGGGACGATCACCATTCGAGCCCGACGCGCAAATCAAGATCAGGTTCTTCTGGAAGTGCAGGATGATGGCGTCGGTCTGACTCCCTATAAATTGTCGCAGATTCGAGCCAGGCTGCAGCAGGATATCGGTAGTATTTCCGGGAAAGATGGCGGTTTTGGTCTGGAGAATGTAAACAAACGCATCGAGTTGTACTACGGCAAGCAGTACGGGTTGTCGGTCGAGAGCGAATATCAGACGGGCACCCGTGTGACAGTGACGATTCCGCTCCAGATGGACGACGAGACATAGAAGCTTCAGGAGAACACTCATGATGTCGCTTCCCCAAAAAATTGCAGCATTGATTTCCGTGCTTTTCTTCAGCGCGTGTATCGGAGCCTGTGGTGCGGATAGCACAGCAACGTTGGACAGTTCCACTTTTGACGGGAATGAGGAAAGCCGGCCGAAGACCTATCAGGATCTGGTCGTCGGTTTCTCGCAAATCGGAGCCGAGAGCGATTGGCGCACAGGCAATACCGTCTCGATTTTGGAGGAAGCCGAACGTTTAGGCGTGGAGTTGATTTTTTCAGACGCCCAACAAGAACAAGAGAACCAGATCAAGGCAATTCGCACTTTCATTGCACAGCAGGTGGATGTGATCGGCGTCTCGCCGGTGGTCGAGACCGGCTGGGAATCCGTTTTCCAGGAAGCCAAAGATGCCGGCATACCCATCATCGTAGTCGATCGGCGTGCACAGGTGGATGAAGATCTTTACGCCGTCCGCCTCGGGTCAGACTTTGTCGAAGAGGGTCGAAGAGCCGCACGCGAGATGGTGCGCCTGCTTGATGGGCGGGGCAACATCATGGAACTGGTAGGCACCATCGACTCGGCGCCGGCCAACGACCGCTACCTGGGCTTCCGAGAGATTCTGGAGGATTACCCGGAGATGGTCATCATCGTCTCCGTGTCGGCCGACTTCACGCGCGCCAAGGGCAAGGAAGTGATGGAAGATTATCTCAAAGAATACGGAGATCAGATCGATGGTCTCTTTGCCCACAACGACGACATGGCAATCGGCGCCATCCAGGCGATCGAGGAATATGATCTGGTGCCCGGCGAGGATATCAAGATTGTCTCCATCGACGCTATCCGTGATGCCTTTCAAGCGATGATCGACGGCAAATTGAACGTCACGGTTGAGTGCAACCCTCTACTTGGTCCACAATTCTTCGAAGTCGCTCTCAAAGTGGTTAACGGCGAGCAAGTGGCCAAATTCATCCCCTCCATCGAGGGCGTTTACTACCCGGCGGACGCGGAAGAAATTATCCAGACCCGCCGGTATTGACTGCGCAGCCCAACAGGATAAATGGCTTCTCGTTAGCAACTTCGGATTCTGGTAAATAATTAATCCGATTCCAATTTTTCAGACTCTCCCACAGGAGAGTCTGTTTATTCGACACATGGAATCGAATTAATTCCAGGAATGTTCCTACGCAGTTTCATAGCGGTAGAGACTACCACCTACGATGGTAATACTGCAGCTTCCACTCGCATCCCCGACTTATGTTGCACCGTAAACGATAAAAGGCGGGAAATTGATGCGGCACTTCGTTGTGGACGAGAATCAGTTGACTGACGTATAACCCAACAGTGACTGGATTTTGCCGAGGAAGGAGGTCCTTTTCAGGCAGCGAGTTGTTGATCCCAACACCACTTCTCACCCCAGATGAATGGCGAAAACCGGCAAGTCAATCGTTTTTCGGGGATACACCTGACCCATACGCTTCCCTCCCAGGATATTGATCTATTTGAATTTTTCCAGGAATTATCCAAGTTCTCAAATTGCCTAGACGATCGATCGTAAAATAATCGACTCATTGTTTAAGAAAAATTAACCTTCCGGCTGGAAAGTTAGTTAGTTTTACAGCGGGAGAGTAACAATATCAACAGACTTCCCCGAAAAAACTATTGAGATCATTCAGGATTACACTATTATTGAATCAGTTGCCACTCCTTCAATCTACCAGACAAACAACAATCTTGAGCGATCTATACATCGGTATTCGATTTGACATAAAAGTAGTCTCTCGAACTGTTCTTTTACCACCAATCTGAACCTTGTCTCATGAGGTCAGAGGGAAAGGAGGTTTCTATCGGATATCGCCACGAATATAGCAACAAGAGAAGCGCTTGCTCAGGATTCAACCGTTTAAGCAAGCACTTCCGATCTGCGATATTTCGCTGGAATCCAAACGCAATATCGCCCAAAGCATTGTAACATAACAAAACCTCCGTACAAACGGAGAAGCCCATCTTAGGGAAGGAGATTAAAATGTCTCGTATTAAATCGATCGCTTTTTTGCTGCTGGTTGCCACTTTAGCGCTGGCCGCATGTGGTGGGGGAGCCGCAGACGAAAAGGCAGATTGTGCACCCAACTGTGAGTATACCGACATGGTATTCTGCTATCCACAACTCGGTGCTGAAAGCGACTGGCGCACGGCGAACACGGCTTCCTTCAAGGAAAATGCTGCGGACCTGGGCGTTCGCTTGCTCTTCTCTGACGCCCAGCAGAAGCAGGAAAATCAGATTTCGGCCATGCGCGCCTGCATTCAGCAGGAAGTTGACGTGATCGGTCTGCCCCCAGTTGTTGAAGATGGTTGGGAAGCGGTCCTGACAGAAGCTCAGGATGCCGGCATTCCCGTCATCATCGTCGACCGCTCGGTGACGGCAGACGCATCGTTGTACGCCTCACACATCGGCTCCGACATGGTGGTGGAAGGTCAGAGATCTGCGGATGAAATGAACAAGCTGCTCCCCGACGGCGGCAAGGTCGTCGAATTGAGCGGAACCACCGGATCGGGTGCAGCGGTTGGCCGTGCAGAAGGCTTCCGCATGAATCTCAACGACAACATCGAGATCATTGACTCCCAGACCGGCAACTTCACCACCGCGGAAGGCAAACCTGTTATGGAGGCCTTCCTGAGCAAATACGGCGATGAGATCGATGGTGCCTTCATCCACAACGACAACATGGCCATCGGTGCCGTAGAAGCCATGAAGGCTGCAGGCCTACAACCAGGCGACATCGTGATTGTGTCAGTTGACGGCACGCGCGGCGGGTTCCAACTCATGATCGACGGCTGGGTACAGGCAGACGTTGAGTGCAACCCCCTGCTTGGACCACAGGTCTATGAGATGGCCCTACGCCTGATGAATGGTGAATCGATTGAGCGCGAAGTCCTCACCAACGAAACCGTTTACTATCCTGACGAGGCAGGGGATTTGCTGCCGACTCGCAAGTACTAGAAATATGTAGAGGAGAAGCGGTGTTGATCCCAACACCGCTTCTCTTCCTAAATAAATGGCAAAAACCGGCAAATCAATCGTTTAAAAGGAATACACATGAACCATAAGCCTCCTTTGTTCAAACGAATTCGTGAAAGCAAGATATTCTGGCCTGTAATTTCATTTCTCTTGCTACTCGTTGTGGATGCGGTCTTCGCCCCTGGATTCTTTCGAATCGGCATCGTGGAAGACCATTTCTATGGGAACATGATCAATGTGTTCAACAATGCAGCCCCGTTGATGCTTGTGGCGATCGGCATGACCGTGGTAATCGCCACCGAAGGAGTGGATCTCTCGGTGGGCGCAGTAATCGCCATTTCTGCCGCCATGGGTACGGTGTTGATCAATCCTGCTCTGGGCAACGAACTTATCTTGAATGAGGTCCTTGCGGCCAACACAACGAACACACCATTATGGATCGTAGTGCTGGTGATTTTATTAGGGGGCACATTATGTGGTCTGTGGAACGGCTTCTTGGTCTCGAGGGGCAAAATCCAGCCAATGGTCGCAACCCTCATTCTCATGGTAGCCGGTCGAGGTATTGCGCAGCTGATAACCAATGGGCAAATCATGACCGTATATTACAGACCTTATTGGTGGTTCGGGAACGGATATGTTTTTAGGCTGCCAGTGTCCTTATATATCGTGGCGGTGGTGGGCATTTTGGCCTGGGTGCTGGTTCGGAAAACTTCGATCGGCCTATTCATCGAATCTGTGGGTATTAATGCCAAAGCCAGCTTCTATTCCGGCGTCAACGAAAAAAACGTCAAGATGTTCGCCTACACTTTTTGCGGATTCTGCAGTGCAATTGCAGGTTTGATCCTGAGTTCCTACATTCACGGTTGTGACGCCAACAACATTGGCCTGTCGTACGAGTTGGACGCCATATTGGCCGTCGTCATCGGTGGCACCCTGATGTCGGGTGGACGCTTTTCGCTGCTCGCCAGCATGATCGGCGCACTTCTAATCTGGACCTTCACAATCACAATGTATACATTCGGTGTTCCGGCCAATGCACTCCTGGCCGGTAGAGCCGTACTCGTCCTGGTTGTGGTTTTGCTTTATTCAGATTACTTCAGCCGCTTTATAAATCGAATCTTCGAGCGGAAAGGACCTCAGCATGGCACAGAGATTTAAAACCTTCCTGATCAGTAACGGTCCTCTACTGACCACCATTCTGATTTTCATCATTGTATACATTGTCGGAGGACAGCTCTATCCCGCCATGCAAAAATCGCAGGTGTTCTTCAACCTTTTCATCAATAACGCCAGCTTGCTGATCATATCGATCGGTTTGACCCTCGTGATTATCGCGAAAGGCATCGATCTGTCCGTCGCGGGTATGATCGCCTTGACTTCGGCTGCATCAGCCGCTTTATTGCAGACGGGTATGAGCGCCTACGTCGTCATCCCCTTGATGTTATTAATGGGGATCGTTATAGGCTTCGTCATGGGATGGATCATTCATTACTTCAAAGTCCAACCTTTCATCGTGACCTTAATGGGTCTGTGGTTCGCCCGAGGCATGGCGTACATCATCACATTGACTTCTCTGACGATTAATGACGATGTGTACCGCCACTTGGCGTTAACCAAGCTTTACCTCGCCGACAAGGCATATGTGTACATTCCTACGCTGATCGGACCAGTTCTGTTACTGATTACTTTCTACATCATGAAGTACACGCGCCTCGGCCGCACGGTCTATGCCGTGGGTAATAACGAAGAATCCGCCAGGCTGATGGGTTTGCCGGTTGGTCGGACAAAACTGATTGTATATTCCTTCGGCGGCTTTTGCTCCGCCCTGGGCGGAATCGTTTTCAGTATCAACCTGCTTTCAGGCTACGGTGGTTACGCCCCAGGGATGGAATTGGATGCCATCGCCTCTGTCGTTATCGGAGGCACCCTGCTGACCGGAGGCGTGGGCAACGTGATCGGCACCTTGTTCGGTGTGTTGATTAACGGCACCATCGTCACCATTCTCCAATTTAATGGCACCTTGAGTTCGTGGTGGACCCGCATCATGGTTGGCGCGCTCACACTCATCTTCATCGGCATCCAGAGCCTGTTCTATATGCGGCAAAAACACTCATAACCTGGGTTTTCAAGAACGGAGACAACCTACATGTTGGAAACAAATAAACCCATAAATCAGAATGACCTCGTTGTTATGGAAGGTATCTACAAATCCTTTCCCGGTGTTCAAGCCCTGGAAAACGTGAATTTTACACTTAAGCCTGGGGAGATTCACGCCCTTGTCGGGGAGAATGGCGCTGGCAAGTCCACCCTGATCAAAGTAATGACGGGTGTTGAACGACAGGATCAGGGCACCGTATTTCTGGAAGGAAAAGAGGTCTTCATCAAATCGCCCCTCCATGCGCAGACGATGGGCATCAGCACGGTCTATCAGGAAGTTAATCTCTGTGACTATCTGACAGTGGCGGAGAACATACTCCTGGGCCGGGAACCTCGTAAAGCCGGACGCATTGATTGGAAAGGGATGTTTCAACGCGCCGAGCAAGTCCTTCGGGAAATGGATATCGAAATCGATGTGACCCAGCCGCTGGGCTCTTACTCCACCGCAATCCAGCAGGTCACCGCCATCGCCCGAGCGCTTGAGGTTTCTAATGCTCGAGTCATAATCCTGGACGAGCCCACCTCGAGCCTGGATGCCCATGGAACGGAGCAAATCTTCCGCGTGATGGAGAAGCTCAAGAAATCCGGAGCGGGGATCATTTTCATCACTCACTTTATCGACCAGGTATACAGCGTATCTGACCGCATTACCGTCCTTCGAAATGGCAAATTGGTAGGAACGTTTGAAACGGCTACCCTGACTCGCATGGAATTGATCGCCAAGATGATTGGCCGCAGCCTGGCTGATTATGATGACATGACAGCCATCAAACTAGAAACCAGAAAGAACATCAAGGAAGAAGCCCTGCTGAGTACAGATGATCTCGGCCTGAGCGGTGCGATCGAACCCTTCGATATCGAACTACACGCGGGTGAGGTCGTAGGCGTGGCCGGGCTCCTCGGTTCCGGACGCACGGAAATGGCGAAACTAATTTTCGGAATCGATCAACCGGATAGCGGCGTAATCACCATGGAAGGTCAACAGGTGGAGGAGCACTCGCCGCTTAATGCGATTGAGCTTGGTGTGGCTCTCTGCCCGGAAGACCGCAAAGCCGAAGGAATCGCAGACGAACTAACCGTAAGGGAAAACATCATCCTGGCTTTGCAGGCGCATCAAGGCTGGTTTAAGTATCTATCCCCTCCGAAGCAGTACGAAATCGCCGAGAAGTACATTCAGCTTCTGAATATCACGACACCTTCGGCGGATCAGCCGGTGAAGAACCTGAGCGGTGGGAACCAGCAGAAGGTGATCCTCGCTCGCTGGCTGGCCACCAACCCGAAGTTATTAATCCTGGATGAGCCCACTCGGGGCATCGACGTGGGCGCGAAAGCGGAAATTCAGAAACTGGTGCTTCTGCTGGCTGAGGAGGGTAAATCGTGCCTGTTCATTTCATCGGAATTGGATGAAGTGCTGCGCACGAGTCACCGTATTGTGGTAATGCGAGACAAAAAGAAGATCACCGAGTATACCGGTGAATTAAGAGAAGGGGAAATCATGAAGGCAATTGGAGGCAGCGAATAAAATTATTACGGGTGACCTGCCCCAAAGCTAAAAATTTGTCTGATTTCCCCGGCTCCAGGTGAACACGATTGATGGTTTCAACCTTATTGAGCGCGATTTGGAAGGTTGATACCATTTTTCGTGACATCAGGCAGTTGTGGTGGCCTCGCAATTGATACACCATCACATAAGCAAGACACATAGCAATTTGCTAAAAATCTAACCTTACTCCAGGAGGGAATTCAAGTGACTCAAACTCCCATAACTTTAGGTGTCATCGTTGGCAATCGTGGATTCTTCCCCAGTCATCTATGCCAAGCCGGTCGGGAGACCATACTGAAAGTGCTGAAGGAAGAAGGTATCAATGCAATCGCCATTTCTCCCGAAGAAACACCTTACGGCTCCGTCGAGAGTCTCGGCGAAGCTCACAAGTTGGCCGATTTGTTCAAAGCGCACGCCGCTGAGATCGACGGCGTCCTGGTCACCCTGCCCAACTTCGGCGACGAACGCGCCATCGCCAACACGCTGCGTTGGTCCGAGCTGGACGTGCCGGTTCTGATCCATGCCTTCCCGGACGTTGCGGGTTCCATGACCATAGCCGACAGACGCGATTCGTTCTGCGGCAAGATGTCCCTGTGCAACAACCTGCGTCAGTACGGCGTCAAATTCACGTTGCCCTCCTTGCACACGGTCGACCCGCAAAGTGAGAGTTTCCGCAGCGATCTACGTAAATTCGCCGCCACCTGCCGGGTTGTGGGCGGATTGAAAAACGCCCGTATCGGTGCATTGGGCGCTCGGCCTACGGCTTTCAATACCGTACGTTATTCCGAGAAACTATTGGAGAATTCGGGCATTTCGATAGAGACTCTGGATCTTTCCGAAGCCTTCGGCCGGATCGGTCGGCTTGCGGACGACGATCCTGCCGTGGTTGCCAAGCTGAAAGCCGTGCAGGATTACGTCCCCACCAAAGGCATCCCCGAGCAATCATTACTGAAGATGGCCAAACTGGGCGCCGTGATCGATGCCTGGATGGAAGATACCGAGTTGGTCGCCAGCGCCATTCAATGCTGGACTTCGATGCAGGAATTCTTCGGTGTCGTGCCCTGCACGCTGATGAGTATGATGTCCAACAAGTTAGTACCCTCCGCCTGTGAAACGGACGTTGCTGGTGTGGTCGCCATGTACGCTTTGGCGTTGGCTGCCGAACAACCCAGCGCTATCGTGGATTGGAATAACAATTACGGTGACGACCCCGACAAGGGCGTCATCTTCCATTGCTCCAATCTGCCGGGTGACATTTTCATCAAAGACGACGCCGTGATGGATTACCAGGAGATCATCGCCGGCACCGTGGGCAAGGACAACACCTTCGGCACTGTCGTCGGGCGCGTGAAGACAGGACCCTTCACTTACCTGCGCGTATCGACAGATGATTTGAACGGCAAGATCGTGGCTTACATCGGTGAAGGTGAATTGACGGATGATCCGTTGCAAACCTTCGGCGGCTTCGGCGTGGTCGAAATCCCCAATCTGCAAGTATTGCTTGCGCATATATGCAACAACGGATACGAGCATCACGTCTCCGTCAACCTGACGCAAGTCGCCGACGCCGTATACGAGGCGCTCGATAAATACCTGGGCTGGGAGGTCTACTACCACAATCGGGCGTAGTCACTCCCGTGCAAATGCATAATCGATCCTTCGGAGGAGGCAGATGAGCAATTCAAAATACGCCATCGGTGTCGATTTCGGGACGCTTTCCGGCCGCGCCATCCTCGTGCGCGTGGAGGACGGAAAAGAGATCGCTACCGCCGTACACAACTACGCCAACGGTGTGATCGACGAGTACCTGCCCGACAGCGAGATCCGCCTCGAACCGGATTGGGCGCTGCAGGATCCCAATGATTACATCGAGGTCTTCAAGCAAACGATTCCGGCGGTCCTCAAAGAAAGTGGTGTAAGCGCCGATGACGTGATCGGCGTCGGCATCGACTTCACCGCCTGCACCATGCTGCCCACAAAAGCCGACGGTACGCCGCTGTGTTTCCTGCCCGAGTGGCGTGACAATCCCCATGCCTGGATCAAACTCTGGAAACACCACGCCGCCCAACCGGAGGCCAATCAACTCAACGCGATCGCCAGGGAAAAGGGATTCGGAAAGATTCTCGACCGCTATGGCGGAAAAATCAGCTCCGAATGGTTTTTCCCCAAAGCCTGGCAAATCCTGGACGAGGCGCCCGAGGTGTACGAAGCGGCCGACCGTTTGATCGAGGCCGCCGACTGGGTCGTGTGGCAGCTTACCGGCGTCGAGACGCGCAACTCCTGCACGGCGGGATACAAGGCGATGTGGTCGAAGCGGGACGGATTCCCGCCCAAGGAATTCTTCCGCGCTCTCGATCCGCGCCTGGAAAACATCGTCGACGAAAAGATGCTTCGTACGATATCTCCCCTCGGTGAAAAGGCCGGCGGATTGACCCAGGAAGCCGCTGGGTGGACAGGTTTGAACCCCGGCACAGCGGTGGCGGTGGCCAACGTCGATGCCCACGTCGCCGTTCCGGCTTCCAGCGTGACGCAGGCGGGACGCATGGTGATGATCATGGGCACCAGCATTTGCCACATGGTTTTGGGCGAGAAAGA
>Ga0315534_1002812_pt1 | contig 11458 bp, 4 predicted proteins | sample SalMarSW160240MG_FD_203094 | JGI IMG/M metagenome (GOLD analysis project Ga0315534, IMG submission 203094) | Salt marsh sediment microbial communities from the Plum Island Ecosystem LTER, Massachusetts, United States - Salt Marsh Sediment SW1602-40 ... | reverse complement strand
GCGAGTTGGTGCCGTCACCGCCATCGTAGATGAAGTTGCGTGTCGCAGAACCGAAATCGTTTCCTTCGACTTCCACGCTGTCATCGCCGTCATTCATGTCGATGCGGATATCGCGCCGGGTCTGAAAAGTTTGTTCAGTGGCTAGTCCGTTGATCGTCGTGAGATCCGTGCCCGAAGCAATTGTCACTCTACCGGGTATCACTGGATCGACCGCGATCTGTATGTCGTTCGAATCGGCATCGCCTGTGATCAGCAGGTTACCAAAACGTGAAACTTCTGCGGTCACGTTACCAGCGAGAAGCCTTCGTGTCTCGAGTGCCTCTACTCTTAAATGGCGAGATGTGGTTTTCGACGAACGGTTCTTTGATTGAGACCAGAACATCAATGTCTTCCTTCCTCGTTCGAGGATGACAACGGCAATGGGACCTTGCGCGTGCGAGCGGAACTTCCCAAATGGGCGGAGCCTGGAGCCGATCCAGGCTCGAAGTGGACATCATTGTAGCAGCGTGCCCCCCGCCCCGCGTCTAGCGCGACAGAAAAGCGACAGAAAAGGTGTCAGGAACCTTTGTTGCGCTGAAGTTCGCGGCCGCGCAGCGCGTGCTTCGGCCGCCGACTGGGGCGACGGATGTGTGGTCGGTATTTAATCAAGGCGGCGCAGCCAATGGACCCAGGGCGACGAACGGAAGCCCGGCGGACGGGCTGTTGGAAGCGAACTCGGGTTCATTTTCCGCGCCGCCGCCAAGACGAGCCCTTAACAAGACCGCCAGTTCGTCTGCAAACTCGCGTTTTGGGGAATGCAACCTGTTTTTAGAGCCCGATTCCAAACCTGATTTGGCGGTGACATTTCCCGGTCATGGAGCGATTACAGAGCGTTTTGAAACCGCTTGTGGACGCTATAAGGGCGTGACTGAGGCCGACACCGCGACCCGTCAGGACAACTGAATCGTGGTTTGCAACACCAGGAGATTGCCTCCGCAACGGAAACGGCCTGTTGTTGGACACCGGCCGTTGCCTGCTGGCAACGAAGCGTCCGGCACAGTTGCCAAAGGCTCGAGAGGAGCGTCGACCGGTACCCTTTGCCTTTCCGGCAAAGGCGCGGGTTGCTAGCGAAGATCGAGCGTCTGCCGATCTGATCGAGCCGCGTTCTCATATTGCTCCCGGGCAGTGGCCATCACTAAACGGGCTGGACCACGCTCGGCAATGGTAGTCAAGTGTGTCCGTTCAGGGAGATAGTGCAGCAGCTCTGCCATGTCTTGCTTCCGCCGCATGACAATCAAGATTCGTCGGTGTTCGGCGGCACACTCAGACAACTCGGGCGAGCTCAGGCTTTGACAATTGCGAATGTCATTCCGTCTCAGGTTAAATGGAATTCCAGCCCACTCGTGGCCCACCGTTACGATCGGTGGTTGCTCGGCTGCCGCCAAGTCCGCGGCCAAAGGAGAGCCTTGACCAAATACAGTTTGTGCTCGGGCGTACCGAGGCATTTCACGATGCAGCACCAGACCTGCCAGCAGCAGCGTGGAAGCCGCACAGACACTCCAGCCCACCTGGGAACTCGTCCTCGAGTGCCGGAGCGTGATCACGAGTGCTAATATGATCACCCAGATGGTGATCATGGTCCACGACAGACTGGGGCTTTCGAGATCTGTCACCAGAGCCAATACCCCAAATCCCACGCCCGCGAGACACGTAGTGCCAGCCGCCAACCACGGCGCCCACTCTCGTGCGCAGCGAACACACCAGCTTTCGCACCTGGAGAATAACACATGCTCGAGATAGTGCCCAATCATCAACGCCATCGCTGGTGCGGCCGGCAAGATATAGGGAGGAAGTTTGCATCGAGAGACCGAGAAGAAGGTCAGGCACCAAGCACTCCAGAGCAATAAGAACCCAATTGGACGAGTACGTCTCCGCCGAATCTGGTCGGAGCGACCGGTAAGGAAACCCAAAAAGGGAATCGTCAAGAAGGACCAGGGATGAGCGGCGATCATCAGCACGGGGAAGAAGTACCAGAATGGCCGTTCGTGAAATGCCCCAGCGAATCGACTGACGTTGTGTTTGTAGAAGAACTCGTAGGCGAACTGTGGATCCTGACAAGAGACCGCCACGAACCACGGAGACGCGATTGCGGCTACGATGCCGGCCAGCATCAGCCAGTGACGCATTCGCGGGCGGGAGACGCCCTCGGTAAGCCACCCGAACATGTGCACCGTGGGGAATAGCAAGACAAGCGCGATGGGACCCTTCGCCAAGAACGCGATTCCGCAGGCAACCGAAGCAACGGTCCACCAACGGAGCTGAAACGCGCGGCCCCGCAGAGCTTCGTACGCTGCAAACAGAGATATCGTCGTACAGAACGTGAGCACTCCGTCAATCAACAGGACGCGGCTGGCCCCCAGAAAGCCTGCCGAAAGCAATAAGACGGCAGCCGCAAGTAGTCCTGACCGCCCGCCCAGGAGCCGGCTCCCGAACCACATCGTTGCCAGCAGCGTTCCAAGTCCGCACACGGCTGGTACCAACCGTGCCGCCCATTCGGAGACGCCGAAAATGGAATAGCTGCCGGCACAGAGCCAGTACAGCAGCGCCGGTTTATCGTAGTACGGGCGATAATTCAGTTGAGGCAGAATCCAATTGCCTGTGTCTACCATCTCGCGAGGAATCTCCGCGTACCGAGTCTCGTCGCGGTCGATAAGCGGATAGTCCAATCCGCTCAGCAACAGGACGGCCGCCGCGAGCAACAACACAACCTGCGCCCCTAGCAGTCGGTGCTTCGACGGCTGCGGGCCAATCGCCGGCGCTTGAACTCCACCTGTCGCGTCGCCACCAGGGAATTGAACGTGATTCCACCAGTACCGCAGGAGACTTGCAATGACAACCGGAATATGAGCGATCGAGACCGTGCTTTGTCCCGCTGTTCGCGGTCGATGTGAAACTCCTACCTCGACGACCGAGCAATTTCTTTGCCTTGCTTGTGTCAGCAATTCGGTGTCGACGAGAAATCCGTTTGTCGTAATCCTCAATTCCCGTAGGACATCGCGGTGAAACATCTTTAGCGCGCAGTCCACGTCGCGAACGCCAGGACCAAGCAGTAGGTTCACCAGCAGGTTGTAAGCGCGGGAGTAAAAGCAACGCAGTGCCGAATCCTTGCGGTCGATACGATAGCCACAGACAACGTGGTAATCGTCCGCGAGCAAAACAAAGCGGTCCAGTTCGGCAAGATCAAACTGGCCATCCGCGTCGGTGTACACCACCAGGTCGCACCTTGCGGCCGTGAAACCCGAGCGTAAGGCAGCTCCATACCCCTGATTCGTCTCGTGTCGTATCAGACGAATGGCCTGATTGGTGGCCGCGATCTGGCGGACGCAATCGGCCGTCCCATCACGACTACCATCATCCACAACGATGATTTCGTAGTCACGGGCGACGCGGCGCAGCGCGACATCGGCCTCTTCGATGGCGCGTGGCAGGGCCTCCGCCTCATTCCAGGCGGGCAATACGAGCGAGATGCTCTCGCTCTCTGGCGGCACACGTGGATGCGTTTTGTCGTTACCTTGATGATCCAAGACTCGCTTCCTTGCGGATTGTAGAGCGTGATCGGATTCTGTTGGTAAAAGTGTGTTTACCGATTGGCCAAACGGACTTCGCGGTTTGGCCGTCAGACTACTAAGGCTTTAGGAGTTCGCGATAGAAAGAGGCACGTTGAATTGATGACCTTCCAACCGTTGATTTGTCTGCAAGCCAAGTTCGAATCGTTCGAAGTTGCCTAACGTGACGCCCAACGTGTACGCGGTAGTCGCGGACCAACCAGGCCATGGTGAGGATTGGGTTTGTGGCGACGATAAGGGATTCGCGGGCAACCAGATCTGAGATGCAAGAGCAGTCGCACCCCTGGGTGATATCGGCAAAAAGACGATGGCCTGATGAAAGCAAAAAAGGTGTCAGGAACCTTTATTGCCATCGATCGCGACAACCAAACATTCGCGACCAGGCAGCGGCCCAGATCCCAACACGCTAGCGGGCGGCGTCCAGGGCGACGCGGTCGCTGCCATGCAAAAGCACGCATGAATCGTGCGGACTGCAAGCCGCCCAGCGACGTGAACTGCGACATGTGGCTGGGACTGGCCCCCCCAATCGGCCGTTCGATCCCAACCGGTTTCATTGCCGATGGAGGTGGTCCTTCGATTGCGGTACGGGCAACTTGGACAACGCTTCTATTCGTCGACAATGTGCACAGGGAGGTGTTTTTTCAACGCCGAATGTGATACACCTCTGGGTATGGTGTTGGTCCGGTCCAATGCCAGCGTCACCGGTCGGGTATGGCGCTGTTGAGCGGGTCGAGGTTGACCGAAGCGTACGCGTCGGACAGCGTTGGTTTTTTCGTTCGGCTTATATGGGGAAGGGCCCATGCGCAACACCTGCCTCCGAAGTACGACGGGAAACGGAATTCTCGCGGCCGCGATACTCCCAGCCGTGGTACTGGCAGGCGCGGCGGCTTTGTGCGCCGCCGAAGAGGGCCAGCCGCGTTCGCGGACCAACGAGCGAGGAGACACGCTGACGCTGCTGGACGTCTCGCCGCGGCTGCCGGCTGAGCTGATGATTGGCAAAAAGCTCAACGTAAAGTTCTCCTATAACTTTGCTTCCGGCGACGAGTGTTTGATCTGGGTACGTCCGTTGAAGGACGGCACGACTGCGGACGGATATGGCGCACACGGATCACCCCGTTATGCACGGGGAAGTGGAGAAGCTGAAGGCTGGTTGACGCTGCATCGGCCGGCGAGCATCGACCAGCTTCGCATCCGCATGGTAGACGCCGATGCACGCTCCGAAGCCGTGGTGGAACTGGTCGTGCCTGCCGAAGCGCGCTGGACCACCTCCGCGAACACCACCGCTGCGCCACCTGCGAACCGTCCCGAAATCCAACGCCTGGTGGCTTCGGGATGGAAGGCGTCCTGGTCACCTTCCGGCCGCCGGCTGGTCTATGGCAAGGCCGCAGGCTCCGGCCTGCAGATTCTGGATGTCGGCACTGGTCAGGTCAGAGATCTCGTCCCGTCGGGCAAGGATGCGGCGTGGTCGCCCGATGGAAAGCAGATTGCCTACGTGAAGGAACCCGCGTTCAACCGGTACCGGGAAGAGGAGGTGTGGCTGGTCACTCCGGCTGGCGAGCACGCCCGCAAGCTGGCCGACGGTGGTTTTCCCGGCTGGTCCGCCGACAGCCGCCGTGTGTACGTTCATTCCCGCCGCGAAAACAGGATCTATGCCGTCGATGTTAACACGGAAGACCCGACGCCGACGCTGTTCTTTGAGAAGCCGCTTTCCTGGTATCCGGCAGTTTCTCCCGACGGCAGCCGCATCGCCTTTGGAACGCCCGGCGCGTTGGTGATCATGGAGCGGGAGACCGGCAGCCAAGTGTTGAAGCTCCCGACACCCGGGGCACGAGGCTTATTGCCGGCCTGGTCCGCCGATGGAAAGCACGTTGCGTTTGGAAGTTTTGGAACGGACTTGGGCCTATGGGTGGTGGATATCCAAACCGAGCAGGCGCGACGAATCGTCCCGGGGCATTACACGATGCCGGCGTGGTCGGCGGACGGAAGTAAGCTGGCATTCGACCTGCGACTGCCCGAAGGCAACCAGGTGTGGATGGTCAACACCGATCTGCTCCGCGACATCCCGCCCACACGTCCGGCGGCCACGGCCAGTCGGCCCCGAACGCCTGCCAGAGCTTCGCAGGCGGAACGCGGTTTTTCGATCGGCACGATGGCTCCAGAAATCGAAGGCCATGCTATCGACGGGGAGCCACTGAAGCTCAGCGACTACCGTGGCCAGGTCGTGGTGCTCGATTTCTGGGGCGATTGGTGACCGCCGTGCCGGGCCATGTACCCGCACGAGCGGTCGCTCGTCAAGAGAATGACAAACAGGCCGTTTGCGTTGATTGGAGTCAACAGCGACAAGCGCGAGCGTGTCGAGAAGGCCGTTCAGGAAAACGGCATCAGTTGGCCTTCTTTCTTTGATGGAGGGTCGACCGGAGGACCGATCGCCAAAACATGGGGGGTACGAGGCTGGCCAACCATCTACGTTCTCGATGCCGACGGAAAGATCCGCTACAAGAACGTTCGCGGCGCGGCGATGGACGCGGCGGTTGACGAGCTGGTCAAAGAGACCATCGAAGGAATCGCGGAACAGCTGCGGGAAGGGGAGCCCGCGGACCGGGGCCGGGCTGCGTTTCTCCTGGGCAAGTACCAGGCTGCGGATGCCATCGAGCAACTCAAATCGCTGCTGGACGACGAAGCAGAACTGGTTCGTGTTCGAACGGCCGTGGGTCTGGTCCGTCTGGGAGAGCCTGTCGAGCCGTTGCTGGAACTCGTGCGTCAGGCCGTTCGGGATGAAGATCCAGAAGTGCGCGTGGCCGCGCTTCGGATTCTCGCCGACGCCGATGATCAGGCATCCGCCGCCTTGGTCCTGTCCGCGCTGGAGGACGGCAACAGCGAGGTGCAATACGCGGCCATGGCGGCGATCGGCCAGCTGAAGCTCGAAGACGGATTGCCCGCCGTGGCCCAGCGGGCTCGCGATCCCGACCCGCAAACAGCACGGCGGGCGATTGCCGCGCTGGGTGAATTTCGCACGCCGGGGAGCGTTGCCTTGCTCCGCGAGATTGCTTCCGACGCGGCGTTTCCCGCGCGGATCTGGATTGCCGTGGCGCTGCACCAATCCGGGGACGACGCGACGCAGAGGCGGTTTGAAGCATTCCTGCAAGAGCGGGATGAAACGGCACGCAAGGCCGCCATGCGCGCGCTGATTGACTTGAAGGATTTCGACGCGACGGACTTGTATATCAAGGCACTCGACGATTCGGACCGGGATGTTTTCCGAATGGCACGTGACGCGCTGCGCGACAACCCGGAGCCGCGGGCAGTTGAGGCATTAAAGAAGAGCCTGTCTCGGGAAGTCGAGAACCTGTGGGGGCAACTCGCCGGGCGGGACTTTGCAGCGCGGCGCCGGGCCCAGACCGAATTGTTGGAACTCGGTCCGGCGGTTGCACCGTTGCTGCTGGAACGCATGGAACAGGCGACGGCACAGAGCCAGCTGGAACTGTCGACGATTATCGGGCGGCTGAACGACACGGGTGTGATTCCGACCGTGGCGGAGCGGCTGGCCGATCCGAGTCTCGGGCAATCGACCCGCACGGGCTACGAGAACATCCTCCGGGCAATGCGAGACGATTCGTCGGAAGCAGCGATGGCCCTGGCCCGCCATGATCAGCCGTCGGTGCGCGAAAGTGGGGTCCGCGTGCTCGCGTCCTGCCGCGGCAACGCGGCATTAGACATGCTTCGTTCCGCGTTGAAAGATGCATCGGATGGCGTACGACTGCAAGCCGCGTGCGGCCTCGCGCAACGGCGGGACGACGAGGCGCTGCCCGAACTACGCGCTGCGGCGCGGAGCAAGCGTCGTGAGCACCGAAGGCTGGCCGTGTCGGGACTCGGCCGATACGGCGCCGATGAAACGCTGGCCGTATTATTGGAATTGGTTGACGATCCCGATCGAGACGTCCGATCGCAATTGCTCAAGGCCATGGGCAACTACAAAGATGCGGCGGCCACCCAGGCCATCCAGCAGATCACCGGCCAGGACGAATCGCTGCAGTACGCCGCGGTCTACGCGCTGCAGCGTCAGGACACTCCCGAGGCCGCCCGCGTGCTCGGGGATTTTCTGCAAAGCGGCAACTCGGCCGTTCAACAGCGGGCCCGGTCGGCATTGCAGAGGATGCGGACACCCGAAGCGCGGCAAAAGCTGCAGTGAGCAGCAGAAGCGGCAGGTCCGCGGCGCGGTGCGCGGGCGGCACACGGCTGGGAAACCGCGCGCTCTCCTGTCCGTCCACCCGGCGGGCCGGGGCGTTCCCAGCCGCGTAAACAGCAGATAGTTGCGCGCACAGACGTCGTTCGTAGTACCCGCCGAACGCACTTCGCATCGTCCCCTTTTCTTAAGGCGGGCGATTCCACGGGTTCACGCCTGCGGTTAGAAACGGAGGATTCGGACGCCGCCAAAATATTCGGAGAAATCGAAATGACCGTGTGCGGAAAATGCGGGACATTCTACATTCTATTGACGGCGGCGCGGACCTGGTGTCGTTGCAACAGGCTCTGGCAGCGGCAGTTCACCGTGATGAATCGACAAATCCCTTCAGCACCGCAAAGTCCTGATCGTTGCCGGCCGGGTCAAATTCAAACGCAGCTTCATATTCGAAAAGCGCCTGCCGACGAGTTTCCAGCTTTTCGCGAATATCCGCGCTTGCGGCGGCAACGTAGATGCCAACCTTGCTAAGCGTATCCGAAATCGTAATCTCACCTTCTTCGACTACGTATTCGACGTTATGGGTGCCGTCGGCGTCTGCACGGAATACGTCCACCGGCGTGTGATTCCAAGGGGGAAGTGAAAACGTCAGCCGTACCTCGCGTGGCGGTCCGAACCGAAAGACCTTTTCCGCCCGGTCGGGTTTATAGTCGAGATCGAGTGCGAACAGCAGCGTCGCCGAGGGACTGGCTATCGAAGCGAGATCCCAATCCGGTCGACCGTCACGGTCCACTCGCGTGTGTCGATAAGCGTCGCCCGATAGATAGAATTCCGACAGCATTCGTATCTCGCGGCCAACGCGTGTTAATTCTTCGATAGTATCGCGATACTTGACGACCGAGTCCATGCTGAGGTTGAACCAGTACAACGACGTAATCCGGCTGGAAAGGGCATGGTAGGCTTGCAGCCGCAATTCGTCCGGTGTAGGCGAAGCCCGGAGGCGCCCCCTCGACGGGCCCCAGCCTGAGTGGGGACCTTGAGACCAGTACGCCGTGGGCATCGGCCGATTCAATTCGCGTAGCGAGCGGCACATGTCGCCGATCGTCTCGAGTGGTGCCCCCCAGCCAATCTTCGCATCCGCCCAGCGGTCGTACTTGAACCAGGCATCTGCCGAAGGGGCGCAGACACGGTAGGCATCGTAATGAGGGAAGTCGGAAAGCCCTGAATAGTAACGCCAGATTCGTTCCTCGCTGTGCGTCACGCTCGTTGGCAGCTTCGATGCCTGATAGGGCGCCAGCTTGCGCCAGACCTCCATGGGTGGCACGGGGCGACCGCCGCCATACTGCGGCTCGCCCAGGAACTCGACCGCGTGAATTCTGGGCAACATCTCCGCCGACTCATACTTTTCTGGAGGTGAGAGCCGATTGAAAAACTTCAGGGGATAGCGGGCGTAGAGTCCGCCCGGTTCGGTCTGGTCGGTGTAGCCGGGAAACTGATCGGCCAAATGCGCCGTGTTGACGTGCATCCGCCGCAATGTCTTGAGCCATGGCTCAAAGGTCATCGCTTGCGGACCGTGGCTGCCCCCCTGGACCCAACCCCCACTGATGTCGAACGTTTCGCGCTTCACGCGCAGGTGGGCCCACAGCGTCGAGACGACTCCATCTCCGTCCTCAAGTTGCACCTGGATGGCTGTGTACGTGAGTGGCAGTGGCCCGGTCCGCACGCATATCACACCGCGGTCCTTCGGTGGGAGCACGCCATCGGTGGGCCAAGACTCGAATTGGCGATATTCTGCCCCACGGTGGAGCGTTCGGTACGTCTGATTATTTTCGGGAAACCACAGGCGACATGACAGGATTCGCAGCGGCACGTCGCGCTCGTTGGCCACGTGCACAACCATTTTATCTGGGTGCGTCTCAGCCGCGTCGCCCAAGAACGTGACGGCCGAGATCCACGTAGAGGGCGCCGCAATCTGGACCGTGCACTCTGTCGCCACTTGATCAGACGCCGAATCGATTTCCAGCTTGGCTTTAGTGCCAACACCCCAAGCGGCACGCTTGCCGTTAAAGCTCCAGACCGTCAGACAATCCGGCGGCAGTTCCAGCGAAACGTTGGGCCACGCGCCGGGAAAGTCGTGCCAGGTCCAGTCGTCCCGCGCTACGAGATCATCGGGCGACGTGTCGCGGAGACGAATCACCGATTCGGGTGTGAATTTCAGCTTGTCCCGCCCGCGATTGTGCACGAAGAGTTGCACGCGGGCCCCCAACTCAGGATCCGGATCGCGGCGATAGCGCATCTGCGGAGCAATCACGTGCGGAGTAACCGCAACCCCTGCCAACTCGATAGTGCTGTCGGCCCACAGCGGCATCGCGATACACTGCAGGAAGGCAACCACGGCGAACGCCGTCATCAACCTCACCGATTGCACACGTCGCGATTGGCGGTGCCAACGGAATCTGTCGATGCCCACGCAGCTCATCACATTTCGTTGGTGGATGCGAAAATTGTCTTCCTCCAGGCCCAACTGCCACGCAATGGTTCAGACGTCGGCCGGCCAGGTTAGCGTCGATATGCTTTGCGACGGCAACGTGACCTTGAGTCCAAGTTGCCGCCACAAGACCGTGACTTCACGGTTTGAACGGTCCGAATTGACAATCACCATCGCGATCTTACCGTCCGGATTGCGGACTGCGACACTCCCAAGTCGTTCATCGCCGCCGCTGGATCGAATCCGAACGCCTCCTCGATGAATGAACCGAAAGAAGTGTCCGTACTGATAGTAGTCGTAGTGGTACGTCACATCGCCGGTATGTTCGTCGAGTGTCACGCACGTGCGACTCGCCCGAAAGGGCCCGTTGTTGGGCTTGCCCTGCCGTGTTAGAAGCGTCACCCAGCCGTTGTAGCTGCTGGCCCAATTCTGCAGGTACTCGATCACTCGCCGACCGCCCCCGGGACCAAAGACCGAACCCTCTGTGAAATGCAGCGGTACAAGCGGGAACTCCCGGTGAAACACGCTCATTCCGCTCGGGTCGCCAGCGTATCCGTGGAACGCGACGCCCGCCACGAAACGAGCTGCTTCCGGATCGCTCAGGACGGCGCGAGGATAGGCAATACCCGGGTCGTCACCGTCGGGGGTTGGTTCGACGTTGAAGTTATGGTCATAGGTCCAGATCTCGGTTGCCAGCCCAGCCGTAGTGAACGCCGGCCCGAGGTGATGCTTGATGAAATCGCGTTCCTGTGCACCAGTATATTGGCAGGAGGGGTAGTGCCAGTCAGGTGGGTCCTGGCTACGGTCGACGCCCGGTTCATTTTGTATTGTGATCGCGTGGATCGGAATCCCTTCGTCGTGATACGCCTTAATGAATCTCACCAGGTATTGTGCGTATGCTCCATAGAAGTCGGGCATCAGCTGCCCCCCGATCATGTCGCCCGTGCTCGTCATCCAACCTGGCGGACTCCATGGTGAAGCAAAGAACAACAGATCGGGATTCACCGTGCGGGCCTGCTCGAGCGTCGGCAGTACGTAACGGCGGTCCTTTTCGATTGAGAAGTGTTCCAGCCCTGGATCGCTCTCTCCCGGTGGAATGTCGTCGTACGTGTACCAATGCTCACCGGTGAAGTCTGGCGTACCGATGCAGATCCGCGCGAGATTGATTCCGATTCCAAGTTCGGA
>Ga0315534_1002809_pt1 | contig 11463 bp, 18 predicted proteins | sample SalMarSW160240MG_FD_203094 | JGI IMG/M metagenome (GOLD analysis project Ga0315534, IMG submission 203094) | Salt marsh sediment microbial communities from the Plum Island Ecosystem LTER, Massachusetts, United States - Salt Marsh Sediment SW1602-40 ... | reverse complement strand
GTTGTTTTAGAATCGTAAGCGTCAAGAAGAACGTCATAATACCATTCCAAAATATTAGGTCTAACTCCATCACTATATTCCATTAATACAACAGTTTTCTTAAAATCCTCAAATGTTGCAATAGGAATTATGACTTTGGACAGGATATCATCATCTTCAGAATTCCTACTAATTTCCAGTCTTGGTCTCTTGCTAAAATGAATCGTAGGTAAAAAACCAAGATATGTATGTAACCTATTGGCTCGTGTCATATCCTCCGGCTTCTCTCTTGGAAGTGATTGACGAATTATCTCTTCATAAGGGATTATTGTGTTGTTAATACCAGGTTTTACGTTACTACTAACTGCTATTGTTTGTTCCTTTAATTGGTTTATAATTTCTCTAGCCTTTTCTTTTTGTTGTTCGCTTACTATATCGTGTTGATATATAATATCAGGAACAGAATTCTTGTAACAGATTAGGTCAATCGCCTCATTATATTTGTCCTGAGTCATAGTTGGGTTTGTTGTTATAAATCTGCGTTGAATTTCTTGGAACCTTGGAGAGTTACTATAGTCTAAGGCTTGTGCAATAATAACCGCTGGCCAACCTCTTAGCACGTTGTTCCTGGTTTTTATTCCATTATGTGTGTCTACATACTCATATTCTATTTCATATTGGTCATGACTCAATAAAGGTAACATTCCTATAATAAGACGTTCAGGTGGAGTATCTAGAAATATCAGAATCTTGTTAGACAAATCAATCAGTTTCTTTGATTCTTTTAACAGGTCATTCTTTCTCTTTTCTATTTCTCTGATTTCGTTCTTTAATTCTACTTTAGAAAATTTGTCTGCTAGAGACATCTCCTTTTGCTTTTCCAATATTTCGAATTCAATATCGGATAATTCTGATTCTATCGACTCATATTCTCCAGTTTCCTTATTCTGTATTACCAGAATTCCAGGTCGGTGAAATAATGCTTTTTCAGTCATGCTTGCCAGATTGACAATATCAGATTTTGGGAATAATGCAGATACCTTGTTTATGACATAGTTCTTGCCAACTCCAGAACGTGCATTGATTAATAAATTAATAGGATTTTTACTGTAAGCAGATAGCATCGTAATTAATAGTTGGTTTGTAAGTCGATCTTCCTTCTTTGCTTCCTTTAGTACTATCTCAGTAACATAATCTAAGTCTTTGAATTGTAAATTATCAGATGCCATTTCCAAATTTTCCCTTTAATATATCTGCAAACGCGTTACCCAATTTTTCACCAATTGAATCAGCATTTATGTAAACTTGGCCTTTTCTAGGACCGTAATAATCTAAAGTTGTGTTTTCATGTTCTGGACTGTAGATACTTTCTCCGTTTTCAGATAAAATATTTTGCGTTTCGTATATTAACTTAGTATATTCTTTTCCCAGCGAATTACAATTGGGACAGTTCCATGGACAGTACAAATGTTTATTATCTACTTTTTTGTTATTAATATTGACTCGACCTTTTCTCATTTTTTTAGTTTGTGACCTTTCCTAAGGGAATTTGTGGTTGTGTTGTTTTTGAGATTAAAGAATTTATTATATCATCGTAGGTCATATCTTTGGTTCCTAACTTTTTGAGTTTGGTTCTCGTTTCTGTTTCTAAAAGAATACAATGTTTCATAGTCAATAATAGTAAGTCATAACTATTATAAGTCGGGTGCCCTACATGTACGTCGGGATATATTGAAGAGGAATACAGCGTACAGCCAGAGAACAGCAGACAGAGTAATCGAAACTATCTTCCGTTATGGGAAAGATGGGATTACTCAAAAGAAGGTTGGAGAATTAACTAATATTCATCGTTCTATTATTGGAGCGATATGTGAGGATAATCAAGATAAGATAAAGATAAAAAGAGTAGGAAAGTTTACTACCTATGTTCCAAAATATAGTGCAGTTGATACTTTAGTTTTTGATAAACCAACATTTTTTGGTAGACAACTAAGATACTATTTTTTACAACCAAAACATTCAGGTTTTGAATTAGGTTTTGATGAACTAATACAGTTACATCAAAAACAGGTTGAGTATTTAACAGAAAGTTCTGATCCTAATAACAAAGTAGATTATAACACCAGACAAAATATTGTAGATTTACAGAATTTTATTATTAAAGTTGGAACTATGCTAACATTTACATTATTACAAGCAATGTCTCCAGAAATAATAAATCAATTATCTGGTAAAAGAGAACAATATAACAATATCAAAATCAATAGTATAGAAACCAGAAATAAACTTGTCAGGAATTGGATTAATGATGTAATATTATCAACCAGACTGTTAGATCAATTGAGGAATATACTTTCAGATGATAAAAAGGATTTTGAATTATCCCAAGACTTGGTAAATATTTCGTTAGAAGGTATGAGAAAACTATATCCGGATTTGATTGGGCCGTATTCTGAGTATAATGAGTTAGCAGGCCAACCTATTCCAGGAGTTATGACAAAGTTAGAAACTATATACGATAATTTGGATGATAGTATCAGAGAGGAAAAGGATAAACTAAAAAAGGATATTTGTAACCATAAATTCGATCGTTTAGCACACTATGGATCATATAAAGAAATAAAGTATTTTAAATGCCTAAAATGTGGATTTAGAAAGGAAGAACCAAAATAAATTAATTATAATCAGGTAGGTAAACTAGTAGGAGGAACATAATGCCATTTTCTCTCTACCTGGGAGCAATTAAGATAGTGATCCAGCAGTTCGATAATAAGTTCACCATAAGTAGGACCATTACCAAGCAAGTCACTTGCATCCTTTAACCTTTGCAAAGTTTCAGAATTCACCTGAATTGTATGCTGTAAATATTGTCTTTCAGAGTGCTCTTTTATCAGTTCTGGGTTCTTCAAAGTAACTGTATCTTTTGCATTAATATGGTTTGGTATTGCTGAAAGTTTAACTCTATTTCCAAAGTTAGTATTATTTCTTGGCACTACAATATTGAATTATGCAGTAGAACAATTAAAGTTTTAGTGAATTGCTTTGTTGAGACACAATATTATTGTTAAATATCTAATCCTTGTTCGTGTTGCCATTGTTTTATTTCAAGCCTTGTTAAATTCCCTAAACCTGGTTGACGTGGGCCTGTCACTTTACTAATTCAATATATAGTGGACAATTAAGATATAAAGTATTATAATTCTTAATTTGCGTTAACAGACAATAGAATAAGATGTTAGAAATAGTGAAGGATTTATTATCGTAGAGAAATGTACTCCAACAATTGTATTATTTATACATAGATGAAAGCGGGGATACAGGAGATTACAATATAAAAAATTCTAATATTGGTGGTAGTTCACGATTTCTTACTTTAGGCGGCATTATCGTAAACGATATGACAAAACAAGAATTCAAATTAGTACATCAAAATATTATTTCAACGTTTTTTAACTATTACCTTCCATCTAATTTTAAAATACATTATGAGGAATTAAGAAATTCACATAAGAGAAAAGGAAAATCTATCTATTCCTCATGGGATGGCCAAAAGAAATTATTATTAGCAAATTATTTCTTTGATGCGATAAACAAAATAGACTGTAGTCTTCTATCTGTATCAATAGACTTAAAAAAACATTGTGAAAAATATGGTAATCCGGTAAACCCCATTGCTTATGCTTTATATCTAATTTTAGAACGTTTTCAATATTTTCTAGGAGACCATAGAGAGTATGGAGAAGTCATCTATGAAAGATTTGGTTCTGATTTAAGAAAAAAAGTAGGGATAGTGCATAAACAATTAGAATCCTATTATAAATTCCCTAAAGCCACATCCTTTCCAAATATAAATAGGAAAATACATGATGGGGATCCTTCTATCGAATTTATGTTACAATTTGCAGATTTCTTTACATATGCTCCATGGATAAAATGTGAATCAAGTTGTTCCAAAATTCGTCGATACCAAGAAATTAGAAATAAATACTACAATCTTGACCATCCTTTAACAAGATTTAGAGGTAATTATGAAATATAAGCGGATTCCTGAGGCTCACTATTGAAGTGGCCTCTAGTACGGAGCCCGTACGGAACCTTACTTAATATATACAAGATCTGTAATAAATTTCTTTAATTAATTGATAAATCTCTGCTTGACCAATTCCCTCTGTTCAGCAATACCAGGAACTTCATAATACACAACAATACAAAGTTCTAAACCATTCACATAGTGTGACTGACTGCCATGAATTTTACCTCCTAATTCAGTTACAATATCAGACAACTTTTCATATTGTTTTGTAACTTGTTCTTCTGAACCCTTTAGGACCTGGATAGAATTTTTAGTAGGTTGCTTTGTTTTCATAACATTATTATGAATTTGTTGAGGCAATGGCTTTCCTGAACCAGTTGTAAAGGTAGGCCTATATTGTTGAGTGCTTGGCTTATTTGCTGTGTAAGTAGTTTGCTTTCTAGCACTAGCACCAGTAGACTGACAAAAGTGCTTATTCCCAGTCTCAACTTCTACAAAGGTTCCTTTAGAATTATTCCAGTAGATTTGAACCTTGTTACAATATTTGCAAAGCCTGGAATTAGTGATACTAGTAGTCAAGACGTTAAATTCCTAAGAAAATCACAATCATGTTTCTTGTCTGGTGATTCACCTTTATCCATTCTACGTATTGATTCTGATATGCCAATGTCTTCATACCATTCCTGTGTATAACAGTCCAAGAATATATCAGTTTTACAACCTCTGCACTGTTCATTATCATCTACAATTTTTTTACGTTCTTCCAACCATTGAATTATTTTTATGTGATCGCCACCTCTTTTCTTTATAACATCTGTCATTGCGTTTCTCATGTTTTTTAACATCTCTTCACGACTTCCTTTAGTTTTGAAAGGGCCGTATTGGCAATAACTTTCATCAGTATATAGTTGATAAACAAACTGTAATTCTTCTTCTGTTGGACGTGGGTTGCAATGATATAGAAATATGTTTAACAATTTTGAATGATTATGATAAGTGCCTCCAAAATAGTCAGGTCTACGATACCCATCATCTAACCAAAGCAATGCCTGTATAATTCTCTTGCGTAACGTTTTTTCTCTATAACTCATTCTTAATACATCCCATCCTGTAGTTTTGCATTTTGAACAACGTTTAGGTTTTGGTTTCTCCTTACGACTAATCCATTTATAGTGACATCTTTCACACTCGTATTCTATTGCTTCTATCGTTATCTGACCCATTTTTTATCTAACTTCCAACGGAATGCCGTTTTCACCTTTGGTGAATATGGAGTTCCATCACAACCTTTTAAAACACTTGAAATATTTAACTCATGGATAATTATTGTCATTTCTTTAGAAGGTCTTTATACTTCTCAATAACGCAATCAATGCCTTCATTAAACAAGTCGTTAAGAGTAGTTTCTTTTTCTACTGCAATTCTTTTAATATCTTTAATCTTAGCAGTATCTAATCTAAAAATAACTTTCTTATCAACCAATTCTTGATTAATGATCATTTTCATACTTATTATATTTACATACTTCTAACTATTAAAGATTGCCATATTTATTATATTTATTATAATACCATATCCTTAGATATGCCATATTACCATATATTGTAACATGGAACAAACAGTTGTATCCAAACAAACAAGATTTGTAAACGAAGAGAGTAAGATTCTGCGAGAGTGCCGCGGTCGAAGGCTTGCACTACTTCGCAGAGTTTTTATGAGCACAGAAACAAACAGAACACATTTTTACGTTGCTTCCGAAGTTATCAAGGATAGGTACTACTTTGTAGAATATAAACAAAACGCCAATTTCTGTACCTGCTGGGACTTTGCTTCTAACCGTAGTGAGAAGTGCAAGCATATCTTTGCAGTCGAGTATGCTATCCATTTAGGACTAGTACAGCAGATAGACCACAAGTTACCAATAAGTCAGAAAGCGGAAAAGTTTTCCGCTTCCAAACCCAAGTCAATTGCAGAGCAATACAAGAACCTATCTATTGCAACCCTGAACGAACTGGAGAAGGCTGAGATAGAAGCAGAGCAGTACAGAACCCAGAGAGTGCAAAGGTGGGAAGATGATTCCTACGACTTTTAATTCTCAGTTGGAAGTGATGTGTGTCAAGATGGAATTATTATCAACACCAGTTGTAATTGTGACTTCTATAGTAACCAATGCATTAACCTGGTTCTTTATTCTCAAGACTGACTATTGTATCGAAAAGGGTAGAAGCCTGTTGCGAAGAAATGTCTAGCATAGAAGGGCGTAAACGCACAAATAAGCAAAATACTAACGATATAGACACAACAGTAACAGATAACAATTATAATAATATCAATGATTTCAAATACAATTACAGATACCATTATTATTATCAGGAATTAAATCAGGATATCATTAGAATACGAGTAGATTTCCCAATAAGAAAAGAAAGACTGCAAATATTAGAGGAGATTATAGAGTTAAAAAAGAATGGATACTTTCTTCCTATATAGAGGATGCAATAATGACTTTGGTCGAAATTGATTTGAATTCACCTGAACATATTGCAACAGATTTTTGCAAAAGACAACTAAAAAGATGGACCACTGACTTTAGACAAAGGAAATCATTGCAGAACTTTGTCGGTGATTGGTGATTAATTTAGGGATGGGTAGACTACATGGTAACAAAAGGCCAGTACCAAAAACAACATGGGCCATATCATTAGACTTGGATAAAAAAGTGGTAAGGATGAAAGGCAGACATGATACTATTGACGACTTTATCAAAAAAGTGTTTGAGCAGTGGTTAGAGTGGCGTGATACTATCCCTTTCATGGAAGAGGCCTATGAAAAGCAATCCAGAACCATTGAGGGCTATATGAAGGAAATAGAAAGATTGAAGCAGAATCAGTTACAGTTGGAGGGGATTATAGCAAACAACTAACCTATTTTATTTAAAATTTATATTCTCTATATCTAATAATTAGTGTCTATTCTAAACTAAAAACTAATTCTATTTTATAATTTTATAATTTTATAATCTAATTATTTTTTGTTTATATTATTTATCTTATTAATAAAAATTTAGAATAATGTTTATAAGTTTGGAGATATAGAGGATTTAGGTCTAGTACTCTATTGTTACTTTGGAGTAAGAGTAAGAGTTTGAGATTCTATCTATATAATTGAATTATATTTTCTTTAAATAAAAAATAATTAGTTTATAATTTTATAATTTTATAAAATAACGTCATGGATATATTTATACTAATTAACATATCTAATATTTGATCATAATTTATTCACCTTAAATTATACAAGATCTTTATGATAGTGAATAGCATCTCAAACATTTTAGAATATATTTGATTTGATAATTCTATCAAAAATGAAGTCTGTTATAACATTAGGAATAGTTTTAACTTTCAGCATACTGTTTACTACATCCTCAGGAGTATTGAAAGGTCAGGCCTTTGCAAGCATAGAAGAAGAAAGAGACAATAGTTATTATCCAGATAGATATCCACAATATGATAGAGAATCGCCATTGTCTGCTGGGTCTCCAGGAGTACTTAGTGGCAATATTTTGAAGGGAGTAGATAAAGAACAACTTAAAGAGATCGAAGATAAATTATTTGAAGGGATAGATAAAGATCGTTTCGTGAATAATGCTCTAAACTTGTTGAATGAGTATGATATTGATTTAGGTGCTTTAAATGAATATTTGCTAGAAGATTCTTGGGGTTACGGTGGTGGTTTTATACTAATTTTAGTACTTTTTATACTATTGGTTATCATAGGTGCAGGATTTGGATGGGGTTAATAGTAACTAGAAATAAAGTTACTATGATTCTACACTAAAACTATCATTTTATTTTTGTAAAGATAATACTAAGAATTAGTTCTACTATCCGAATAATTTATTAATTTTATCAAACAATCAATACTAAATATCTAATATTCTGAAATTCCTAACAACATTATACTACTACATTATAGTCAAACAGTATCTAATGCTTGTTCGCATCTCAGATATACTAAATTTGAATTTAATGGTACAATGAATACTAAAACCAAAATTGGTTCTATCTTCCTATTATCAGCAATACTAGTTGCTGGTACAATAGCAATGACACTTCCAAAGTCATTAGCACAGCCAGAAGACAGAGAATATGAAGACCATTATGGTAAAGATCCATATAACAAATACCACAAGAGTTATGATGATCCATATGGAAAAGACCATGACAAAGCGTATAAAGGTAAAAGCGTTCAGGAGATAAAATGTGTCAATTTTAACGCTAATATAAATGGAATAGACATTAACAAAATACCTAGAGAAATGACCGGTGATGCAACAGCACAAGGATTACAGGGAGATGAAAACGGTATAAAAGATGGTACTGGTGATGGAATGTTTGGTAATGGTGGTCTTAATGTAGACAAAAATCTATTAAATATATGTCTCAATTTCAATTTGAATAATCAAGAAAAAGTTCCAATAATGGGAGATTTGACAAGAACGTCCGAATAACTATCAAATTCCTTTATTTTTTAGGATAACAAAATATGAACACAAATCTAATCATCTATCTTATTATTTTACTTTCGTTACTTCTGAAATCCAATCACATTTTATATTAATCTTTGAATGATGTTTCACTATTGCTTCTTTGTTGGGAGCCTCTAACAGACAATAAAAAAGATCTGCTTCTTTATTAAAAAATATATTGATATGAGTAACTCCAAATTCATCCTTTGGTGCATTAATTATTTCTTCAACTGTCTTATCTAATTCAGGAATCTTGTGGACATCTAGGAATATTGGCATGAATAACAGAATCTATCAGACAAGATTTACTTGAACTTTTTGGTAATTTCTTTATCTGGGGCTAACTACCATTATAACTATCACTACTATAAAGCGGTAATCTAATAACTCTTTGATATAATTCCATTTGTTATTTTGCCTCTTTTGCAAGATTTAAGAAAGATGTTTACCATATCATTATTAGAGAAAAGATGGCTCTGTTTAAAAAAAGTAAAACTATTGACCGTAGTCAGTTGGCTGAATTCTGGGCTGGACTAGGATTGATAGTAGGAATATGGGCAGTAACCTTTGGAGTTGTAGCCAGTGGGATACTGCCAATGTAAGATAAGTGAGAATATGTAAAAATCCCTATTTTTTTATATTTATCTATTACGCTAGTGATATTATAATCTAAAAATTATAAAAATATATTTTAAAATCTATTGTATTCTTAATATGAATGAAAAAAATGATAATACAAAAAATAACTTATCCCCATACGAGAAATTAGCCGCTGCAGGAGAAAAAGCAGCAGTCTATATACGAATAACAGATGATTTTGCTCATTGGGTTACTGATAATATTACTAGCGTAAATGTGGAAGAATGCATTAGTATCTTAGAAGATTATATAAAAAGCAATGAACATATCATAGCAAAGATAAACAAGATAAGGTCTGAGAATGAATTAGCCTGATTTTACTTATTTCCCTATCAAATTTCGGATTCCAATGGATAATACCAGTACAAAACTGTCACAAACAATTGCCTATTATAAAGACTAGTGGATTGACTACGGTGTAGGTAGGCCTATTGTGATAGAAATCCATAATATACTGGATGGAAAAGAGATTGGCAAGTTCGTTAACAAGGTAGCATTAGAAGATATTGGAATACAAATCTAAATAATAATTACTTTTTCATTTTTTAAAGACTAGAATATTTGTCTGCTCGATACTAATTCTAAAATAAATAACTATTTAATAGAAGCAAATCATAGTTTTTGGCTTTTTACTAAAAATATTATATTAAATATTAATAATAAAAATATTACTAAATTCTCCTTTTCGTAAATCTATATTTTAGAAGTAGCCAAATAATTTTATGAATCTAAATCAATAATTAGAATCATTGTAAATTTTATATGATCTTTTGAAATAAATAGAGATATCTACAATCTAAATATAGATAAAATAATAGTTATATTTCTTGGATAAGATCTGGGAAGAAAGATTGTAATCCTTGAAAACCTTGAAAAGATAGTTGACATAATAATATTTATGTAATTATCTAATTTGAGTTCATATATTGACTTAATTCATCAAGAATTAAAATTGTAGCTAATACCACCTTTGTAATTGAAGATAAATATTCAATGTTCAAAGTATCACCTGTATCCGAGCTTTTATGATAATTAGGATTAAATTTTTCTCCTCCATCATGCATTCCTATAACGGTGTAACCATATGCTTCGAATGGATTAAAATCACTATTTCCAAGTTTATTTAGTATCGCCTGTAAATCTGAATAATCTGTAGTTATTTGTTGAATCAATAATGCTATTCGTTTTGAATTTTTATCATTTTCCAAGTGTTTATTTCCAACATCATGTTCTATTATGATTTGGTTTGATTGGTTAGAAGGTTGTGGATAACCAATCATATCCAAATTCAAATAAAGATCTACAACTGCATTATTATTTAGAGATTCATTTAAAACTCTTACATAATGACGAGATCCCCATTGACCTTGTTCTTCTCCGGAAAATAAAACAAATTCAATATTATTATTCAGATCCATGGATGATAGAATATATGCAAGTTCTAATAGTGCTGAAACTCCGCTAGCATTATCATCTGCTCCCGGAGCACTAATTTTAATATCGGTAATATTTGCCGATCTACTATCATAATGCGCACCTATAATTATTGTATTGTTATACTTCGCAGCTGTTGTACTTTGTTTATTACAGATAATATTTTCAAGATAAAAAGTTTGATTTTGATATATTTTAGTATAATTCTGAAAAAAAACTTTATTTCCTTTACATACTTTTTGTAACTCACTATTTAACCAATTAACAACCCTTTCCAAATTGTCTGATTTGGTATGTCTATTCTGAAAAGAGGATAAGGTATCTATCCATTTTTCCAATCTGGTCGAATTAACTTTCTCTATTACTGAACCTATATCCGTTCCAGTATCCTCCTTTTCTTCCTTTATGTAGAAAAATATGTCTAAACAATTCACTACAGAATTGCTACATAATGTCTGCAAATTGTTTTGTTGACTACCTTGTGAGTTATATGTACTCATAGCATTCACTAAAACATTATTTGATAGAGTAATAAATATAAATATAAAGAATATTGATGGATTATAAAATGGTAATTTACTATGTTTTTTAATCATAAGTAAAATTATTTGCAATATTCGTTATATCATTCTATTTAAAAAATGTACATTAATTATGTCCAAAAAACTCTATCCATATATTATTGATTTAATGAATTCTAACAAATTAATTTAATTTTAGAATTATACCAATTAGCATATATTTTCTAATCATGGTTTATTATAATCCTATCTGATATAGAGTAAAAGCTATCTACCATCACATTTATTCAGTAATATCATAACTGTGTATTCAAAAAATGAATTGA
>Ga0315534_1002808_pt1 | contig 11464 bp, 10 predicted proteins | sample SalMarSW160240MG_FD_203094 | JGI IMG/M metagenome (GOLD analysis project Ga0315534, IMG submission 203094) | Salt marsh sediment microbial communities from the Plum Island Ecosystem LTER, Massachusetts, United States - Salt Marsh Sediment SW1602-40 ... | reverse complement strand
TGCCCTGTTCGACGCCCGCGCCGACAACCTGCTGCAGTTCATCGACCGCATCGCCAGCGATACCGGCGCCACCTCGGCGATCCTGAAGGAGCGGTCGGAGAAGTACAACAGCGGCTGGTTCGACACCCGCGCCGATGACCGCTTCTGGTTCGCCTACGGGCAGCTCTATGCCTATTCCGCCATTCTCGCCGCCGCGCAGGCCGATTTCCGCGACGTGATCACGCAACGCAACCTCGGCCCGCTGTGGGAGATCCTCACCGAACAGTTGCGCGCCTCGCTCAACATCCAGCCGTTCATCGTGTCGAACGGCGCCGAGTCCGGCTGGCTGATGCCGTCGCATCTGGCGACGATGGGCTTCTACATCCTGCGGGTGCGCTCGAACCTGATCGAGATCCGGCAGATTCTCGACCGCTAGCGGCAGCAGCCGGGAGAAAGCGGAATCGCCGGCGCGGCCGCGCGGCGCGAATGCTCAATGCAGCGTGCAGGACAGTCCTTCCGCCAGCGCCGCGTCGCGCAGGCGATCCGGATCACGTTCGCCGGCCGCCGCCGACCTGAGCAGACCTGTCACCAGGACGGACCGGCTCACCCGCGCCCTTTGCTCCGGCCGCAGGCTCGCCCACGCCTCCAGCAGGGTCTGCTTGAAAAGCGCGACGGTTTCGGGCTCGTACATGTCGTGCTGCCTGGTATCAGCCATGGGAGTCTCCCTGTCGTTTCCCGGCTCCTCGCGGCACCGATCGTTCAATCGTGTCGTGACGCACAGGTGACGATTTTTGACTCGCCCGCGGGTGCGTTCACCCTCGGGTCCCGAACTAGCATTCCCCCGGCCATACCGGTGTGAACTGCCTCACATCCGCAGCGCGTTCTTTTGCAGCGGGACGGCCGCGCCTCCCGGCGCAGCCGCCCGTCGATACGAAGACAACCGCGTTCACGCCGCGGCCGCCCCGGCCTGCACCGGATCGTCACGCACGACGACGGTGGTCGCCACCGGATAGAACTCCTCGCCTGGCATGCCGACGCGGCGCGCATGCTCCCGGATCGACTCGCCGTCGCGTGCCTGGTAGATGCAGAAAGTTCCGATGCGGCCGTCCGGCTCGTGCACCACGTAGGACCGGATCCAGCGCACGCGGTCGGACATTTCGTCGTTTCCGATCCGCGCCGACTTCGCGCCGGCGGCTTCGAGCTCCTGCAGACTGGCCCATGCGCTGGGCCGGCGGATGACATAAAGGTTCATTTTTCACTCTCCTGTGCGGGGGGCTGTGGCGCCCCGTTGCCATGGCCTCCGGACTATCCGGGGGTGGTTGTGCTATAGATGCGGCAGGCCGGAGCCGTCCTTACGGCCGGCTGAGCGATTCCTGATCTTTGGCCGAGCGCTCACGGAATGACCTGCCAGGCGACGTTCAGGTTCGGCGCGTTCGAGCTCGACGAGCCCCGGCGGGTGCTTCGGCTCGACGGGCGCGAACTCGCGCTGCAGCCGAAAGTGTTCGAGCTGCTCGTCTATCTGGTGCACAGGCGCACCCAGGTCGTGCCGAAGGACGAACTGCTCGACGCGCTGTGGGCCGACGTGACGGTGACGGAGGGCTCGCTGCAGCGCGCCGTCAGCCTGCTGCGCGCGGCGCTGCGACAGGGCGGCATGGACGACGCCCTGCGAAGCTTTCCGCGCATCGGCTATCGCCTGTGCCTCGATGACGAGGCGGCTGTCGCCGCGACCGCGCCGCCGGCCGAGCGGCATGACCGGTTTGGCCCGGCCCGCGATGCCGTGGCGGCCCAGAACTGGGAGACGGCGGACGCCGAATATGCCGCCGCCGACAGCGGTGACCGGCTGGGCGGAGAAGACCTCGAGGCATGGTCGCTGGCCCGGCAGTGCCTCGGCCGCCCCGCCGATGCCATTCCGATCCTCGTGCGCGCTGTCGCCGCACGCACCGGGGCGGGCGACAACGATGCAGCGGCGACAGACGCCGTCGCGCTTTCGGTGATTCATCTGGAGCGCGGCGAGATCGCCGTCGCCAAGGGATGGCTCGCGCGCGCGGAGACGCTTGTCGCCGGCGACGACAGCTCACCCGCCATCGGCCGCATCTGCTGGATGCAGTCGCGCCTCGCGGCGGTCGAAGGCGAACCGGAGAAAGCCGTCGCGCTCGCCGAACGGGCCTATCAGTGTGGAAAGCGCCTGGGTCTTCCCGATATCGAGGCTCTCGGGCTGATGTATCGCGGCTTCAGCAGGCTGAGCCTTGGCGAGACGCGCGGCGGACTGGCCGATCAGGACCACGCCGCCGCGCTCGCGCTGTCCGGCAGTTGCGATCCGGTGACGGGCGGCGCGCTCTACTGCAACATTCTCTGGGCCTGCCGCACATTCGGTGACTGGGCGCGCGCCAACCAGTGGACGCTCGGCTACCAGCAGTTCTGCACGCGGGGCCAGATGGCCTTCTCGGGCTCCTGCCAGCTTCACCGCGCCGAGGTGCTGGGCATTCAGGGCTCGCTGACCACAGCGCTCGAGCACGTCACCGATGCACTGGACAGGCTGAAGGACGATGCCCCTTGGGCCCAGGGTGATGCCTGCCGCGTCCTCGGCGACATCCACGCCGCCGCAGGAAACAGCGAGGCCGCCCTGGCCGCGTACCAGCAGGCCTACGACCTCGGCTGGGATCCCGAACCCGGTCGCGCCATGCTGCTGCTGGAGCGGGGCGAGGCGGAGGCCGCCTGCACCTCTCTCGAACGCAGTCTCGTCGGACGAAACTGGTGGACGCTGCAACGGGAAGGCATTCTCCTTGCCCATCTGGCGCTCGCCGCGGCCCATGCCGGTCGCCTCGAACGGGCCGAAGAACTGGTCGCCTCCCTGACCGGCTCGCCGGAACGATGGCCGATGCCGTCGATACGCGCCCTGACCAACGAGGCATCGGCCCTGCTGGCACAAAAGCGCGGTGAGCCTGCGGAGGCATTGCACCGTCTCCATCTGGCACGCCAGCTCTGGACCAGCATCGACTCCCCGATCCAGGCGGCACGTCTGCGCCTGATCATCGCCGGCATGCAGATCGACATGAACGATCTGAACGGTGCCGAAGCCGAGGTGCGCGCCGCGACGGTCGCTGCCGAGGCCCTGGATTCAATGAAGCTCCGGCAGTCCTGCCAGAAACTCGCAAAGAGGATCAGACGGACGGCTGCCGGGTGACGCCGGTTCCGCGCGGGACCCGTCGCGAACCGGGGCGGTCACCGGAAAGGGGCCCGGACGGCCCCTGCGTCCAGGCATGTGCCGCGCGCATTCAGGTCCGCGGGACGATAAGCAGGCGCCGCATGTTAGTGCTATGACCGGCACCCGGACCGGAAGCGGAGGCTTGCATGCGACGGATGTATCTGCTGGCGATCATTGCGGCGATCATCGCCACACCGGCGATCATCGGGTCTGCCGCCCGGGCGGAGGTCGTCTACCCGTGGTGCGCCCTCTACGCCAACGGCACCGAAAACTGCGGCTTCACCAGCCAGTCGCAATGCCGGGCCGCGGTCAGCGGCGTCGGCGGGTTCTGCACCGCCAACCCCGCCGCGGCTTACCGGCGGCGCTGACGGTCCCTTCGAGACTCCGGGATCAGTTCGCCTGCGCGGCGCCAGGCAGCACGCGGATGCGCCGGCCGGTGATGCCGCGATAGACCGTCTCGATCACCAGCGACGCCACGACCATTCCCGCCAGAATGAACAGGTGGTTGCGGGTGTGCGGGTTGGCGTCGACCTCGACGCACAGGATGACCAGGGCGACGCCGGTGCTCAGCGCCGCCAGGGCGGACAGCCAGGCGCGACTCCCCGTCTCCCGGGCCAGGCGGACATTGGCGACGTTGACCGCCATGAACAGCAACAGGAAACCGGCGCTGCCCATGGCCGCGATCGCCTGCAGCGGCACGAGGTTGACGACGGCGAGCGCGCACACGGCCATGACCAGCGTGCCTTCGAGCGGCTGGCCGCGGATGGAGCGTTCCAGCACGGCGGGCAGTTCGCCGGTCCTGGCGATCACGTAGGCGAGGCGGCCGCTGCTGTAGAAGGTGGCGTTGATCGCCGATGTCGTCGCCATCAACGCCGCGACGGCGATGGCGATGAACCCGGCCCTGCCGGCGAAGCGCTCCGCCGCCACCGAGAGCGCGTAATCGCTCGACCGCGTTACCTCGGCAAAGCTCAGGTGTCCGACCACGACCATCACGATCAGGACATAGAACGCGATGACGAGCAGGACGCCGCCGAGATAGGCGACGGGCATCGTGCGTCGGGGATCGGCAACGTCGCCGGACGCGTTGGCGATGAGCTCGAAGCCCTCGTAGTTGAGGAAGATGAGCATCGCGCCGGCCACCAGGCCGAGGGGCGCGACATAGGTCTCCGGCGCGAGCCGCGTCCAGTCCATGGGCGTGAGCAGGCCGGCGACGACGAAACCGGCGAGCAGGATCATCTTGACCACGTTGAAAAAATTTTCGGAGCGCACGACCAGGCGATTGCCCAGGATGCTGACGACGACGAGGCCGACGATCACCGCGCTGCTCAACACGTGAACCCAGAAGCCGCGCTCCGCGTCGGGGAAGAACGCCGCGCCGTAGCTGCCGAAGGCGTAGGCATAGACCGCGACCAGAACCACGTAGCTGAGCAACAGCAGGATGTTGGCCGCGCCGGTGAAGATCCCGTCGCCGAACGCCTGGTTCAGAAACGCGACCGTCCCGCCTTCGCCGGGGTAGCGTAGCGTCAGCCTGAGATAGGAGTAGCTGGTCAGCAGGGCGACGACGCCGGCGATCAGGAAGGCGGCGGGCGCGCCGCCCCTGGTCACCTCCACCGTCAGGCCGGTGACCGCGAAGATGCCGCCGCCGACCATGCCGCCGATCCCGATCGACAGCGTCGAAAAGGTGCCGAGTGTGCCGCCGCCCCCTCGCGACATTGGCCGGATCCTCTGCTGCGATGTTGGCCGAATTTCCGCAGTTGGCCGGTGGGCCCGGCGCTGCATCGGAAGGGCGACCTCGATCGTCGACGATACTTCCATTCGGCAAAGTCTGAAACGGCCCGTCACCGGCGAGGACCTTGCGGAGCGCCGGCATTGACCCCGCGGCACCTGCACTTGCCAGCCCCCGCGCGGTCCCTTTAGCTAGCCGGACAATCGGGGCAGCCGCTCGCTACATGGCGGGCAGGCCGCGAGAAAACGTGGACGCACAGGCCGGAATGCTCCGGGGCCGCGGCCGCACAGGGAGGACACCGTGGCAACGCGCAGGCTTGGCATCGTGATGTACGGCATCACCGGGCGGATGGGGCTCAACCAGCACCTGATCCGCTCGATCGTGGCGATCCGCGCCCAGGGCGGCGTGCCGCTGCCCGACGGCGACCGGGTGATGCCCGATCCGATCCTGGTGGGACGCAACGCGGAGCGGGTCGAGGCGCTGGCCAGGGAGCACGGCATCGCGCGCTGGACGACCGATCTCTCCGCCGCGCTCGACGACCCGAAGGACGAGGTGTTCTTCGATTCCGCCACCACGCAGATGCGCGCCGACCTGCTCACGCAGGCGATCGGCAAGGGCAAGCACGTCTATTGCGAGAAGCCGGTCGCGGACTCGCTCGACAAGGCGATCGCGACCGCGAAGCTGGCGAAAGAGAAGAAGGTGAAGAACGGCGTGGTGCAGGACAAGCTGTTCCTGCCCGGCCTGCGCAAGATCCGCATGCTGCGCGACGCCGGCTTCTTCGGCCGCATGTTCGCGGTGCGCGGCGAGTTCGGCTACTGGGTGTTCGAGGGCGACTGGGGCCAGCCGGCACAGCGGCCAAGCTGGAACTACAAGAAGGCGGAAGGCGGCGGCATCATCCTCGACATGCTGTGCCACTGGCGCTACGTGTTCGACAACCTGTTCGGCAAGGTGCAGGCGGTGAGCTGCCTCGGCGCCAACCACATCCCCACCCGCGTCGACGAATACGGCAAGACCTACAAGGCCGACACCGACGACGCCGCCTACGCCACCTTCCAGCTCGAGGGCGGCGTCGTTGCCCACATGAACTCGTCGTGGTGCGTGCGCGTGCGGCGCGACGACCTCGTCACCTTCCAGGTCGACGGCACGCACGGCTCGGCGGTGGCCGGGCTGACGCGCTGCTGGACGCAGCACCGGGTCAACACGCCGCGCCCGGTATGGAATCCGGACGTGCCGCAGACCATGAACTTCTTCGACCAGTGGGAAGAGGTGCCGGACAACATCGACTACGAGAACGGCTTCAAGATCCAGTGGGAGGATTTCATCCGCCACGTGGTGGCGGACACGCCCTGGCATCACGGCCTCATCGAGGGCGTCAAGGGCGTGCAGCTCGCCGAGCTGGGCCTGCAGAGCTGGGCCGAGCGGCGCTGGCTCGACGTGCCGGAGCTGAAAATATGATTTGAGGCTGTCATGCCCGCGAAAGCGGGTATCCAGTAATCACGGACATGCTTGCGTTTACCGGATCGTCCGCCTGCGCGGACGATGACACCGAGACAGGAGCAGGACAGTGGCCACGATCTCACTTCCCACCGCCGACCGCACATTCGCGCCCTGGACCACCGGCGAACCTTGCGTGTTTCCCTCGAAGGCCGAGACCGAAAACTTCAACCGCATTGCCTATGCGGCGACGCATATTGTTGCGGATCCTTTGGCCGACAACGACCCGTGGCTCGACGCGAACATCGACTGGGACAAGACCATCGCCTTCCGCCACTACCTGTGGGACCTCGGCCTCGGTGTCGCCGAGGCGATGGACACGGCGCAGCGCGGCATGGGGCTCGACTGGAACGGCGCGCGCGAGCTGATCCGCCACGCGCTCGACGCGGCGAAGTCGCGGCCCGGCGTGAAAATCGCCTGCGGCGTCGGCACCGACCATCTGGCGCCGGGTCCGGACGTCACGGTCGACGACGTGATCCGCGCCTACGAGGAGCAGATCGAGGCGATCGAGGCGATGGACGGCAGGCTGGTGGTGATGGCAAGCCGCGCGCTCGCCGCGGCGGCGAAGGGTCCGGAGGAATACGCCGCGGTCTACGACCGCATCCTGCGCCAGGTGCGCGAGCCGGTGATCATCCACTGGCTGGGCGAAATGTTCGATCCGGCGCTGGCCGGCTACTGGGGCAATGCCGACCACGACACGGCGATGGACACCTGCCTCGCCATCATCGCGGCCAATGCGGCCAGGGTCGACGGCGTCAAGGTCTCGCTGCTGTCGAAGGAGAAGGAGATCGCCATGCGCCGCCGCCTGCCGGACGGCGTGCGCATGTATACCGGCGACGATTTCAACTACGCCGAGCTGATCGCCGGCGACGAGGACGGTTCTTCCGACGCGCTGCTCGGCATCTTCGACGCCATCGCGCCGGCGGCGTCGGCTGGACTGGCGAAGCTGGCGAAAGGCGACCTGCAGGGCTTCCATGGCGTGCTCGAGCCGACGGTGCCGCTGTCGCGTCATATTTTCAAAGCGCCGACGCGCTTCTACAAGACCGGCGTCGTGTTCCTCGCCTGGCTCAACGGGCTGCAGGACCACTTCGTCATGGTCGGCGGCCAGGAAAGCGCGCGCTCGATCCTGCATCTCGCCGAGCTGTTCCGCCTCGCCGACAGGGCGCGCGTGCTGCACGATCCCGAGCTCGCCGCCGCGCGCATGAAGAAGCTGCTGGCCGTGCACGGGATGGCGTGATGCCGGGTGATGCGCCGATGACTCCCGTCCTCGTCATGGCCGGGCTTGTCCCGGCCATCCACGCCTTGTTGATACGATAGCGATTCAAGACGTGGATGCCCCGGCACAAGTTTACAGCCGGGCCGGCCGAAGGCCGGACCCGGTTGGCCGGGTATGACGACGGAGAGCACATCGCATGAAAACCGAACATCTCTCCATCAATCTCGCCACGGTGCGCGAGCAGTGGACGCTGCCGGAAGCCGTCGAGGCCTGCGCGCGAATGGGCATCCCGGCGGTCGATCCGTGGCGAGACCAGGTCGCGGCCTGCGGCCTCGACACTGCCGTGCGCGCGATCCGCGATGCCGGCCTCGCGGTCAGCGGCTATTGCCGCGGCGGCATGTTCACCGCGCCGGACGCCGCCGGACGCGAGGCCGCGATCGACGACAACAAACGCGCCATCGACGAGGCGGCGGCGCTCGGCGCCGAATGCCTCGTGCTGGTGGTCGGCGGATTGCCGCAAGGCTCGCGTGACATCGGGCAAGCGCGCGCGATGGTGCGCGACGGGCTCGCCGCGCTGCTGCCCTACGCGCGCGATGCGAACATGCCGCTCGCCATCGAGCCGCTGCACCCGATGTATGCCGGCGACCGCGCCTGCGTGAACACGCTGGCGCAGGCGCTCGACCTCTGCGATGCGCTGGGCGACGGCACCGGCGTCGCCATCGACACCTATCACGTGTGGTGGGACCCGGCGCTGGAAGCGCAGATCGCGCGCGCCGGCCGCGAGCACCGCATCCTCGCCTATCACATCTGCGACTGGCTGATCCCGACCCGCGACCTGCTGCTCGACCGCGGCATGCCGGGCGACGGCGTCATCGATTTCGCGCGCATCGGCGGCTGGATCGCGGCGGCCGGCTATGACGGCTTCACCGAGATCGAGATCTTCTCGAAGCTCGACTGGTGGACGCGGCCGGGCGAGGAGGTCTTGCGCACCTGCATGGAACGCTTCAGGGCGATCTGATCGCGGCACCCCGTTTCCGTTCGCATCCGGATCCGCGGCGACCGGCGGTCAGTGCACGGCGGCGGCGCGCTCGCGTGCCCCGCGCGCCGCCTCCGGCTCGCCGCAGGCCTGCAAGGCGTCGGCATAGCGCTGCCAGCTGTAGCGGCTGTTCGGCCTGAGCCTCGTTCGTTCGGCGAGCAGATCGCGCGCCACCTCCGTCCGGCCGGCCCCCATTGCGGCCTCGATCAGGAGCTGCGTGAAGATGTCACGCTGGGCGTGGCTTGCGCCCAGTCCCTGCCATTGATCGCGCAACGGCCGGAGGATCCCGACCGTCCGGTCGAAATTCCCGTCCGCAAATGCGCCGATCGCCTCGCAAACCGGCAGGGTCAGGCTGCCGGCGACCGGACGTGCCGAATTGGCATCGGCAACACCGGCAAAACGCCGCAGTGATTCGAGCAGCGCGGCCGCCGCCGATTGCCTTCCGTCGCGCGCCAGCGCCATCATGAAATGGGTATCCGTAAAACCGAGAACATGGTCGTCGACCCGCGTCTCGGCAATGTCGGCGAGCTGACGCCATCGCGCGCCCACGTCGACGCCGCAAAACTCCAGACGCAACAGCAGGGAGGCGGCGTTCTGGACGTCGAGATAAAAGCCGTTCTCGTCAACCTTGACCTCGCTGTCGTAGAGCGCGAGCACCCTGTCGTAATCACCGGCTTCGAGCGCGAACAATGCCGTGTGCCACCACAGGTGATCCTTGAACGGATTGCGGTCGGCCCACGTTCCGCCCGGCTGATCAAGCCAGGCGGCACCCTCGGTCAGCCGGCCCTGCATTTCCAGGACATGGGCGACCGCATGGATGCCCCACAGATCTTCCGGATTGATCTCGACGCTGCGACGGCCCGCCTTTTCCGCCTCGGCATAGTCGCCGCATTCCTCCAGTCCGAAGGACAGCATGCCAAGCACGTTTCCGTAGCCCGGAAGATCGGCACTGAAGCCGCGCAAGGCCGCCGCCGGCACGTCGCGGAGGGCACGGCTTTCTCCCCGCCAGAAATTGGCAAAATGATCGAGCCGCAAGGCCAATAAATCTGTCGGCGACCCGGAAACGATCTGTTGCCAGATGCTGCAGGCGCGCGGCATGTCGCCTTCACACCAGGCGGCGAGCGCTGCGACGTGCATCTGTTCTCGCGTCGTGCTCAGCCGGGCACCGGCACGCGCCTGCTCCAGAGCCTTGCGCGCCGCAGGCACGGTCGCAGTCGAGCCGATCATCAGCGTGAAATAGCCGCGCAGGCACTGGCCCATGACGAAGGTCGGGTCAGCGGCAAGCGCCGCCTTCACGCGTTCGCCTGCCGAAAGCCTGTACTCGAAATAGTCGCTGATCGCGGCGTTGAAGGCGTCGGCTGCCGCCGCGCTGTCTGTGGTCAGTTGCAGCCCGCGCGCATCGCGAAACATTTGCTCCCTCCGGAAGTGATCGTGTCAGGGAGGCTGACCCGGCCACGCAGCATCGTGCGACATCCAGTGCGTCAGTGCGACGGGCGTAGCCAGTCTAGGCCACAGGTGGACAATGCGTCCACCATTGCATCATACACGTGGCCGCCCGGGGCGCGGCCCGCGCATTTGACAGGCTCCGGCCGGCATCGCCATATCACCTGCGATGACAATCACGGGTGCGGCCCCGCGCCGGGCGCCGCGCAACGCTGCCATGTCCGACCTGCTGCTCTCGCACGAACCGCTGATCCGCATCGGCTTCTTCCTCGCCATCCTTGCGGCGATGGCGGCGTGGGAGATCGCGGCGCCGCGCCGGCGGCGCGAGATTCCGCGGCTGCTGCGCTGGTCGAGCAATCTCGGCATCGTCGCCATCGACACGGTGCTCGTGCGCCTTTGCTTTCCGATCCTCGCGGTCGGGCTGGCGCTGGTCGCCGGGCAGCGCGGCTGGGGCCTGCTCAATGCGCTCGACACACCCTACTGGCTCGCCTTCATCGTCTCGGTGCTGGCGTTCGACCTCGCCATCTATCTGCAGCACGTCATGTTCCATGCAGTGCCGGCGCTGTGGCGGCTGCACCGGATGCACCACGCCGATCTCGAATTCGACGTCTCGACCGGTGTGCGCTTCCATCCGGTGGAGATCCTGCTCTCCATGGGCATCAAGCTCGGCGTCGTGGTGGCGCTCGGCCCGCCGGCCGCCGCCGTGCTGGTGTTCGAGGTGCTGCTCAACGCCACCTCGATGTTCAACCACAGCAACATCCGCATGCCCGCCGCGGTGGACCGCGTGCTGCGCTGGTTCGTGGTCACGCCGGACATGCACCGCGTGCACCACTCGATCTATCCGAACGAGACCAACAGCAATTTCGGTTTCAACCTGCCCTGGTGGGACCGCCTGCTCGGCACCTACCGGCCGCAGCCGCGCGACGGCCACGAGGGCATGACCATCGGCATCGAGCAGTTCCGCACCGAACGCGACCTGTGGCTCGACCGCATGCTGGTGCAGCCGCTGCGCGGGCCGGCCAGCGGCTACCCGATCAACAAGCGCGGCGGAGACCCGTCCTGATGCTCAAGCCGCTGCCCGAGATCCCCGCCGACCTGCGCGCGCTGATGGCCGAATACGGTCCGCAATGGACGGTCGACCGCATGCAGAAGATCAGGACCATGATCGACCGATTCAGCGAGGTGCTGACACGGTTTCCCAAAGACAACATCGACGTGCGCCGCGAGATCGCCTACGGGCCGAGTGCGCGCCAGCGCTTCGATCTCTACACGCCGCGTGACCGGCAAACCGGGCGCGCGGCGGTGCTGTTCGTGCATGGCGGCGCCTTCCTCGACGGCGACCGCGACCGCACCGAGGAGATCTAC
>Ga0315534_1002807_pt1 | contig 11465 bp, 9 predicted proteins | sample SalMarSW160240MG_FD_203094 | JGI IMG/M metagenome (GOLD analysis project Ga0315534, IMG submission 203094) | Salt marsh sediment microbial communities from the Plum Island Ecosystem LTER, Massachusetts, United States - Salt Marsh Sediment SW1602-40 ... | reverse complement strand
ACGCGTCGCGGCGACGGGCAGCGAGCTGATCCGGGACGCGGTGTCGCGGACACCGGCGCTCCCTCCGGGCTCTTCGTTCGTCATCGCCGACTACGGCTGCTCCACCGGCAAGTCGTCGGCCGCCGCGTTGCGGACCGCGGTCGACGCCGCCAGAGCCACCGAACCCACCCGTGAGATCGCCGCGATCCACAACGACGTGCCGACCAACGACTGGAACACGCTGTTCGCGAACCTGGCGGACGACCCCGACGGCTACTCGCATGCGCCCGGCCCGCCGGTGGTGCCGCTCGCCTCCGCCGTGTCGTTCTTCGACGCTGCGGCACCAGCGGGCACGGTCAACCTCGGCATGTCGTTCTCGGCGGCCCACTGGCTCCGCACGCAGCCCGACGTGCGGGTCCCGGGCTTCTACTTCTCCGAGGCGAGCGGCGCGGCGCGCACGAGCCTGGCCGAGCAGGCCGACGCCGACTGGACGCGCTTCCTCGAGATGCGGGCTCGCGACCTCGCGCACGGCGCGCGGCTCGTCGTGCAGATGGTCGGCACCGCCACCCCGCCACCGCCCGCCGAGCCCCAGGTCACCGCGCGCGCGCTGCTGCAGGCGATGGCCGAGGTGGCCGCGGCGATGGCCGACGACGGGCTGCTCGACCCCGGTGCCGTCGAGCGCTACCTGCTCCCGGTCTACGCGCGCACCACCGAGGAGGCGCAGCGCCCGCTCTCCGCGACCGGGTCGGACGTCGCCGCGGCCTTCGAGGTCGAGCTGATCCGCACCGACCCGGTGGCCAACCCGTACCTCGACGCCTGGAGCGCCGACCACGACGACGCCGGGTACGCCCGCGCCTACGCCGCGTTCGTGCGCGGCTTCACCGAGTCGAGCCTGCGGGAGCACCTCTTCACGCCCGGCGCACGCGACGGGTCCGCCGACGACCTGCTCGATCAGTACTTCGACCGTCTCGAGACACGCTTCGCCGCCGATCCGGAGGCCGACGCGTTCGAGGACTGGACGCTCACCGTCGTCGTCGCCCGCCGCTGACGTCGGTAGATTGGCTCCGTGCCCGAGCAGCCCGGCGCCGAGGCCGAGCTCGCGTTCAAGGAACCGGCGAAGCGTCGCAACGTCACGTTCGCGGTGCTGCCGCTGACGAAGCTCGACGTGATCTCCCATCAGCGCAAGCCGAGCGACACGCACGTGAAGCGTGTCGTCGACTCGATCGAACGCGTCGGATTTCTCACCCCGCTCGTGGTCGTGGCGGCCGACGGGGGCGACGGCTACCACATCATCGACGGCCAGCATCGCTTCCTCGCCGCGCTGGACCTCGGGCTCAAGCGCGTGCCGGTGATGGTCGTGCCGGTCGACGTCGCCAACCGGATGCTGGCCCTGAACGTCGAGAAGGAGCCCAACATCCGCGAGCGCTCAGCGGTCGCGCTGTCGATCTACCGCAGCCTCGTCGAGCGGCATCCGACGATGTCCGAGGACGGCGCCGAGGTCGTCGACTCGGTGCAGCAGGCCCACTACGTCACGCTCGGGCTCGCCTACGCGGAGTCGGGCCGGCTCGCGGGCAGCCAGTACGAGTCGATCCTCAGGAAGTGCGACGGCTTCATGAAGGAGCCGCTGCGCGAGACCCTCCCGGTCCGTGAGATGCGAGCGGCAAAGGTCGTCGAGGCGCACACGCTGGTGCGTGCCGTCTCCGATGCGCTCAAGGAGTCGGGCGCGTGGCACGAGTTCGTCGGCGCGCAGATCGTGTCGTACGCGAACCCGCTGAAGCGCGCCCGCAAGCAGCACTCGTTCGACGAGACGTTCGACAAGATGATCAAGAAGCTGCAGGAGCTCGCGGCGGACCCGACGAAGGTCTTGCGCGGGGCATCCACCACCGAGTGACGCATCGCGGCGGTCGGTAGCCTCTACCGGCGATGCAGCCCGGGCCCGTGGAGTACGCCCAGAACGACGGTGTCCACCTCGCGTACCGGGTCTTCGGTGAGGGCGACCTCGACCTCGTGCTCGTCCACGGGTTCATCAGCCACCTCGACCTCGAATGGGAGAACCCGGCGGTGGCGCGCTTCCTCCGCGAGCTCGCCTCGTTCGCGCGCGTGATCCAGTTCGACAAGCGAGGAACCGGTCTGTCCGACCGGTCCGCAGGGCTGGCCTCCCTGGAGGATCGGATGGATGACGTGCGTGCCGTCATGGACGCAGCCGGGTCGGAGGAGGCTGCGCTCATGGGGATCTCGGAGGGTGCGCCCATGTGCCTGCTCTTCGCGGCCACGTACCCCGAACGCACGCGCGCACTCGTGCTGCACGGGGGGATGGCGCGCTCCACCGAGGCACCTGACTACCCATGGGCGTCGCCCCCGGAGGCGCTTGCGGAGGCGGCAGACGAGCTCGTCACGCCCCTGCTGTTCACGGGTGATGACATCGACATCTGGGCCCCGAGCCTGGCCGACGACGAGCGCGCGAAGGTGTGGCTCGGGCGGTACCGGCGTTCGGGAGCGAGCCCGGACGGGCTGCAGACGCTCTACGACATGTTCCTCGACATCGACGTGCGCGACGTGCTGCCCGCACTCCACGTTCCGACCCTCGTGCTCCACCGTCACGGCGACCGGGTCGTGAACTGGCGCGCCGGTCGCTTCCTGGCGGAGCAGATCCCCGGTGCGCGCTTCGTCGATCTGCCCGGATCCGACCACTTCCCGTGGTTCGGCGATGCCGATGCTGCGATCGCCGAGATCCGGGAGTTCCTGACCGGCGTGCGCGTGGCACCGGAGCCCGAGCGCGTCCTCGTGACCCTCATGTTCACCGATGTCGTCGCGTCGACGGAGCTGGCCACGTCCCTCGGCGACCGGAGATGGCGCGATGTCCTCGACGCGCACGACGCCGCCGTGCGTGACGCGCTCGGCAGGCACCGCGGTCGAGAGGTGAAGACCATGGGCGACGGGTTCCTCGCCACCTTCGACGGCCCGGCCCGCGCCATCCGGTGCGCGTGCGCCGTCCGCGACGCCGCCGCCGCGTTGGGCCTGGAGGTCCGCGTCGGTCTGCACACCGGCGAGGTCGAGGTGCGGGGCGACGACATCGGCGGCATCGCCGTGCACGTGGGCCAGCGTGTCTCGGCGCTCGCGGCACCGTCCGAGATCCTCGTGTCGCGCACCGTGAAGGACCTCGTCGCCGGCGCCGGGATCGAGTTCGCCGACCGCGGCGAGCACGAGCTCAAGGGCGTCGCCGACCCGTGGCAGCTCTACGCGGTCGCCAGCGCCTGACCGGCGGGAGCGTCCGTGGCCGCGGGCACTCGCCCGCTGCCCCGATCCGGCCGGACGGCGGACGTCAGGACGCGTCGAGGATGTCGACGACGAAGACCAGCGTGTCGGTGCCGGAGATCCCCCCGCTCGAGTTCCCCGACTCGCCGTAGCCCTTGTCGGGCGGCACGACGAGCAGGATCTGGGAGCCGACGGTCTGGCCGACGAGGCCCTCGTCCCAACCGGCGATCACGCTGCCCGTCCCGATCGCGAACTCGGCCGGCTGACCGCGCTCCCAGGACGAGTCGAACTGCTTGTTGCTGTCCCACACGACGCCGGTGTAGTGGACGACGATCATCTGACCGGCCTCGACGACAGGACCCGTGCCCTGGATCAGCGGCTGCACGACGAGCTCGGTCGGCGCGTCGCCCTTGGGCGTCTTGATCTTCGGCGCGCCGTTCTTCGCGAGCTTCACCTTCGGGAGCCCGGCAGCGGGGGTGACCGGCTCACCCTCTGCCTTCTCGAGCGACTGGGTGGCGCCCTTGGCGTCGACGACGAACAGCAGCGTGTCCGACTTCTTCACGCCGGGCATGGTGACGCGCTCTGTCAGACCGTCTTCCGACGCGGCAGCGATGAGCACGCGGGTCCCGACGGTCGAGCCCACGAAGGCCTTGACGAAACCGGGGTATGCCTGCTTCGCGTCGAGCACGAGCGACTGCGCCGGGGTACCGAACGACGACTCGATCTGCTCGCCGGTCCGACCGTCGAACACCGCGAAGTCGAAGCTGACCCGGTCGCCCTTCTTCAGCTTCTCGCCGTCGCCTTCGATCAGGTCGCGGTGCGCTGTCTTCTTCGCCGAGAACGGCGCCTGGTAGTCGAGCGTCGGCACCTCACCGAACGCCCCGTTCACGGTGACGTCGTCGAGCGTCGTCTTCCCGGCGGCCGCGGGCAGCGCGGTCGACACCAGCACGGACGTCCCGAGCAGGACGGTCAGGAGCACAGCCAGACGGCGCACGCGAGATCCTTCGTCGGAGGGAGGGGGAACGAAGGATCGCAGGCTACCGGGCGCAGCCGCGAGATCCTCCGCGGCCCGGATCTCACCACCCGCGTCGGGCCACGCGAGACTGTTCCCTTGCGTCGCGCACGGGTGCTCGCAGTGGCCGTCGTCGTTCTCGGCGCGGTCGTCGCACCTGCTCCTGCGGACGCGGTCGTCGGTGGCGAGCCAGCCGATCTGGCGGAGTACCCGTGGACCGTGGCGCTCGTCGAGCCGGGTGAGGCGCCGGTCGACGGCCAGTTCTGTGGTGGGTCGCTCATCACGCCCGAGTGGGTCCTCACCGCCGCTCACTGCGTGTCGGGTGGCCGTGGCCGCGCGTTCGCACCGGAGCGTGTCGACGTCCTGGCCGGCCGGGCCGATCTCGCCGCCCGGGGCGGGCGGCGCGTCCACGTGGTCGAGGTGTCGATCGACCCCGACCGCGTCGATCCCGAGCTGGACATCGACATCGCGCTCGTCCGCCTCGCGCGACCGATTGCGGTGCCAACCGTCCTCCTTCCGAACGCCGGGGCCGCGAAGGTCACGCCCGGCACCGAGGCGCGCGTCCTCGGCTGGGGCGTGACGCGGCGGGGCAACGACCGCGAGGTCGACCGCGGGTACTCGTCCGACGAGCTGCTGGTCGCGTCGGTGCCGATCACCGGCGACCGGCAGTGCCGCCGCGCCACCGACGCCGACGCGGTGGGTCTCGGGGGGTTCGAGCTGTGCGCGGGCAGCCTCACCGCCAGCGGCGGCGACTCGTGCCTCGGCGACAGCGGCGGCCCGCTCGTGGTGGCGGGCCCGTTCGGCTGGATCCAGGTCGGCGTGGTGGCGTGGTCGGCGAAGGGCTGCGGGCTGCCCGGCAGCCCGGGCGTCTACACGCGCGTGGCCAGCGCGCTCGATTGGATCCACGCAACCGTCGGCTCCGAGGCGCCACCTGTCTGATTCGAGCCACAGGAGCTCGAGCGACGGACGTGCGGCGCGATCGACGGCGCCGCGCGAGACTTGGCGTTCCCAGCGGTTGAGCAGCGATGGCGACCCCGGACCGATGATCGACACCTCGGAGCCCTCGGCCGACGAGGTCAGTGCCGTTGCCCGTGGCATCGCGACCGCGGTCAGCCCCGACGCCGGTCTCACCGAGGTGCAGGCCTCGCTCCTGCACGCGGTCACGAAGGCCTTGACCGACACCGACATCGACTACGCCGCGCTGGAGCCGATGCAGCCCGAAGAGCTCGCTGTCGTGCTGAGGCACCGCGGGCCCGAGTACCGCCAGCGGATCGTCCACCACATGGTGCTCGGGGAGATGGTCCTCACTCCGCTCCCGCCCGCGGTCGCGGCCCGGGTGGGGACGTTCGCCCGTGCGCTCGGCGTCGACGACGACTTCGTGCGCATCGCCCGGCGCTACGCCGACGGGGCCCTCGGGCTCGCCTGGTGCGACCTGCGCCGCAACGGGTTCGCGGAACGCTGGGACGACTCCCGCATGGCTCCGCTGCACACCCGCGCCTGCTTCGCCGATCCCTTCGACCAACCGCTCCTCGATCCTTCGCTCGCCGATCGTTGGGCGAGCATGGAGTCGCTCCCAGCCGACACGCTCGGTCGCGCCGTGTGGCAGATGTACCGCGACCGGGCGTTCGCGCTCCCGGGGGCGCCGGGCGGTGCGTCCGCCTACCTCGCCCAGCACGACTTCGCGCACGTCATCGCCGACTTCGGCACGAACCTCGAGGGCGAGCTCGAAGCCTTCTCGTTCATGGGGCGAGCCGACCCTGACCCGAAGGGGTTCGCGTGGATCGCCACGGTCGTCGGGCTCTTCGAGACCGGCTACGTGCACGAGCAGGGGTTCCTCCACATGGACGTGCGCGACCGCCACGCCCGAGGCCCCGGGATGAGCGTGCGCCTCGCCGACGCGCTCAGGCGCGGCAAGGCCGTCGCGGAGGGCTTCGGCACCGATCTGTTCCGCGTCGACTACCACGAGCTCGCGCCCCTGCCGCTCGAGGAGGTGCGGGAGCGCGTGCGTGTGCCGCCGAAGTCGGAGGCGGCGATCGACGCCGGCTCGCCGAGCGTGTTCGACCCCGAGGGCATGTCCGACAACCAGCGCGCGGCCGCGATCGGCCGCACTGATGCACCGTGAGCGCGTCAGCGGCCGCCCCCAGGACGTCGGCAGGGCCGACGTAGAGGATTGTCCCGCTACCGCATCGTGCCCGAACGGTCGTGGGTGGAGATCCATGCGCAGTCGAGCCTGCACGCCATCCACGTTCGCACCGACGGGCTGGAGGGTGACCTCGACCTCGAGGTCCTCGGCGGGGGACAGATCGACCTGACGTCGAAGCCGAGGGGCCAGCTCTCTCTGCGCGTCGAGCGCTTGTCGTCGGGCAACCCACTCGAAGACCGCGAGCTCCGGCGCCGCATCGACGCCCGCCGTCATCCCCGGATCGTGGGTGAGCTCACGGGACTGCAGGAGACCGGCACCGGCGACCGTTACCGGGTCCGTGGCGATGTCACGTTTCGCGGCGTGACGCGTACGTACGAGGACGAGATGTCGTTCGCGACGCCCGACGATCGCTCGATCGAGCTGGAGGGCGAAGCAACGTTCGACATTCGTGACTTCGGGATGGATCCGCCGCGGATCCTGATGTTGAAGGTCGAGCCGGAGGTGCGCGTCGCCGCGCATGTCGTCGCGGAGCGATAGGACTCGAGTGCCCAAGCCCCGAGCACGACGACTTCGAGGCGTCGAGGTCGCATGCGTAGGCTCGGGTCGTGAGCGAGCGCACACGCGATGTCGTCGTCGTCGGCGGTGGGCACAACGGCCTGGCGTGCGCCGCGTACCTCGCACGTGCCGGTCTCGACGTGCTCGTGCTCGAGCAGCGCGACATCCTCGGAGGTGCTGCCGTGACCGAGGCGCCGTGGGACGGCTATCAGGTCTCGAGCGCTTCGTACGTCGTGTCGCTGATGCCGGATCGCGTGGTCGCCGAGCTCGATCTCGAGCGTTTCGGGTACGAGGTCTCGCTCATCACGCCCGACTACTTCGTCCCGTTCCCTGACGGCAGCTCTCTCGCGCTCTGGGGTGACGTGCGCCGGGACGTCGAGGGCATCGCGAAGCTCAACCAGGCCGACGCCGAGGCGTATTTGGAGTTCGATCGGTACTTCGAGCGGGTCGCCGGGCTGATGAAGGAGCTGCTGCTCGTCGTGCCGCCCAACGTACGGCTCGCAGAGGCGCTGCGGTGGGCGCGGACCAGCACCAAGCTCCGCGGCTGGACCGGCCGCGACGTCCACGAGCTCGTGCGCCTCTTCACGATGAGCGCGGCCGACTTCCTGGACGAGTGGTTCGTGGATGAAAGGGTGAAGGGAGCGCTCGCGACCCAGGCGATCATCGGGGCCTGGTGCGGGCCGATGACGCCAGGCTCTGCCTACGTGATGATGCATCACTGGATCGGGGAGGTCGACGGGCATCTCGGGGCATGGGGCTGGGTCAAGGGCGGGATGGGCGGCTTGTCGGCCGCCATCGCGCAGGCAGCGCGAGCGGCCGGTGCCGAGCTCCGCACCGGCGCCGCGGTGGCCCGTGTGTCGGTCAACCCGCAGGGCCGTGCCGTCGGGGTCGAGCTCGCCGACGGCACCTTCGTGCCGGCCCGCCAGGTCGCGTCGAACGCGCATCCCGTCACGACCTACCTCGACCTCGTCGGGCGCGCCCACATGCCCTCCGACGTGGTTCGCGACATCGAGCGGTACCGCACTCGCGGTGGGAGCGTGAAGGTGAACTTTGGGCTGTCGCGGTTGCCGTCGTTCCCGGCGTGGGACCAGAACGGCGACGTGCACCGTGGCCTGATGGCAGTCTCGCCGTCGATGACCTACCTCGAGCGGGCGTTCGACGACGCGAAGTACGGACTCCCGAGCGAGCATCCCTATGCCGAGGTGATGTTCCCCACGGCGCACGAGACGGGGATCGCGCCCGACGGCAAGCACATCATGATGGCCTTCACGCAGTACCTGCCCTACGAGACGCCGAACACCGAGACGACCCGCGACGCGTGGGCTGCCAAGATCATCGAGGCGGTCGGTGCGTACGCTCCCGATCTCGCCGACGCGGTCGAGCACGTCGAGGTGCTCACGCCGAGGGATCTCGAGCAACGCTTCGGGCTGCTGGGCGGGAACATCATGCAGGGCGAGATGACCCCGGACCAGATGTTCTCCTTCCGCCCGATCCCCTTCTACGGCGACTACCGCACGCCGATCCGCGGCCTGTATCTCTGTGGCGGGGGGACCCATCCCGGCGGCGGGGTGATGGCGGTGCCGGGGCGCAACGCCTCCCGCGTGATCGCGCGCGACGCCCGACTCGGTCGCGTGACCGACTGGGTCGATCGCGGCGTCGATCGGATGCGGACCCTGCTCAGCCGGGGCTGAGCGGAGGAACGTCACCGTCCCAGTCGGTAGGTCGGTCACGACACCCCCCGCGGACCGCGCAACAACACGATCGCCAGCAACGCTGATCGCAGGCGCAGCCTAAGCGTCTTCGAGCAAGGCCGAACCGCCGAACCGGCGCGCGCGCAGCACACGAGCATCGAACGTTGGCTGCGAGCGACCGGAAACGAGAAGTGACCTGGCGAGAAGAGCTGTGACTTCGAAAGCGGTGGAGGTGATGGTGCCTGATCTCATGAGATCGGCGACAGCTGTGTCAAGACATAGGAGACACCGGATCGAGGGGTCTTCTGATGGACATGGGGCGGTATCTCGTCGAGGCACACCTGGTGGAGGGCCGCCCGGTCGCTGAGCTCGCGGCGACGCATGGGGTGCACCGCAGCTGGATCTACAAGCTGTTGGCCCGCTACCGCGACCACGGCGAGTCCGGGCTGACGCCCGGGTCGCGCCGGCCACACACGTCACCGACCGCGGTGCCCACCCGGCTCGAAGACGAGGTGGTGATGCTGCGCAAGCAGCTCGCCGAGGAAGGCCTCGACGCCGGCGCGGTGACGATCCACTGGCACCTCTCCCGCCGCCACGAGCAGGTGCCGTCGGTGAGCTCGATCTGGCGGATCCTGCGACGACGCGGCTTCGTCGTCCCCCAACCCAAGAAACGCCCCCGCTCGTCGTACCTCAGCTTCGAAGCCGAGCTCCCCAACGAGATGTGGCAGTCCGACATGACCCACTGGACCCTTGCGGATGACACCGGCGTCGAGATCGTGAACTTCCTCGACGACCACAGCCGACTCTGCATCGCCTCCGCCGCGTTGTCCGTCGCCCGGGCCACCGACGTCGCCGAGATCTTCATCACCGCCACCCAACACCACGGCACGCCCGCCTCGGTGCTCACCGACAACGGCTGCATCTACACCGCCCGCTACCGAGGCGGGAAAGTGATCATGGAGACCCTCCTCGAGAGCCTCGGCGTCACCTACAAGCACTCCCGGCCCTATCACCCTCAGACCTGCGGGAAAGTCGAACGTTTCCACCAGACCCTCAAGAAGTTCCTCGCCAAACAAGACCCCGCCGTCGACGTCGCCGAGCTCCAAACTCAGATCGATCGCTTCGTCGTCACCTACAACGACCAGCGACCCCACCGATCACTCGGGCGACGCACACCGAGGGGAGTGTTCACCGCCAAGATCAAGGCCCATCCCGCCCGCGACGTTCCCGACACCCACTTCCGTGTCCGCCACGACCGCGTCGACAAAACCGGCTGCGTCACCCTCCGCTACCAAAGCCGGCTGCGACACCTCAGCATCGGACGTGCCCACAAAGGCCAACGCGTCGTGCTCCTCGTCGCCGACACCGACGTGCGCGTCGTCACCCAAGACGGCGAACTCCTCCGCCACCTCACCATCGACCCCACCCGCGACTACCAACCCCACCGCGCAACCTGATGTCTACGATGTCCCGCGACATCAGTCTCCGATGTCTCGCGACACCACAGGGCGCCCTCGGCAGGACTCGAACCTGCGCACACGGCTCCGGAGGCCGATGCTCTATCCGCTGAGCTACGAGGGCGAGGGCACTGCGTGGAGAAAGATCGCCAATGAACTCTACGCGGTCCCGCGGCCGTCAGCGGTAGATGGTTCGCAGCACCGACATCGCGTCGGCGACAACCTCGGCGGCAGTCGAGCCAGGCATCTGCGTAGTACCGTGCCCCGGTGATGCAACGGAGAGCCGGTCGATGAGACTGCGACAGCTGATGCGCTTCGGGGCAGTCGTCGCGTTGAGCGTGGCGATGCTCGGCACGTCGAACCTCGCCTGGGCGAGCGAGCGCAGTGGCACGTCGAGCTTGGCCGCGAAGAAGTTCGCGGCCAAGCTCGTGGTGCTGCCCGACGACGTCGGGCACGTCGAGGTGCAACGAGCCGGGAAGAGTTCGTTCAAGCAGGCGGACGATGGCGCCAAGCTGCACGAAGGTGACACCGTGCGCACCGACGACGTCGGTCACGCCGAGGTCGACTACACCGACGACTCCTACACCCGCCTCGATGTCAACACCACGTTCACGGTGGTGACGCTCGTCGACGACCAGGGGGTGCGGCAGGTGTCGGGGAGCCTCGAGACCGGGCGGACGTGGAACCGCACCGAGGCACTCACCGAGTCCGAGTCGTTCGACCAGGAGGCGGGCGGCGCGACGGCTGCGGTCGTCGGCACGGCGTTCTCGCTCCAGTGCACGCTCCAGGACCAGGTCAAGTTCTGTGGCGCGCTGGCGGTGCTGCACAACGTGCTGCTCACCGGTTCCGACGAGGACAATCAGAAGCTGCTCAGCGAGCTCGACCTGTGTGAGATCTCCGAGGGCAAGCTGTGCGACACCGTCGACCCGCAGAGCCTCCAGGACATGATCGACAACGCCTGGACGCAGCTCAACCTCCAGCGCGACCTGCTCGAGCGCGGTCTCGGCCCCGGCCCCTTCACCGAGGTGGCGGGCGCAGCCGTGACCCAGGTCCCGGGCGGCGTCGGGGGCGACGTCGTCGTCAGCCCCGACGACTACACGCCCGGGGTCGCGGGCGCGTCGGTCACGGTCACGCAAGGGGCGTTCGACCCCGGCGGCAAGCTGCCGTTCACCGGGAGCAACGACAGCCCCTCGTGGGCGCTCCTGGGGCTCGCCCTCGCCGCGATCGGCATGGTGCTCGTGATCGCCACTCGAAGACGAGCCCAGGTCCTGCAGCGACACTGACGCGCGCGCGTCAACAGCTGCCTGAGGGACGCCGCGCAGCATCGTCGGTGCAGCCCGAGAGCACGATCGCGGCGGCCGACGAGTCCTCGA
>Ga0315534_1002805_pt1 | contig 11467 bp, 9 predicted proteins | sample SalMarSW160240MG_FD_203094 | JGI IMG/M metagenome (GOLD analysis project Ga0315534, IMG submission 203094) | Salt marsh sediment microbial communities from the Plum Island Ecosystem LTER, Massachusetts, United States - Salt Marsh Sediment SW1602-40 ... | reverse complement strand
CATGCAGATGGGCAGACTGCCCCATCCCAGTTCCTCGAACCGGGCCAGATTGCGCTCGGCGGCGAGGTCGTAGGAGACACCATCAGCGCCGTACACCTCGGTGGCGATGGACTCGATCTTCTCCTTCAGCGAGGCCTCATCCGGGTAGAGGAGCCGGAACTCGGAGCCCTCGTTGCAGGCGTCCTCCACCTTGCGGGCCAGGTCGGCGACGCCGGCGCCGCCTCCGGTAAAGGGGTCGCAAATGGCGTAACGGATTCCCATGTCGTCGCAGACGCCTTCGAGAGCGGCGAGCTCGGAGGCGTGGTCGGTGGGGAAATGGTTGATGGCCACCACCGGTTGCACGCCGAACCGGCGCACGATGCCTATGTGATGGCGCAGATTCTCGGCTCCGGCCACCACCTCGTCGGTGTCCTCGCCAAAAAGGTCCTCCGGCAACAGGCGTCCGGCCCTCACGTGATGTTTGCCCGATTGGGCCTTGAGCCCGCGTACCGTGGTGACCACGACGGCGGCGTCGGGTTCGAGGCCCGAGGCGCGGCATTTGATGTTGAAGAACTTCTCCGCCCCGATGTCGGATCCAAAACCGGCTTCGGTCACCAGGTAATCGCTGCCGCGGATGCCCACGTAGTCAGCGACCAGCGACGAGCTGCCGTGGGCGATGTTGGCGAAGGGCCCGGCGTGCACTAGGGCCGGCACTCCCTCCAGCGTTTGCAGGAGATTGGGATCGAGGGCGTCCTTGAGCAGCACCGCCATCGCTCCGGCTCCGCCGACATCATCTGCGGTGACCGGCTGGCGATGGCGGTCGTAGGCGACCACGGCGCGTCCCAGACGCTCCCGCAGATCGCGCACGCTGGAAGCCAGGGCCAGGATCGCCATGACTTCGGAGGCGGCGGTGATGTCGAAGGCGGTCTGCCGGGGCACGCCGTCGGCGGCGCTTCCCAGACCGACGACGACCTCCCGCAGGGCACGGTCGTTGACGTCGAGGACTCGGCGCCAGGAGACTTCGTGGAGCCTGATGGACAGCGGATTGCCGTGGTAGAGGTGGCTGTCGATGAGTGCCGCCATGAGGTTGGCGGCCGAGGTGACGGCATGGAAGTCGCCGGTCAGGTGCAGGTTGAGCTGCTCCATGGGGATCACCTGCGAGTACCCGCCCCCGGCGGCGCCTCCTTTGATACCAAATGTGGGGCCCAGCGAGGGCTGCCGGAGGGTTACCACCGCACTCTTACCGATGTGGGCAAAAGCCTGGCTGAGGCCGACGGCAACGGTCGTCTTGCCCTCTCCTAGAGGGGTCGGGGTTGCCGCGGTGACGAGCACATATCGGGCGCGGGGAGGCCCCATCCGCTCCACTGCCGACAGGGAGACCTTGGCCACGTCACGGCCCCAATGCCTGACGTCTGCAATAGGCACGCCCATCTGCGTGGCAACGTCCTCAATGGGCCTGGGTTCGGCGGCTCGGGCGATCTCGAGGTCGGTGGGCATGGGCACGGTCGCGGCTCCTCTCAGATCTTCGGTCCCGGTTTGCTCGGCCGGGGCCACCCGGGAAGGCTAGATGCACTCCGTGCCCATATCCTGCTCGTTGTGGAGTTGATGGCGCCGGGTGCCGAGAGCGCTGCTACGCTCGCCGCATGAGCACGTGCTGGTGGTGGTGGTCTCACGACAAGTGAGGCCCCGCCGCGACCAGAACTTCAACGCCGGTGGCCACAGCACCGGCGTCTCGTTTTTGGAGGAGACAGTGGCAAAAAAGACGCTCTTCTCGGGGATCCAACCCACGGGGAACATCCACATAGGCAACTACCTGGGCGCGCTCCGCAACTGGGTGGCCCTCCAGGACGACGACTACGACTGCGTGTACTGCGTCGTTGATCTGCATGCCATCACCGTGCCTCAGGATCCGGCGGACTTCTACACCGATCGGCACACTGCGGTCAAGGTTCTCCTGGCCATGGGGATCGATCCCGACCGATCGCTCTTCTACTTTCAGAGCCAGGTTCCTCAACACACGGAGTTGGCCTGGATCCTGAGCACAATCGCCTCCACCGGTCAGCTCGATCGTATGACCCAGTTCAAGGAGAAAGCCGACAAGGCCGGGTCGAACCTGGGCCTGTACTCGTATCCGGTGCTTATGGCCGCCGACATCCTGCTTTACCGAGCTGAGGCGGTACCCGTCGGCGAGGACCAGAAGCAGCATTTGGAGCTGACACGGGATCTGGCGGGGCGCTTCAATCACCGTTTTGGGGAAGAGTTCCCTCTTCCGGAGCCGATCATCCCCAAAACGGGTGCTCGGATCATGTCGCTGCAGGACCCGACACAGAAGATGTCCAAGTCGGATCCCGACGCCTCCAGCCGCATCCTCGTGCTCGACGAGCCTGATGTGATTCGCGATCGGGTGAAACGCTCCGTCACCGATTCCGGCAAGAACGTGCGCTACGACTGGGAGGAGAAGCCGGGCATCTCCAACCTCGTCGAGATCTTTTCACTGTTCACCAACACCCCGATCAGCGAGATCGAGAAGACGTACGGCGACTCCGGCTACGCCAAGTTCAAGGAGGTCGTCGCCGAGGCCATCATCACCGGATTGGCCCCGGTGCGCAGGGCCTTCAGCGCCCTTTCCGATTCCGAGGTGGACCGGCTCATGCAGAGGGGCGCCCTCGATGCCCGTACCCGGGCCGAAGGGTTCCAGCTGTCGGTACGCAAGCGGGTCGGGCTGAAGGGGTAGCGGCCTGCCGAGGATTCAGGTCTGCTCGGGATAGAACACCCACACCGCGGCGTCTCCCCGGTCGAATCCGACGACCACCAGGGCCGGGCCAGCCGCAGCCACACCGCGCATCTCCTGGGCCGAGCTGCCTCCGAAGACGGTTTCATCAGCGGGAACTCGGTCCCAGGAGAATCCGTCCGGCGACGTTTACACCGCGGCATCTCCATCGGAGGATCCGACGGCGACCAGACCTGAATCGCCTGCAGTCACTGCAAGTATCAACTGATGGCCGTCACCGCCGAAAGCCTCCAGCCCGCGAATACTCCGCTCCCAACTGATCCCATCGGGTGAGGTGCACACGGCTGTCTCTCGATCCCTGCCCACCTGCTCGTATCCGGTGGCAAGAAGTCCGTCGTCGGTGGCAGCCAGTTCCAACAACTCCTGATGACCGGGTCCGGCGAAGCCGTGCTCATCACTCGGGACTAGGGCCCAGGTAGCGCCGTCGGATGAAGTCCACACGGCAGCGTCCTTGTTGCCACCCGAAGAGTCATAGCCGACGGCCACCAAACCCGGTCCCCCCTGGGTCACCGCCAGCATCGATTGATTGCCGTCACCGCCGAAGGTCGGCTCGCTGTGGAAGATCCGGGTCCAGGTGGGCCCATCGGCTGAGGTCCACACCACGGCATCCTCATCTCCGCCCGCCGAGGTGTACCCGACGGCAACCAGACCTGGGCCTCACAGGGTCGCCGCCAGCATCAATTGGTTGTGAATCCCGCCGAAGACCGTAGCGTCCTGCGGAACCCGGGCCCAGGTGATCCCGTCGGGTGAGGTCCATACTGCGGCGTCTTCATCGCCACTCGCCGAGTCACTGCCGACGGCCACCAGACCCGAGGCGCCAGCAACCACGGAATGCATCTCCTGCCGGTCGCTGTCCCCGAAGACAATCTCGTCATGGGCGATTCGAGTCCACCTGGTAGCCCGAGGGTTCCCGATGGTGGTTTCGGTTGTCGCAGCAGTTTCAGAGATGGCGCCGGACGCGGGTTCTCTGGTGCTCCGGTCCTGGGTGATCGCCAGCACTGCGATGCCGACGATCGCGGCGAGGACGAGCATCGCCGTCAAGGCCGCCAGGAGACGCTGCGCGGTGGTATCGGGGATGACCCGCGGTTTCTCTGCGGCAATCCGCAGGGCACCAGGAGCAGAGCAGGAGACACAGATTCGGCTTCCGTCGAGCACGGGCTGGCCGCATATCAAACAGAGGTTTTGGGCTGGTCGAGGGGCAGTTAGCGGCCTCTCTGCGGCGGGCTGCAGGGCGCCTACTGGTGCCGCGCTTGACAGGCAGACTTGGGCATCACGGCTCACAGGCTCAGCGCACCTAGGGCAGTAGAGCGTTGCCATGGCTCCCCTTATTGCCAGTCGTGCTCAGCCCAATTGGATCGGAGTGTTCCGTACCCCAACTGCCCGTCCCCTTGCCGGTGTTCGCGCCGGGTCCGTTGGCGACGGTCCGATGGCAGCCGTGTCCTCGGGAAGGGGGCTTGCCCATCGCAGAGCGTGATCGCTCGCGCTGGTACCCTGCCGCCAAGCTGGCACCGAGGGAGGCGGCGTGGACATCGACATCGGCATCGGAAAGTCGGGGCGTCGCGCCTGGGGCTTTGATGACATCGCCATCGTTCCCAGCCGCAGGACTCGTGATCCCGACGACATCGATCTGCGCTGGGAGATCGATGCCTACACCTTTGAGCTGCCGCTCATGGCCGCGGCCATGGATTCGGCGGTGAGCCCGGCTACGGCCATTGCCGTCGGCAAGCTCGGCGGCCTGGCCGTGCTGAACCTGGAGGGCTTGTGGACCCGCTACGAGGATCCCGAGCCCTGCTTCGAGGAGATCGCATCACTGGCGCCGGCGGACGCAACCCGGCGTATGCAGGAGATCTACACGAAGCCGATCGAGCCTGACCTCATCGGGAAAAGAATCACCGAGATGAAGGCGGCCGGCATCGTCACCGCCGCCAGCCTCACCCCGCAACGTGTCGAGGAGTACGCCGGCCGTACCGTCGCTGCCGGTCTCGACATCCTCGCCATCCAGGGCACCGTGGTGTCTGCCGAACACGTGTCGACACGCTCCGAGCCCCTCAACCTCAAGCAGTTCATCGCCGAGTTTGCCCTTCCCGTAATCGTCGGCGGCTGCGCCTCGTACTCCACCGCGCTGCACCTGATGAGGACCGGGGCGGTGGGCGTGCTGGTGGGCGTAGGACCGGGCGCAGCCTGTACCACCCGGGCCGTTCTCGGGGTGGGTGTGCCCCAGGCCACCGCCATCGCCGACGCCGCGGGGGCCCGTATCCGCTACCTCGATGAGACCGGCCGGTACGTGCACGTCATCGCCGATGGAGGAATGAGCACCGGCGGCGACGTGGCCAAGGCCATCGCCTGTGGGGCCGATGCGGTCATGCTGGGCTCACCGATCGCCTCTGCCGCCGAGGCGCCCGGCAAGGGTTGTCACTGGGGCATGGCCACCTTCCATCCCACACTTCCCCGCGGAGCGCGAGTCGAGGTCGGCACATTGGGCACGCTCGAGGAGATCATCATGGGTCCGGCGCACGAGAACGACGGGAGGCGTGCCCTCTTCGGAGCACTCCGGGTGTCTATGGCGACGACGGGCTACGCCGACCTCAAAGAGTTCCAGAAGGCAGAAGTAATGGTGGCCCCGGCTCTGCAGACGGAGGGCAAGGCCCTGCAACGTTCGCAGCGGATCGGCATGGGGTGATGCCCGCCTTCGATCGGGTATTGGTGATCGATTTTGGAGCCCAATACGCCCAGCTCATCGCCCGCAAGGTTCGTGAGGCCAAGGTCTTCTCCGAGATCGTCTCCAGAGGCCTGAGTGCCGCCGAGATCGGCGACATGGAGCCCGTGGGCATAATCCTGTCCGGTGGACCGGCCTCTGTGTACGCCGAGGATGCCTACGTGCTCGATCCGGCGATCCTCGAGTTGGGAGTCCCGGTGCTGGGCATTTGCTACGGCCACCAGTCCATCGCCTACGCCCTGGGCGGCAAGGTGGAACGCCGGGATTCGTCGGAGTTCGGCAAGACCGTGCTTGAGGTGGCGGCGGCCTCGCCGCTGTTCGCCGGCCTCCCGAGGCGACAGACGGTGTGGATGAGCCACAACGACGCCGTCACCGCGGCCCCCGACGGGTTCACCGTGACGGCCTCGACGGCGGCCTCACCGGTGGCGGCGATGGAGCGGGCTGAAGACAGGCTCTATGGGGTGCAATTCCATCCCGAGGTCGTGCATACCGACCACGGCCAGGAAGTACTCCAGCGGTTCCTCTACGAGGCATGCGGGGCTCGGCCCGACTGGACCCAGGAATCGATCATCGATCTGGCGGTAGCGGGCATCCGAGGGCAGGTGGGCGACGGGAAGGTGATCGCCGGCCTCTCCGGAGGTGTTGATTCGGCGGTGGCGGCGGCACTGGTGCACCGGGCGATAGGGGATCAGCTCACCTGCGTGTTTGTCGACCACGGCCTGCTGCGCGCCGGCGAGGCGGAGCAGGTGGAGGAGGTGTTCCGCGCCAATTTCCCGATCGATCTGGTGCACGTCGAGGCCGCCGATCGTTTCCTGGGGGCCCTTGATGGGGTAACCGATCCCGAGATCAAGCGCAACATCATCGGTGAGACGTTCATCCGGGTCTTTGAGGAGGCTGCCGGCCCGGCGGGGGCGCGTTTTCTAGTGCAGGGCACGCTGTATCCCGATGTGATCGAATCGGGGACTCGGGACGCCGCCCGCATCAAGAGCCATCACAACGTGGGCGGGCTGCCCGAGGACATGGACCTTGATCTGGTGGAACCGTTGCGGGATCTCTTCAAAGATGAGGTCCGGGCGGTGGGGGAAGAGCTGGGCTTGCCCGAGGAGCTGGTGTGGCGACATCCCTTCCCGGGGCCGGGGCTGGCGGTGCGCATCATCGGCGAGATCACTCGGGAGCGGCTGGAGATGCTGCGGGCGGCCGATGCCATCTTCATGGAGGAGCTGCGCCGAGCCAATCTCTATCGGGAGATCTGGCAGGCATTTGCCGTGCTTCCCGCCATTCGCTCGGTGGGAGTACAGGGGGACGAGCGCACCTATGCCTACCCAATCATTCTGCGTGCCGTGACCAGCGAGGACGCCATGACGGCCGATTGGGCCCGGATCCCCGACGAGGTTCTCGAACGAATCTCCTCGCGGATCATCAACGAAGTGCCGGGTATCAATCGAGTGGCATACGACATATCCTCGAAGCCACCTGCCACAATTGAGTGGGAGTAGATGACAGTCTCAAGCGGGAACAGCACGCCTCCGATAATCCCCCTGACCGGCATACGCCGGGAGGTGTAATGAACATGACCTTCGCGGATGACGCCGAACTGCGTGAGATCTTCCAGATGGAGATCGCCGAGCGCGCCGACCGATTGATAGAAGGCGCCCGTGCCTTCGTCGCCGGAAACGCCGGTGGTGAGCTGGCCAACGACCTGTTTCGGGAGGGCCACACCATCAAGGGCACGGCCCGCATCATGGGCTTTATCGCCCTCTCCGATGCCGGCAAGCTCCTCGAGTCCACCTGGCGGGGAATCGACGAAGGTGTGCTCACCGTGACGCCCGGCCTTGCCGAGAGCCTGGAGCGGCTCAGCTGCGAGATCATGCCGGCCGTCGAAGGTGATCCGGAGATCGGTACGCCGGCACTCGCCGAAGCGGTTCAGGCAGTCGAAGCGCAACTCGCTTTGTAGACGTCGCAACGGGGCGCAACCGGGCTCTCTAGGCCTCCACAAGCCTCTCGGACACCTCAAGGTTGTGACACGCCCGCATAGCCTTCGTGCGGTTGATGAAGGGAAAAGCCGGGTGGTCCAGGACCATCGGGAGGTTCATCGTCACCCTCTCCTGGTGTGCTTGCCGGTGCTCTGTTGTGGAGCCGATGGATTCGGCGCGGTGCCACGTTTGAGGAACACGGGTTTTCTACCTCCTCAAGGGGTGCCGTTGTGCCGTCGATATCCACCCTGACCAGCTTGAGTCACGGGGTGAGTCGTGCCCTCATACGAGCTAACTGAACTGCGCGAGCTATTTCAGTCGGAGGTTGTCGAACGGGCTGAGAAGCTTGTCGAAGGCGCCCGCGCTTTTGCCTCAGGCAATGCCAATCGCTCGCTGGCGCACGACCTGTTTCGGGAGGGCCACACCATCAAGGGCACGGCCCGGATGATGGATTTCACTGCGGTGTCCGATGCCGGCAAGCTTCTCGAGGACATCTGGCGCAGCATCGATGACGACGAGATCGCGGTGACTCGAGGCCTGGCTCGCGGTCTGGAGAAGCTGGCCGCCGAGCTTCCGGCCGCCGCGTACGCCGATCCCGAGACTGGGACGGCCGGTTTGGCCGATGCTGTTCGCCTGGTCCGCAGGGAACTGCGTTCCGAGGATGCCTTCGACGATGACGAAGATGGTGGATCTCGGCTGCCCGCAGGTGGGCCGGCGGCAGGCGATATTGGGTGGAGGGCTCCCGATGGGTCGGACCTGGGCGGCCTCCTCGGCGTCATCGACACCTTCGCTTTTGGGGAGAACGTGCGTGTCAACGCCGCCAGCCTCTTTCAGCTCATCAACGAGGTGTGTTCGCTGCGTGTCGATGCCGAGGCCCTCGGCAATCTGGTAGCCGACATCACCAGGTCACTCGACGATCCCGATCAGATGAGGGAGCACGTGGGTCAGCTCGCCGCGTCCGTTGCGGCCGCCGACAAGGTGATACACAACCTGCAAGGGCAGGCGATTCAATTGGCGGCAACGCCGCTGAGCGAGATCACCAACACTTTTCACCAGCTCGTGCGTTACCTCGCTCGCAAGGCGGGCAAGGACATCCGCTTCGAGCTGGTGGGCGACGAACTCGCCATTGATCGTCAGGTTCTGGAACGGCTCTCCGATCCGCTTCGTCACCTGCTCGTCAACGCCGTCGATCACGGTGTCGAGAAAGCGGACGTCCGTGTCGCTGCCGGCAAGGCGCCCACCGCAACACTCGCCATGCACGCCTCGGTGGAGGACAACAAGCTCACCGTGATCATCGAAGACGATGGCCGGGGCATCGACTGGGACTCGGTGCAGCGCAGCGCCATTCAGCGTGGCCTGTTGCCGCCGCGCAGCGAGACTGATGTGGAGGCGCTGCGATCACTGCTTTTTGCCCCCAATTTCTCCACCGCCGTGCCCGGCGAGCTGGTGGGCGACGGCAACGGCCTGGCGACCGTCGCCGAGGCGGTGGAAGCGCTTCGAGGCAGCCTGCGGCTCGAGACCGAGCCCGGAGCCGGCACGAGGGTGATTCTCACCGTGCCGACATCGAGAGCGCTCCAGGACGTCGTGCTCATCACTGCAGCCGGCCAGACCTGGGGCATCCCGGAGATCGCCGTGCTCGATCAGCTTCCTCTCGAATCCGTGGATCTCGTGACCACTGCGCAGCGGGCCGAGATGACATGGCGGGGAGCCAAGATTCCGGCGATCTCGTTTGCTGAGACCGTGGGCCTGGTGGAGTCGGAGCCTCCGTCGAGAGTGCTTGTCGTCTCCAGCACTGTGGGCCCGGTCGGATTCCTGGTCACCACCGAGATCGGTCGCCGCCAGGTGGCGGCCCGAGAGCTGGGCCCCATCCTCGACGGTATTCCCCACCTCACCGGCGCCGTTCTGCTCGGTGGCGGGGACGTGGTGGTCGTCGTCGATCCGAATCGTCTGGCCGAGCGTGCGCGAGGCGTTCCCGATCAAGCTGGTCCAAGGCCTCGGGTGCTCGTTGTCGACGACTCGCGGGGGGCACGGCAGGTGGTTGGTGGCGCGCTGGGCTCGGCCGGCTTTGAAGTCGACCTGGCCGGGAGCCCGACTGAGGCTCTCAGCGCCATCGCTGAGCAATCTTTCGATGCCATCGTCGTCGACTACGTGCTGCCGACGATGGACGGTGCGACGCTGGTCCGCAAGATCCGCGAATTGGGGGTTAGCGCCCCCGTGGTCGTTCTTTCCGGTCTCGCCACGGCTGAGGATCAATCTAAGGTCATCGAAGCTGGTGCCGATGCCTATTTCGATAAGGACGATGTGCGCAAGGGCGCGCTTGCAGCCGCACTTAGCGAACTTGTCGCCGATCGGTCGGTAGAGAGGAGTCCGGCATGAAGGTGCTTGTCGCCGACGACAGCCCCGTCGTTCGTCAGGCTCTGGGCCGGCTGCTCGAATCGGCGAACCACGAGGTCATAGTCGCGGAAGACGGCGCCGAGGCCATTTCGCTGCTCCTCGCCGAGCGGCCCGACCTGGTGCTGCTGGATCTTCGTATGCCGCGGGTGACCGGATGGGTGGTATGCCGCCTCATCAAGGAGGACCCGGTGCTCTCCCGCATCCCGGTGCTCGTGCTCACCGCCTTCGGCGGCGCCGAGGACCGCTTCTGGGCGGAGAAGTCGGGGGCCGACGGCTTTGTCACCAAGGACGAGATGGGGTCCGGGCTCCTTGAGCGGATCCACGCAGTCGCCGCCAGCCGCGCCCTTGCCGAACTGAGCAGCGGTTCGTCGGCGACAGCCGATGATCTTCCGGACGATGTGCTCTCCCGGGTGTGTCAGGTTCTCGACAGGCAGCTGTTTGAGGCCACGATCGTCAACGAGATCATGACGATCGGGGCCCGGTCGCTCGACTTGCGGGAGTCTCTCGAGGAGACTCTGATGGCGGTCCGGCGGCTGGTTGCATTTGATGTCGGCGCCATCGGCATGCTGTCGGAGCGTTTCATCGCCGTTCGTATGACCAGGTCGTTGGCTCCGGCCGCGCTCGAAGGGTTCCGGGGCGTTGTGGCCCGGCATCTCGGCGAGATCGCCGGAGCGTCGCTTTCCGCCGACGACCTGCAAGAATATCGTTCTGCCGACAAGGGTGCCGAAGTCGACGATTCCGTGCCCTTCGACCAGTGGGGCTCGGTGCACGTCACTCATCTCCAGGCCCGGGGCAAGGTACTGGGCGTTCTTGTGCTGGCGACTCAAGGATCCAGCAAGTTCGACGACCGGGTGCCGCGAACCATGAGAACCATTCTCCCCGCCATCGCCACCGTCGTCGATGGCGCCAGGCGCTTCCAGCAGGCCATCTCCGAAGAGGTCTCCGCCTCGCTCTCGGCTATGTGATCGGCGCCGGCGCCGCCGGCACAGAATCACACCAACGAGATTCACCTCCGAGGCTGCTCGTATACTCATCGCCGCGGTGCCCGAATCCGAGCTGTTCGCCGATCTGAATCCGCCCCAGCGCGAGGCTGTTGCCGCCACTGAGGGCCCGGTGCTGATCGTGGCCGGCGCCGGATCCGGCAAGACCCGGGTGCTGACCTATCGGATCGCCTACCTGGTCCGTGACCTGGGAGTGTCCCCGTTCTCGATCCTCGCCATCACGTTCACCAATCGGGCGGCAGATGAGATGAAACAGCGGGTGGCCCAGCTCATCGGCGGTGTGGTGCAGGGGATGTGGGTTTCGACGTTCCACAGCGCTTGTGTGCGGATGCTCCGCCGGGATGCGCCCCTGCTCGGCTACCGCTCCACGTTCTCCATCTACGACGACATCGATGCCAGGCGCCTCGTTGAGCTATGTGTGCGTGATCTGGACCTCGACCCGAAACGTTTTCCCCCACGGAACATTCGTGCCGCCATCAGCACGGCGAAGAATGAGCTAGTCGACTTCGAGTCCTTCGCTGCGCAGGGTGGAGGCCCCTATCACGAGCGGGTTGCCGAGGTCTACCGCCTCTACCAGCAGCGGCTGCTGGAGGCCTCGGCCATGGACTTTGAC
>Ga0315534_1002804_pt1 | contig 11470 bp, 10 predicted proteins | sample SalMarSW160240MG_FD_203094 | JGI IMG/M metagenome (GOLD analysis project Ga0315534, IMG submission 203094) | Salt marsh sediment microbial communities from the Plum Island Ecosystem LTER, Massachusetts, United States - Salt Marsh Sediment SW1602-40 ... | reverse complement strand
AGCGGCAAGAGCCGGGCGCTCCAGGGGAGAGCGTCCGTTTCACCGAGGGTAGTCGTCTCGATATTTACCGGGGCCGTTTTACCGGCTATTTCGCGTATCAGGTCAGCCAGTGTCACCCCGATAATAGTACGGCTTTTAGCCAGGCTTTCTCCCCAGACATAGGCCTGTATCCCGGTCTCCTCGCCGTCAATAACACGGGCGTCGAAATCCGGCGGCAGCACGATTCCCATGTCGATTTGCCCCTCTTCGACCGACTGTTTCATATCATCAAGTGAGTCGTATTCCCGGCTCTCTACCGAATCCAGTTCATCCAGCAGGACGACCATCCGGGAATCTCCGTTATCAAAAACGCCGATTTCCGGGGCGGCTGTCACCCAGGTACCGAAAGCCAGTGATACCACTACCGATATCAGGATTGGCCCGACCACGGAGAAGATAAATATATAACTCCGCGAACCGTAGAGGAATTCTTTGGCCAGCAGCACGCCTACTCGTCTCAGGCTCATTGCAGTTTCCTCCTCAGTACCAGGATACCGGCCGTGATGATAACCGCTGCATAGCCGAGGAGTATCAGCAGGCTGCCCCATACATCTCCCCAGCCGGAACCGTAGTTGGCTACCCGGTGAATGGTGTCGACCAGGTAATAGGAGGGGATGATCTTCACCCAACCGGTGATGGCCCCGGGCAGCAATACGCCCAGCGCCGGGATAAACATGACCACCAGGAAGGGAACGCTCCAGGCCAGGACCGACAGGAAATCTTTGGCGAAAGCCGATACCAGGAAACTGAGGCCGGTTACCAGCACCGCTCCGAGGAACAGCGCTATAAGTATCAGCAGCGGGTTGATATTCATACCTCCCACGATAACCATCACCAGCAACGCCTGAATGAAAGCCAGTCCTATACCGGCGATGCTTTTAGCCGTAAACAAATCGATAACCGTGGCCGGTGTTACCAGCAGTGCCTGGGCGGTGCGCCTTTCTACTTCTTCGCTGATAAGGTTGGCCAGTCCCAGCATTTCCATGAAAATAATCATCACCGCCAGCAACGGACGCATGCGGTCCCGCGGCGGCACCGGCGTGCCCAGTAAATCCTGCCCCAGCACTTCCTGGGATATCTCCACGTTCAACGTCTCCCCGGTAATCAGGTAGGCGAATTCATTTACCAGCGTCTCCATGGCACTTTTTATCTCCTGGGGAGCGTCCGGTGTGAAATACAGGTGGATATCCGGCTTCTCACCAGAGACAAGCCTTTCCATCAAATCAGCCGGAAACGCTATCCCGGCGATATAGGTTCCCTCGGCTACGCTGGATTTCAGCTCTTCCTCGGAGGCGACGAGAGTGATTTCCAGCCCTTCCACGGTTGTCTCTCCAATAACAGGGGGTAAATCAGCGCCGTGGATACCTATTTTCAGTGTCTCGCCAACCGTATCCGGCATAACAAAATAGATAACCAGATAGAAAACCAGGCCCAGAACGGTCAGGACCAGAATCACCTTCTTCCGGAAGAAGAGGGTTAAATCCTTGGCAAGAAGCGCGCCGATAATACGCTGGTTCATTCCGTGAGACCTCGCCCGGTTATGGTGATAAAAATATCTTCCAGGGTGGCTTCTTCACTGTGAATGGTAACCACCTGCTCCCGCGAGAACAGCTCCTGCACGCTGGCCGCCGTTTCCGGGGTATCCAGGTCTATTTCCCGGTCTTCCAGGGCGCCGCTTTCGGTGGACACCTTTACTTTTAGAGCCCGCCGGCCGTACTGCCGCTTGAGATTTAAAGGGGTATCCAGCGCCACTATCTTCCCCTGGTTCATGAACGCCACGCGGTCGGATAGTTTATCTGCCTCTACCATGTCGTGGGTGGTGAGGAATACCGTAGCGCCGCGCGCTTTCTCCTTGAGGATGACTTCGCGGATAGCTTCCGAGGAAGTGGGGTCGAGTCCGGCGGTAGGTTCGTCGAGGAAGAGGATTTTAGGCTGGTTTATCAACGACCGGGCTACCATGAGGCGCTGCTTCATGCCCTTGGAATAGGTCTCCACTTTATCTTTCCCCCGATCTTCCAGGCCGACGCGGCGCAGGAATTCATTGGCGTCGAAAGGTCTGGTGTCAAACAGTTTGGCGAAGAAATTCAGGTTCTCGATAGCCGACATCTGTTCGTATAGGTTGGTGGTCTCGAAGCAGACGCCGATATGCCCCTGCACCCTCTCGATGTTTTTGGCCACGTCCATTCCCAGCAGCACCGCCCGGCCACCTTTCGGCTTCATCTGGCCGGTCAGCATCTTGACGGTAGTGGTCTTGCCGGCGCCGTTCGGTCCCAGGAAACCCAGTATCTCTCCCTCGGCCACCTGGAAGTTTATATGGTCTACGGCGGTGAGGTCGCCGTAATTATATGTCAGGTCTTCGGCTGCTATCGCATAGTCGGCCATGTTGCCTCCTTTTCCCCCGAAAAGTCCAATCAATCGTTTTAATTGTCAAATAATGTAATATTTATACAAAATCACTAAATATTATAAAACCGACACTTGACTTTGTCAATACATTTTTATATAATTTTAGGAAAATTATACAATAATTATAAATAATGGGTAAGGGGAGGTAAAAATGGACGGTTTTGAAAAAAGGAAAGAACAGAAAAAAGAGAACATCAGGCGGGCAGCCATCGAGTTATTTCAGAACCACGGTTTTAAAAAGGTCAGCATCAGCGATATTGCCAAACGCGCCGATGTCTCGCAGGTAACCATCTACAACCACTTCGGCAGTAAAGAAGAACTGATACGCGATGTATTACAGTGGTATTCTATGATACTCCTGGCGAGATATAAAAGTATCATGGAGAGCGACCGTCCCTACCTGGAGAAGCTGGAAGAAATCGTCTTTGATAAGTCCGAGGTAGTCAGCCAGTTCCAGGGCGAGCTGATGCAAACCTGGATGCAGAACGACCCGGAAATGCAGGAATTTATGAATAACCTTTATGCCAATCATGTCATGCCCATTGCCCGGAATTTCTTCAATGATGGCCTGCAGCAGGGACATATCGACCGTAAATTTTCCCTGGAGTCAATCATGGTTTATATCGAAATTATCCGGCAGGGATTGTTCAGGACTCCCGAGATATCGGAAAGGGCTCAAAGCAACCCGGGACTGATGAAAGAGCTCATCAGATTGATGACCTACGGATTGAACGGATAGAGGAGAGATATCGTCAGAGTACAAAAAGGGGAGCGGTAACGCTCCCCTTATAATTTTTTAATGTTAATCTATCTTATTGCGCCGGATTTACCACCCTGCCCAAGAAAAGGATAGTCCCGGTCTCGATATCACGGATTAGGAAGATGAAAGGACGGTCGACGGTAACCACGGCGGGGTTTACCGGCATTGCGGTCAGTTTCATGATTACCGCTGAGGCGGCGGCGGCTTCGGTTCCCGCTTCATCGACGGAGACAAAAGCCTTGTGTACCACTTCGGCAACGTACAGGTCGCGCTTTCCCGTCATACCGGAGAAATCGGCGGCTTCAGTGAAGGCCTCCGACATACCCATCGCCTGGAGTGTTTCCTTCATCATGAAAAAAGTTTCAAATTCCCATTTCGGCAGGGTAAGCTCAACGTGTTTGTCTTCCAGACTGTCCATGATGTCGTTTAACATCTCGGTGTCCAGTGATGTTTCAAAATTTTCAAATATACCCGCATCGGGAACAAGAATAACCATGGAAAGCTCTTCACCGTCATAGGGTAATTCGACGGCCTGGTAGCCATCGCCTTCGGCATAGCCGAGTGTTTCTCCCTGCTGCATCATCGGTACGGTTACTTCCCCGCCGTCAAGCAGGTGAAATATCCCGTCGGAGGTTATATCTTCGCTAAACGGATACAGCCAGGCGGCGTTAAAGTAAATGGCATTGGTCAGAACGAGCCGGGTCATGATATCGATCACACCCTCGGGAATCAGGTCTTGAATTTTCTCTTCGGTCTGCTCGCTGATGTAGTCGTTAATGGCAACGCGGGACGCTTCCGGATTACCGATGAAGTCCAGGATTCTGAGTCCGGCGCCGTAGTTTTCCGCCATCGTATCTAGAAAGTCGGCCAGAAACGTGAAGTCTCGCTGTCCCCAGATATCATTGACGATGTTCAGCCTAAAACCTTCCTCGTCTTTCCCTTGGGCGCCTTCACCGCGACCGGCCAGTTCCTGGTCGAGATAGTTGAAAGCCGGATGCAGCCGGTCCTGCGATAGATAGAAGCTGAGGGCATCCGCCATCTCCTGTTCCGTTTCGCCGCGTGCCCCGGCATAGGTCATGGCCAGGGCTACCGAAAGACTGTAGGGCGAATAGAAGATATTTCCCTCCTCTTTTTGCAGCTGTTGATAAAGGTCCAGAGCAAAGGCGGTATTACCGTCAACCAGCGTCGACAAGTCGGAATTTTCCACGGTCGGCGAGGTAATCCGCGGCTTATCGGACTGGACGTAATCGGCGCTGGCGATGGGAACGCTGCAGGCTGCCAGACTGGCCAGTAGCAGGGCTGTTACCAACAATATAAAGACTTTTTTCATAAGTATCTCCTTTTGTGATATACGTCACTGAATGTTTTTCCCTACTATTAACAACGTTAAAATCCGGTTTAGGTTAGTATTACGATATAAATATACTGATTGCTGGAATTTCTTATTCCATAACAGCCATGAAAAGGCGATAAAGCCGCGGTAGGGGTAAAAAGTGAGCGTCAACACCCCCCTTTTTTGTTCGGGATATAGTATGTTTTATAATTCCGACGTACAGTTCGGGCAGCGTTTGGCGTCCACGTGAATCTTGGAAAGACAATAAGGGCAGTCTTTGGTGGTCGGCGCCGCGGCGGCTTCTTCGGCCGCTTTCTTCGCCTCGGCAGATCTCCTAGCCCGGTTAACAGTACGAACGATCAAGAATATCACGAAAGCGACGATAATGAAGACGATTATCGTGTTGATGAAAATCCCGTAGTTAATCGTTACGGCACCAGCTGCCTGGGCGTCGGCCAGCGTGGCGTAGGGCGCGGCCGCTTCGGTGCCTTCCTTGAGAACCGCGAACAGGTTAGTGAAATCCACATTACCGAGCGCCAAACCAATCGGCGGCATGATAACGTCTTTAACGAGTGAATTTACAATCGTACCGAAGGCCGCTCCGATAATGATACCGATAGCTAGGTCGAGTACGTTACCGCGCATGATAAATTCTCTGAATTCTTTAAACACGGCAAATTCCTCCTTTTTGATATTAGTGGACTCTATTTTATTATCAAATAGGGGTGTTGTCAACAGGTAGGAATTGAGACTATATTAGCCCTTCGGCGACCATCTCCGCCCACTCTTCGTCCGAATAGCCGAGCAGTTCGGTGTAAACGTATTCGTTGTGCTCGCCGATGAGGGTAGCACGGCCGATTTCGTAGGGCGTATCGGACAACCGGAAGCAGGGCCCGTGATAGAAAGGCATCTTGCCGGTCACCGGGTGCTCCCGTTCTTCGAAGAATTTATAATGAGCCAGTTGCGGGTCTTCCGCCTGGTCCTTGGCATCGGCGACAACGCCGGCGCTGATACCCGCCGCCTGCAATAGTTCCATCACCTCGTGGGGCGTACGCGTGCCGGTCCATTCTTCGATAATCCGATCCAATTCATCTTCATTTTGCTTCCGGTCGGGTGGGGAAGCGAACCGGGGATCGTTGATAAGCTCCGGATGCCCGATAACGTTACAAAAGCTTTGCCATTCTTCATCTTTGAAAACAGCAATAGCGCACCAGCGGTCATCACCCTGGCAGCGGTAGATTCCGTGCGGAGCGGCGGTGGCATGCCGGTTGCCCGTAGCTTTGAAATCCCGCCCGTTGACCGTATAGTCGAGAATCAGCGGGGCCATTATTTGCATGGCGGCCTCGTGCTGTGACTGGTCGATATACTGACCTTTACCCGTCCGGCGGCGGTAGTCCAGGGCGGCGATAAGGCAGATGGTATTGAACTGCGGCGCTATGAAGTCGGTCAACGCCCCGAAAGCCCCCGAAGGAGCCCTGTCCGGCCAGCTGATGATGGAGTCTATCCCGGAAAGGGCGGTAAGTATGAAACCCTGGCCGTGCTGCCTGGCCAGCGGGCCGGTGTGCCCGTGCATGCAGGTGCGGAACATGATGATATCCGGCTTGATGGCCTTGAGGCTTTCGTAGTCGAGGCCCCATTTCTCCATGGTGCCGGTGGCGTAGCTGTCAGCGACAATATCCGCCCAGCCGACCAGTTTCCGGGCGATTTCCTTGCCGCGGGGGTGGTTCATGTTCAGGGTAATATTGTATCGTTTACCCGTCTGGGCGTAGGTGAAGTAGAAGCTGTGCTCCGGCTCGGCCACGCCGTCCTTGAACGGCCCCAGGCTCCTCAGCGCATCGGGGCGTTCGCGTGATTCCACCTTGATGATATTGGCGCCGTAGAAAGCCAGGGGATTCAACGTAAAAGGCCCCGTGGCCGTCCAGGTGAAGTCCAGGATATTTATGCCCTCGAAAGGTCGGTGTTCCATTAAATAACGCCTTTCTGCTTTAAATCTTCCAGCTTTTCCGCGGATATTCCCATTTCTCCGGTATACACCTCCCGGTTATGTTCCCCGATAAGAGGAGCCCGACGGCATATCTCACAGCTGCTGTCGCCCAGTTTCACGAAAGCGCCCGGGTAGGTTATCTCATCATTTAACTCGGGGTGCTCTACCGACTGCCAGTACTGGCGGAAATCCAGCTGCGGGAACGACAGCATGTCTTTGGGGGTAAATACCGGGTAAAGCTGTATGCCGCGCTGCTGGGCGCCTTCCCAGAGTTCGGCCTTGGTATGGTTCATGAAGAACCTGGCAAAACTGCCGGTTATCTCGTCGGCGTCTTCCTGGCTGACGGTCGCCCAGTTCCAGGTGCCCCAGTCCACATTAATCAACGCTTCACTGGCAAATCCCTCTTCCATGACCCATCGCCTCAGGCCGTCGGTGCTCGGTATCATGCCGGGCTCGACGAAGGGGAAGAATTTTACCCCGCCGTCTTTGCAGGGATAAGTCAGGGGGACGTTGATATATGTAACCTCTCCGTTCGGGCCGGTCTGGGGTCGGGGCCAGATACGGCCGGAGCGCTTGACGATTTCCCCGTTCAAAGGCCACAGTCCCTGCATTTCCGGGCCGGTAGCCCAGGCCAGTCCCAGTAAGGTGACGGCATCCACGTGCTGGCCCTGTCCGGTAATCCCCCGGTCGTACAGGGCTATAAGGGAACCGATAACCGCCTGTATGGAGCTGAAGAAATAGGACACCGGGTAGCTTGGGGCGAGCGGAGCGCGGTCGGGGTCGCCGTGGACATAGCCGAGGCCGGACTGCGCCCAGAGGACGATATCAGACGCCTTCAGGTCTTTATACGGGCCGGTCTGGCCGAATCCCGTAATCGAGGCCATGATAATGCCCGGGTTGACTTTCCTGAGGTCTTGATAGCCCAGCCCCAGTCCGTCCAGGTAGCCCGGGTCGTAGGACTCGATTATGAAATCGGCGGTTTTACAGAGATTTTTAAAAATATCCTGCCCCTTGGCTGTCTCGATATCGAGGGTAATGCCGCGCTTGTTGGTATTAAAGCCCATCCAGTAGAGGCTTTTTTCGGGCTCGGGGATGTCGTGGTAGAAAGGCCCGATTTCCCGGGCGGCGTCGCCCCCGGGCTTTTCTATCTTGATAACATCGGCACCGAGGTCGCCGAAAAGCTTACCCGCGATGAATCCCCGCTCGTTCGTAAGGTCGAGTACGCGGTAAGGTGACAGCATACCTCCGCCGTTATTTTTCGTCATTATAATCGTAAAAACCCTTCCCGGTCTTGCGTCCCAGCCAGCCCAGCGCCATCATGCGTTTCATCAGCGGGGGCGGGGCGTACTGGGAGTCTTTGAGTTCATCGTAGAGGGCGCTGGCGCCCCGGTAAACAGTATCGATGCCGATGAGATCGAGGGTCTGCAGCGGCCCCATGGGGTGCCCGGCCCCCAGCCGGAATACGGTATCGATATCCTCGGCGGTGGCGACGCCTTCCTGCACCAGGCGGACGGCGTTCAACAGGTAGGAGGTGGAAATCCGGTTGGAGATAAAGCCCGGTAGGTCCTTGGCGATAACCACTGTTTTCCCGATGGACACGCCGAATTCCTTACCGATAGCTACTGTCTCTTCGCCGGTGGCGATGGTCACTATCATTTCCAGGATTTTCATCAGGGGGACGGGATTGGAAAAGTGCATACCGAGTACCATGGCCGGGCGTTTCGTGGCGGCGGCGATAGCGGCTACCGACAGCACCGAGGTATTGGTGGCCAGGACGGCGTGCGCGGGGCAAACCTTATCCAGTTGGGCGAATATCTGCTTCTTGATTTCCAAATCTTCCGTTGCCGCCTCGATGACGAGGTCGCATTTGGCAAAATCCTTCATGTCGATGGTGCCCCTGATGCCGGACATCACGCCGTCTTTATCCTGCTGCGTCATTCTTTCCTTGATGACCTGCCGGTTGAGTATGGAGTCGATAGCCGCGATTCCCTTTTTTAAAACCTCGTCGTTAATCTCGGAAACGATTACGTTGTAGCCGGACTGGGAACACTGCTGGGTGATACCCGCGCCCATGATGCCGCAGCCGACCACTCCTACCGTCTTGATATCCATAACGTTCGCCCCCTTTATCTTTTCAGTATCGTCACCGCGCAGGCGGCGTTGTCATCGATTACCCAGCCGCCGGCGTTTTCCGTCAGGCCTACTTTGGGATTTTTAGTCTGCCTCGGTCCGGCCTCACCCCTGAGCTGCCAGACTATCTCGGCGACCTGCGCCAGGCCGGTAGCCGCCACCGGATGGCCCTTGGCCGCCAGACCGCCGCTGGGATTGACCGGGATAGCGCCGGTGATTTCGGTAATTCCTTCGTCCACCAGGCGGGTGGCCTCGCCTTCTTTACAGAGTCCGAGTTTTTCGTAAATCAGCATTTCCGCCGGTGCCATGCCGTCGTGCACTTCGGCGACGTTGATATCTTCCGGCCCGAGTCCGGCCTTGGCGAAGGCATTGGCCGCGGCGCGCTTTTCGAGATTAACGTGGGGTTCGCCGGGCAGGGTTATCGTCCCCGACACCAGTTCGCAGGCGGCCACCTGGATGAGTGGTTTGGACGTGTACTGCCGGGCTTTCTCCCGGGTGCAAACGATAGCCGCCGCCGCCCCGTCACCCATCGTGGAGCACATGTAAAGCGTCAGAGGATAGGCAATAACACGTGAATTCAGTATGTCCTCTACCGAAAGTGCTTTCTGGAACTGGGCGTTGGGATTCAGCGAGCCGTTCCGTGAATTTTTCGAGGCCACCTTGGCGAAATGCGTCTGGGTGACGTTGTATTTCTCCATCCAGTTCTTCAACTCCATCGAGTAAAGGGCGGGGAACATGAAGCCGAACTTGGCGTAAGGTGTGCCCGACGCCATCGCCAGTGCCGACTTGGCGGTATCGTCGCAGAATAGTTTTTCCACTCCCAGCGCCAGCGCGACATCATAGTTGCCGGAAGACACTTCCAGGCAGGCGTTTCTTAAAGCCGTCGAGCCGCTGCTGCAGGCGTTTTCGATGTTGATAATAGGTATCCCGAAGAAACCCGCCTGCGCCAGGACGTGCTGGCCGATGGTGCCCTTGGTATCGGTAAGTTGAATCGCCATGGCATTAGCCACGTAGGCAATCTGGATGTCTTTCGGTGGTACGCTGGCATCTTCGACGGCATTCCAGACGGCTTCCTGGCCGATGTCGCTCAGGCTCCGGTCCAGCCATTTCCCGAACCTAGTCATGCCGACGCCGATGATTACTACGTCTCTCATTTTAGTCTTTTCCTTTCGCGTCAGCCGCTACCGGCCGGAACTTGTAGCTCATTATCTCATTGCCATCGGCGTCTTCGCGTAATTTCTCGATAACGAGTTCAACCTCGGTCCCGACTTTTATGGCGTTTACATCATCTGGGTCGACTCCCGTTATCAAAGACCACAATCGGCCGCCGTCTTCCAGGGTGATGTATCCCTGCACCGACGGGGCTTTGAAACCCGGCAGGGCGGCGTTGCAGGAAGCGAACATGTCCACCTTGCCGCGCCGGACGAGGTGGTATTCTTCCATGGTGCCCTTCTTAATACAGCGGGGACAGGTTATCAGCTTGGGAAAACTCACGAAGCCGCATTCCCGGCAGCGGTTGCCGATTAGATACGGCTGGTCGTCGGGCGAATCCGGCTGGTGAAAAAGGCCCTCCTGGGCTGGAATCTGCCGCGGTGCTCCGGCCGGTTCCGGGGCCTGTTTATCTGACATATACGTATCTCCTTTTCCGAAAGGAATCTCGGCTTATTCGCCGGTGCCGATAGCACCTTTTTCCTGTAATGTGTTGATTTCGTCCGGGGAATAGCCGAGTCCCGTCAGGACTTCCCGGGTATCCGCACCCGGCATTGAGCCCAGGTTTCTGATATTTCCGGGTGTTTCCGATAGCTTAATAGATATCCCCGCCTGCCGGACTTTGCCACCATCGGGGCCGTCCAGTTCCACGACCATCTCGCGGTGCTTTACCTGTGGGTCGTCGGCCAGTTCATTGAGGGCGTTGACCCGGCTGACCGGCACGTCCGCTTTAGATAAAATATCGAACCATTCCCGGCTGGACCTGGTCAGGAATTTCTCCCGGAATATATTAAACATTTTATCGGATTTATCGGCATCCATCTGGTGCGGAATCAGGTCTTCGCAGTCGAGAACACGGCAGAGATTGGCGAAGAACCACGGCTCCGAGGCCGCGATGGCGATATATTTTCCGTCGCCGGTCTCATAGTAATTATAATGTGGCGAGCTGCCGGTACTCACCTTCTCTTCCGGTGCCGGGAGGGTGCCTTGTTCAAAGTAGCGGCCGAGGTATAGAGAAAGCATGGAAACGGCGCCGTCGGTCATGGCAATATCCACGAACTGCCCCTTACCCGTTCTTTCCCGAGCCGCCAGCGCTGCCAGGATACCGATAGCCGCCTGCATACCTCCCGCGGCTATATCGCCGATGAAATTACCCGGGATCGGGGGGATTTCCCCCGGCTTTTTCAATACGCCGGCGACACCGGCCGAGGCTATGTAGTTGATATCATGTCCCGGCAGATTCCGGTAGGGGCCGTCCTGACCGTAGCCGGTGATAGCGCAGTAAGTGATTTTTGGGTTTATCTCTTTGAGCGTAGCGTAGTCGATGCCCAGCCGGGCCGTCACGCCGGGCCGGAACTGTTCGACAACAATATCGGCTTTTCTAACCAGTTCGTGAAAGATTTTCTGCGCCTGGCTTGATTTCAGGTTCAGGCAGATGCTGCGCTTGTTGCGGTTGAGGGGGTTAAAAACCGAATTCGTTGAAGCGTATTCGGGGGGATGGGATAATTCTGGAGCGCCTTTGACCTGTCCGCCGCGGCTGCCAACGGGAGTTACTTCCTCAACCTTGATAATATCCGCCCCGAGGTCTCCCAGAATCATGGTGCCGTAT
>Ga0315534_1002802_pt1 | contig 11473 bp, 8 predicted proteins | sample SalMarSW160240MG_FD_203094 | JGI IMG/M metagenome (GOLD analysis project Ga0315534, IMG submission 203094) | Salt marsh sediment microbial communities from the Plum Island Ecosystem LTER, Massachusetts, United States - Salt Marsh Sediment SW1602-40 ... | reverse complement strand
AGGACCAGGGAGAAGCTGGCTACCAGGGTGCGTCGGTGCTGCTGAGAGGTATCCACGGGCCGGAGGGTGCCTTTCACAAGCTCCTGGAAGTGTGCTCTCGCGGATGGAGAGGTCCTACTCGCTGCCCCTCTTCTCGGTGTGGAAGAGCGTCCGCAATTCCTCGTTCTCGGCGAAGTGCTGGACCCATTCCTCCAGCTCCTCATCGGTCATCCACTTGCTGACCAGACGGGCAGCCGTCGCGGGCTGCGGCCTGGGTCCCAGCACAGGGGCTTCCATCCGCTTCACGGCGTCGACCACGGGGAGCTCTCTGCCCACCCAGTACCAGCAGTCCTTGCTCCAGGGGCCTGGTGTGTGCCCCATGAGTTCGCTGGCGATGAGCCAGGGACACATGCCGAAGTAGTAGTCCGGCGTGTTGCGCTCCAGCCAGCGATACATGGCCACTACGCGCTCTGCGTGGCCGTTGGCGTCATATCCGGGATATCGGGGGTCCCATTGCAGAGTACCTTCGTGGGGAACGAATACCCCTCCTTCGGTGCTCATCACCGGAACCTCCAGGCCAAAATGCTTCTTCAGCAGTTGGACGGGGACTCGGTGCCCGATGAGGGTGTTGTCGTCTACCATGATGGACCTGCCGGGCTTGTCTGCCTGGCAGATGGGGTCGTACGGGTAGTCAAAGTGCCATTCCCCCGCTTCATCCTGGTAGCAGTGGTTGAGCGCGGCGTCGTGGGTGGCGATCCAGGCCCCGCTGGAGAAGACATCCCGGGCGGCGGTCGGGGCCTTCGCAGACAGCCACTCGAAGGCGCTCACGTACCAGCGGATGCTGCTGGAGTCTGCATCGAGGGAACACTGTGCCAGGGCAGGAAAGGCTGGGTAGCCTCCCAGTTCGATGACCGCCTCAGCGTCCTTCAGCCAGTTCTGGGCGACCAGTCCCGGACGACCACCAGTCTGCCATTCCCCGGCTTTCCATTCATAGACCAGGTTGGGCTCGTTGTTGACCTCGAACCACCTGGTGATGCCTTCGTCGACGTACCGTTTGACAGTGGAGAGGGCTTTGGAGGAGAGCGTACCGGGGTTCGGCCTGTCGGCCCACATCCTGACGATGGGCATGATGTCCTTCGCTCGAAGTTTGCGGGCGAACTCCAAGACGGAGCCGCTGCCATCGTCCATGAGTTTGTAGAGGCCCATGCCCAGTTCCTGGAGTTCGCCGATCCAGTGATCATGATCGAAGTTGGCATGGGTGCCGGGGGAGCCATGGATACCTCTCAGACTAGGTGGTCGCTCGTAATCTGATAGTTCCACCTTTTCACTCCTTTCCTCTCAGGCCGTGACTGCCAAGTCCTGCCCAGCAGTGCCTCTCTGGCAACGGGGGCTCCGTCGGACCGATTATACAAGGGCTAGCGGTTTTGGGCAATAGTCACGAGACCTTGACCAGCACACGGCGGCTCCTCGGGCCGTCGAACTCGCAGAAGAAGATGCCCTGCCACGTACCGAGGATAAGCCGGCCTCCCTCGACCAGGATCGTCTCGCTGCTGCCCACGATGGTGGCCTTGATGTGAGCCGCGGCGTTGCCCTCCAGGTGCTTGTAGTTGTCTTGAAAGGGGACGACCTTGTTGAGCTCCATGAGGATATCCTCGCGGACGCTGGGGTCAGCGTTCTCGTTGATGGTGACACCAGCGGTTGTATGTGGGACGTAGACGTGACACGTTCCATCCCGTACGTCGCTGTCAGCTACCGCCTTCTGCACCTCGCTGGTGATGTCAACGAGCTCCGTGCGGCTCCTGGTAGACACGCGTAGCTCTTTCATCCAACCCTCCTCCCCACGGCTAGTCCACTTGGGCACGCCTGCGGACAAGTATACCATAGTTGCGCTTGCTGAAGCAGGTCGCGGCCGCTCTGGGCCAGGTGGGGTCAGATGGAGTTGGCCATCGGAGGGGGTACCAGCCTGTCGGGGGGCCTGTCCACGTGGGGTCACAGCAAAAGGCGGGCCAGCACTATGCGCGTTGGCCCGCCTCAGATGCCGCAGCTCTTCGGTTCTCAGTCTTCGCCCTTCAGCAGGTGGGCGAAGTCTTCGTCAATCAACCCTTTCCTGAGGGCTTCTTCGATGCCGAACGTCGAGTCGCCGTTCGCTGTGACAGCAGCGCCATCTTCCTCGTCGGGCGATTCCGCCACTGCAGTGATGGCGGTCTCTGTTGTCTCTTGGCTGTCGAGTGTCTCTGGCGCCGGCGGGGTCGCCTCGGGCTCCAAACTCTCTTCTTGCGCTGGGGGCTCGCCTACTGCGCCGTCTCCCAACCCGTACAGGACCTTGAGCAGATCCTGAGTGGTCCTCTTGACGTACAGCCAGACCATTCCGATGCGGCTCGGCTGTTTGCTGCGGTCGAAGATGAGAGTCAAGAACAGATCGTCGCCCACGCCGGTGGAGTAGATATCGTACTTCTTGCCCTCGTAGAAGTGGAGATTGAAGGTTTCCTGGTCCTGAAGATACTGAGCGATGCCCGACACACTGGTCAGGCTACTGGCGACCAACGGTATCAGAGTGCCCGTCTCCAAGCCCTGGCTGATGCCCACTTCAGAGATGATGTGACCCTGTACGTCCGCTAGAATGACACAGTGCGCGCCTATCTCGAACCGCAGGTTGCTCAGAACTCGGTTCACTGCGTCCGTCCTGGCCGCTGGAAGCGCGACGTCGCCTTGCTCCCCGCTTGCCACATCGGCGAGAGCGTGTCGTGTGACCGTCAAGAGGTCGGAGACGTGGAAGGGTTTGGCGATGTAGTCGTACACTTCCAGGCTGTGGGCCCTTGCTTCAACCTCGTCCGAGCCGTAGGCTGTCATGAGGATGAACCGGGTATCGGGGTGCCTCTGTTTGACCCTCTCCAGAAGCTGGAGTCCGTCTATTCCCGGCATGCGCAGGTCACTGATCACGAGGTCATAGGGGTGACTCTCGATCTTCTCCAGTGCCTCTTCGGCCGAGCCGGCGGTCCCTATGGTGAAGTCGCGGCCCAGTTCCTCCAGGCTCTCCCGGAGGAAGAATACGACCTTCTCTTCGTCGTCAACGATGAGAACACGCTTGTCCGCGGCCATACTCTCGCTCAGCCCCATAGGCAGCAACTATTCCTGAGTCTAGTATACCACAACGCTGATCGCGCCACGGTTCCGGAATGGTCACGATTGGGTCCCGATTCGGTGACCTCTCCTAAGGGGGGAACAGGTACCCTTTGCCGCGCACGTTGACGATATGCGAATCATCGCCGAGTGTGCTGCGCAGCTTCTTACGCAGCCTCCAGAGATGGGTCTTGAGGGAACTGCGTGCTTCCCTCTCCGAACACTGATAGTCGAGGACGTCGTGGGCCAGTTCGCGGAAACTCAGAGTGCGGTTCACGTTGCTCATGAGCGAGGCGAGTAGCTTGAACTCGGTCGGAGTCAGGTTCAGCGGCTCTCCCTTGGCGACGACGATCTGTTTCTCCCGATCGAGAAGTAGATCCCTCGTCCGCACGAAGCGGGGTAGGGGGGTCTCTTCTGCACCTGGTTCGAGTGTGACGCCAGGAGCCTTCAGTTCGCGCAGGTTCTGCTCGATGCTGCTCACCAACTCGCGGCGACGCAGAGATTCCCAGCGCTTGGCGAGGCCCGTTTCCACGCTGCTGACGATTTCCTCGACGCCGCAGGGTTTGAGCAGGTAGTCGTGAGCGCCCTGGCGCAAGGCACCGATGGCCGAGTCCACGGTGCCGTATGCAGTCAGCATGATGACCACCGTGTCGGGCATTCTCTTCTTCGCTTGAGTCATGACCTGCAAGCCGTCGATGCCCTCCATCTTGAGATCGACGAGGATCAGGTCAAAGGTCTCCTGTTCGAGCGCAGCCAGGGCCTCTTCTCCGCTGGCAGCGGTGGTCACGTGATGACCTTCCTGCTCCATGATCTCTCTGAGCGAAGTACGCACCGCGGATTCGTCGTCGACAACTAGGATCTTACCCGCGCGGAAGAAGCCCCTCATTTCGTCTTGTCCCAGAGTATAGGTCTGCTAAAGCAGAGCAGGTCGGGATATGATGTAATTCTCCCACTTGCCGAAGGGCACGGAGGACATCACCAGACTGAGGTCGTGTATCTTGAACCCCCTGTCATACAGCAGATCGAGCGCACCGGTATTCTCGCCCGGCACGTGCACCACGAAGTTGTCTACCCCGTCGGAGGTCAGACGATCCAGGCAGAAGCAGAGCATTCCTGCGATGTCTTCCGCACTCAATGCAGCGAGAGGGCCGATGGTCCCGTCGTTGGAGACGTAAGCGTACCCGGCTGGCTGGTCGCCTTTGTTGAACAGGTAGCATCGCATGTCGCGGGCGCCCAGCCAGAAGCGGTGATCGATGTCTCGCTTGAATTCCCTGATCTCGAGGTCTATGTCGTTGATCTGGGCGATGTTCTCCTCGGTCAGGGAGGCCACTGTTCCCGGGAGTGGTTCCACTTCCTGCAAGGGCTCGCACAGGTTGGTGATGTTGCCCTCCATCCTGAGCACCGGCATGCGCGGATAGATCCCGTTTCGAGTATAGAGTGAGACGGAGGGCCAGTTGGATGCGTTGGTGTACGCAGCGATGACTCTGGTCGTATTATTGCCTTGGGCCTCGGACAAGGCCCTTTCGAATAGCTCTCTTCCGACACCGGTTCCCTGGAATTCAGGTGCCACAGCCAGATAGGAGAGGAACCACAGGTTGTCTCTCACGATGTAGCAGCAGAACCCCGCTATGTTCTTCTTGACTTCTGCTACGAGGAACTCTCTGCCCCCGGCCCCCAGGAAGTGGCGCCACAGGGGCAGGCTCTCTTCGAAATCGAGATCCACCAGCGGCAGTGCTCTCTGCGCCGCGAACTGGTTGAGGGAGTCAACCAGCGCCCTGTGCACCAGATACAGGTCGCCTTCGTCTGCCAAGCGATACTTGGTTTTCATACAGACTTTCACCTCCGTCCTTCGTCTTGCTGACGTGTTGAATGAGGACCGTCGGATGTAGTGACCGAGCTTGCATTCTTCTTCTGAGGACCACAGGTGACCAGGGCGGCGACATTGGTTCGGTGACGTGAGAGGGTGGTTCGAGGGGAGGACGCAGTGGAAACCGAGCATACTGCGTCGTCGGATTGGGATCGATCGTGGTGCAAGCGCAGCCTCCGTGGCTCTACTGACCTGACCATCAAGTAGCCAGAGGCTGTCGTGCACTACCTATCATCCTCCGGGAGGAACCTAACGCCCACTTTGTTCTGCCGCAAAGGATCGAGGAAGGCTGCAAAGCATGTTGTGAAGGACTGCCTTCGGGCAGAAGTGGTGCGCTGGTGTATCCGGCCAGTCGCACGGACCTGGCTAGACACGCCGCGCTCCTCAGCCCGGTATCCCACGTGTCCGTGGGCGCCTGCGTAAACCGCAAGCGGCGTCGCTCGCCCGTCTCTCCAAAGGGACGATCAGATTATAATGCGGTGGGCAGGCGATGTCAATGCTGAGGTCTAGCGAACCCTTGTTGCCAAGAGGGCGGACATGTGCTATAATGGCACCAACGGAACCAGCGTCTGAGCTCTCAGCGTGGGTAGGACGATGGCAGTTCGCGGGGAGATGCACATGTTCACCTTTAGTGGTGCCATAGAGGGCACCGGCGTTCCCATGCCGTACGGTTGATACGGCTCGTTCCCGGTTTGGTTTGCGTAGCCCTCTTCAAGGACACCCGAAGGGGGCTTTTCTCTTGCTCTGGAGGAGCGGGCGTGATGTTGGAGAAGATCGAAGCACTGAAAGAAGAAGCACTGGAGGCACTGGGGGCGGCATCCAGTCTGGACGACCTCGATCACTGGCGGGTCGAGTATCTGGGTCGCAAGGGTGGAGCAGTGACTCAGTTGCTCCGCGGGGTGGGCAAGCTCTCACCCGAAGAACGACCGGTTGCGGGGCAGGCTGGTAACGAACTGAAGACGGTTCTTGCGGAAGCGTTCGAGAACCGCCGAGCGGAGTTGAGTCGACCTGCTGGAGAGAGGGCTGACACGATCGACGTGACTCTCCCGGGTAGACCTGTGAATCTGGGCCGGCTGCACATCACGACTCAAACCCTGCGCGAGATCTACACCATCTATGGCCATATGGGCTTCCAGGTGGAGGAGTGGCCGGAGGTAGAATCTGACCTCCTCAACTTCGAATTGCTGAACATGCCACCTCACCATCCAGCCAGAGATATGTGGGACACTTTCTACGTGAATCCGAGGGTTGTGCTGCGCACACATACCTCTCCGGGCCAGGTCCGCAGCATGAGGAAGCACTACCCGGACCCCATCCGCGTCATCTTGCCCGGGAAGTGCTACAGGTACGAGGCGGTGACCGCCCGTTCCGAATTCATGTTCTATCAAGTGGAGGGGCTAGCGGTGGGGAAGCGCATCACCCTGGCCGATCTCAAGGGCACGATGGTCGAGTTCGCCCGCCAGATGTTCGGGGCGGACCGGAGGGTTCGATTCCGATGCAGCCATTTCCCGTTCACGGAGCCCAGCGTGGAGGTGGACATGGACTGTATCATCTGCGGCGGGGATGGATGTCGCGTGTGCAAGAACACCGGCTGGGTGGAGATTTCCGGTGCGGGCATGGTACATCCGCAAGTCTTGAGTAACGGCGGTTACGATCCGGATGTGTACAGTGGATACGCCTTCGGCATGGGCCCGGAACGAATCGCCATGATCAAGTATTCCATAGATGACATCCGGCTCTTCTACAGCAACGACCTGCGGTTCACAGAGCAGTTCGGATGATCTAGGCCGGTGATGGTGCCAGCCACATAGCTGAGTGGCTGTTTGCAGAAGGAGACCACGATGAGGGTACCCATAGGGTGGCTCAAAGACTACGTCGAGATCACTATGCCGCTGGAGGAGCTCGCCGAGCGCATGACCATGGCGGGCCTGGAGGTAGCGGCCATCGAATACGTGGGCGCTGAGTGGGACAGAGACAAGGTGTTCGTGGGGGAGATACTGGAGGTGCGCCCTCACCCCAATGCGGATCGCCTGACCATCGCCATCGTCGAGTATGGCGCCGGCCAGCCCATGGCCGTGGTTACAGGCGCACCGAACATCCGCGTCGGCGAGAAGGGGCAGAAGGTGCCCTTCGCCACGACGGGAGCGCGACTGATAGACGGTCACTCCAAAGAGCTGAGATACGTCACCCTCAAGCCCACCAAGATCCGTGGCGTGGCGTCGGAAGGCATGGTCTGCTCAGAGAAGGAGCTGGGTATCTCTGAGGCGCACGAGGGGATCATGATCCTGGACGACGCGGCGCCGACGGGGGAACCCTTGCGCGACTATATGGGCGACGCGGTACTGGACCTGGACCTCACTCCCAATCTGGCTCGCTGCTTCTCAGTGGTTGGCGTGGCGAGGGAGGTGGCGGCGCTGACAGGACAGGATTGTACGCTCGGAGAGTGGCCGGCGTTGGCCGAGCAGGTCGGGGCAGAGTCGATGCCCTGGGTGGAAATCGAGATCGCCGATCCAGATCTGTGTCCCAGGTATACGACGGCGCTGGTGAGGGGGGTGACCACCCGTCCGTCGCCAGCCTGGATGCAGCAGAGACTTGCCATGGCCGGAATGAGGCCTATCAGCAACATCGTGGACGTGTCCAACTACGTGATGCTGGAGTGGGGCCAGCCGCTGCACGCCTTCGACTATGATACCCTCCGAGGCAGGGATGGGGGCATGCCCCCGTCCAGCGTGCCGCTGATCATCGTACGTCGGGCGCACCCGCGTGAGAAGATGACCACTCTGGACGGCGTGGATCACGTTCTAAACGAGGATACGTTGCTGATCACAGACGGAGGCGGCCCGGTGGGAGTGGCGGGCGTGATGGGTGGCCTGGAGAGCGAGGTCACTGAACAGACCAGCAACGTGCTGATCGAGTCGGCGAACTTCAACAACTACAGCATTCGCAGGACCTCTCAGGCGTTGAAGCTGCCCAGTGAGGCCTCTGCGCGCTTTGGGCGGGGCGTACCGCCCGAGTTGACGATGATCGCCCTGGAGCGCTCGGCCACGCTGATGCAGGAGCTAGGTGGTGGTACGATTGAGACAGGGTACTGTGATGCCTATCCGTCCAAGCCTGAGCCCAAGGTCGTCGAGCTGACCGCAGCAGAGGTCGAGCGTATTCTGGGAGTGGACCTCGACGTGGGTCAAATCGTGAACATCCTGGAGTCCCTGGAGTTCGACTGCCGGGTGGAGAACGGAGTGATCCGGGCAGGTGTGCCCTATCACAGGTTGGATGTCTCCGTCCCCGCCGATCTGATAGAGGACGTGGCACGCGTCTGGGGCTACGACAGGCTGCCCACGACTCTCATGGCAGACGAGTTGCCTCCGCAGCAACGCGACTACTCCCTGGAGGGCGAAGAGCTCGTCCGGGACATTCTGGTGGGATGCGGGCTTACCGAGGTCATCACCTACTCCCTGGGCGACCTGGAGAGCTACGGCGACGTGGAGCCTGGAGGGCCGGCCCCTGATCCGCAGGACTTCGTCAGGATCGCCAACCCGTTGACCTCTGAGCGGGAGTTCATGCGCCGATCGCTGATGTCGAGCCTGCTGGAGGCGCTGAGGGACAATCTGCGCTACAGGGAGCGGGTGGCGTTGTTCGAGATCGGACGCGTCTACCTTCCGCATGCCGGCGAGGAACTACCCGAAGAGCCCAGGCGTTTGTGTGTGGCCATGACCGGGCAACGAGACGAGCGTTCCTGGCTCAGCGAGGGCAGGCATCGTTTCGGCTTCTACGATCTGAAAGGCGTGGTGGAGACCCTTCTGGATCGCCTGGGCCTGGTGGACAGGAGTTTCACGCCTGCGGATCATCCCACCACCTTCCACAGTGGCGCTGCGGCCAACCTGCTGCTTGGGGAGGTGCAGATCGGCGTGTTCGGAGAGGTGGATCCGGCGGTCAGGGAAAGCTTCGATCTCCCAGCTCAGCCTGTCTGCCTGCTGGAGCTGGACCTGGAGGAGTTGTTGGCTCGAGTCGAGTCTATCCGTCATCTCCAGCCCTTACCCCGCTTCCCGTCTGTCAGCCAGGACCTCTCCATCATCGTGGATGAGGGAGTGTCTGCACAACGGGTGGAGGAGTTGATCCAGCGAGGGGGAGGGGGACTGCTGCACAAGATCACCCTCTTCGACGTGTACCGGGGTGAGCAGGTGCCGAAGGGCAAGAAGAGTCTGGCCTACTCGCTGACCTATAGGCACGAGGAGCGTACTCTGACCGACAAGCAGGTGGCCAAGGTCCACGCCAAGATCGTGAACGGCCTGGAAAGGGAGCTGGGCGCCAAACTGCGCGAGTAAGCGCGTCCACGGGCGACTCCTGGAGGGCAGAGCAGCATGCTGTCCGAGACGAGCCAGCGTGTGGCGTCGCTGGAAGCCCAGGGAGGAGGGCTGGGACGAACTTGAGGAGACCCCTCTCCGGCTGGAGCGCTGCGTGGCCAGCGAGCTGGCGATGGTGGTGGCTCGTCGTCTTCGGCCTGGCGTCCCAAGCGCTGTACTTACACTTCTTCCTCAGACCATATCCGCTGCTTGCCTACTACGCCGTGCCTCTCCTCGACCTGGGCAAGCTAACCGATCGGAGTCACGAGGCGGCCCGTGATTTCGCCGTGGCCTTCCTGCTGCTCTTCGGCATCTGTTACGCGGCGTACGTGCTGTGCCGAGGGCGCTCCTCGTGGAAGGGGCTGCTCGTGGTCCTGCTGTTCACGTTTCTCTGCGGACTGGCACTCGTCCTCTTGTATCCCATCACCGCAGCCGACGTTTTCGAGTACGTCGCGTACGCCAGGATCACGGTAGATCACGGCGCCAATCCTCATCTATACCGGCCGCTTGACTTCCCCGATGACCCTTTCGTGAGGTATTCGGCCTGGCCACACATCACCTCTCCCTATGGGCCGCTGTGGACCTACGTCTCCGTTCCTCTAGCTGTGCTGAGCGGCCCCAGCTTGCTATCCTACCTGCTGCTGTTCAAAGCCCTGGCCCTGGCCGTTCATCTGGTGAACTCAGGGCTCATCTACAGTATTCTGAGGCACTGGCGTCCGACGTACGCGTTGGCGGGCACGGTGCTCTATGCCTGGAACCCTCTGGTGCTGTTCGAGAGTGCGGGGGGCGCTCACAACGACGTGGTGGTCATGCTTCCCGTCTTGCTGGCCGTCTATCTCTTCGTTCGAGGCCACTACTCCCTGGCGGTTGTGGTCTCCGCTCTCTCCTGTCTGGTGAAGATGCCCATGGTCATCGTGGTGCCCTTGTTCGTCGTGGGAGGGTGGCATGCGCTATCCGAGGAGAAGAACCGGATGGCCGCTGTGGCGAGGGGCGTGGGCCTGGCTATCGTCACGGTAGTCCTACTTCACCTACCGCTATGGGACGGTCTGGGCTCGCTGGGCTGGTTGGCGCGGGAGAGCCTGTTCACGTCGTCGTTCGCCACGGTGGCCGTGTTGACGCTGCGCCACTGGGTGGAGGATGCTGAGCTGGCCCGGAGTGTGGTGCGTTCGGCGGCGCTGGGAGTGTTCGGCCTGTTCTACGTGTGGCGGCTTCTCACACTGAGGGGCGAGACGCGCCAGTTCCTCGAAGGTCTCTTCTGGACGGTCCTCGTCTTCCTGTGCGTGGCTGTCCTGTGGTTCCAGCCTTGGTATGTGGTCTGGGTCGTGGCGCTGGGGGCCCTGGTGCCATCGGTGGGAACAGCGAGGCTGACGATGCTGTTCTCCTATTCGGCCACCTGGAACTACATGGTGTACATCTTCTTCCTACTATGGTTCTTCCCCTACATGATCGCCGGGAACTCTCTGGGTATGAACCTGACCGCGGTGTTGTTGATCTTTGGGCCACCTCTGGCCTACGTCACGTGGCAGGCGAGATCGTGTCGGAGGTCACCGGTGGGTGATGGGTGATCCTGTGGGACGTGACTGGCTGTGTGGGGTGTGATCGAGGCTTGTGGCGATCCTGCTGCCGGCCGAGGGCATCGTGTCCGGCGGCGTAGTCATGTGGCGTCGACGGGCTTCTGGGCCACAACCATGACCTCCATCTCGTCGAGATCTATCTGGCGGTGTCCCCATTGCCCCGCAGTGCCGCCCCAGATGTGCTCGACCTCCAGTCCTGCCTCATGGAAGAGTCTCGAGAGTTCCTGCGGCAGATACCCACGTTCTGCTAGGGTCACTTCCTCCTTGCCCTGCTCGGTCTCTACCTCCATGGTCAAGACCTCGACCATCGTCAGGGGATCGAACCTCCCGCTCTGTACGTCCTCTTGAGTGCACCGTCGAATCTTCGCCAGCCCGTTGAGGGTCGTCATCACGAGCCGTCCTGCAGGCTTGAGGGCGGCGTGGATACGGCGCAGGATGCGCAGGTCGTGGTCCCCGGGGTCCTCGCCCACGTTCAGCAGGCCGAAAGCTCCCTCACACAGGCAGATCGCCGCATCGTAGGATCTGGATGTGGAGAACTCCGTGGCGTCGGCCTGCATCCATTCGACGGAGACACCGACTTCGCTCGCCGTCTT
>Ga0315534_1002801_pt1 | contig 11474 bp, 12 predicted proteins | sample SalMarSW160240MG_FD_203094 | JGI IMG/M metagenome (GOLD analysis project Ga0315534, IMG submission 203094) | Salt marsh sediment microbial communities from the Plum Island Ecosystem LTER, Massachusetts, United States - Salt Marsh Sediment SW1602-40 ... | reverse complement strand
CTACGCCGAACTTCCGCAGCGAAATGGTCCGTCAGCTGTTCATCAGCAGCGCCGCCATGCTGTTGAGCGAGTTTCACGTCGACGGCTTTCGCGTCGACCTCACCCAATCTTTTCACCGCGACAATGTGATCGACGGGAATGGCGCGATCTGCGCGGAAGCCAACCTGCTCGGAACCAAGTTCTTGCGCGAGTGGGTGCGCACGCTCCGCCTGCTCAAGCCCTCGATCATGCTGACCGCCGAAGACCACACGGGCTGGAAGGCAATCACCGAGCCGCAGGAGCGGGATGGCATAGGCTTCGATGCGATCTGGTGCGCGGAGTGGTATCATCAATTGATCGGCGACTCGCAAAACGATTCACGCCAGGCCCGCCTCCTATACATCGCCGGCTTTGGCGCTAACGAGCCGCTCGCGATATCATCGCTGGCCGCAACGCTGTTGAAAACGCCTGGCCACGTCATCTATCACGAGTCGCACGATCAGGCCGGCAATGCCGCCTATTGGGAGGGCGATCGCGAGGTACGTTCGGCCCGCACCATCCAGACTGCCGTCAACGGCGAGCTGGACGGCAACCGCGACTGGGCGGAAGCGCGCTGCCGGGTTGTTTCCGGCCTCACTCTTCTCGCCCCCGGCATTCCGATGTTCTTCATGGGCGAGGAGGTGGGCGCAAAGGAGCCGTATCGCTACCACGATTGGCTTTATCACCGTGAGGACTTCCAGGCGCTTCGCGCAACAAGCGGCGCAAAGCTGTTCGACTTCTATCGCGATGTCATCCGGTTGCGCCGGCAGCATGACGCGTTGAGATCTCCGCATGTGGAAATTCTGCACATGCATGACGCCAATCGCGTGCTCGCATTTCGCCGATGGCTCGGGCACAAGGAATTTCTCATTGTCGCGACCCTCAGCAACGCGCCGTTCGCTACCGGCTATCGAATTTCCCATAGCGCGCTGCGCCTTGGCGTGTTCGTCGAGGTGTTCAACAGCGATTCGGCCGCTTACGGAGGCAACGGTGTGACGAACACAAGACGGTTGATCTCTGCCCACGGCGATTTCAAAGCCCATTTGCCTGCAAATGGGATCGTCGTCTTCCAGCGTGTTTCGGCAGGCGCTTTGGGTAGCTTCTTCAAGCTCATTACGCTGGACGTGGCTGACCGGGCTCGCCGCTTTGTCGAAATACTCCGAGCGCGATAAGGCGCCGTCGCGCACCGGGTGGGGCGACAGCGCTGCTCAGGCGTGTCATGCTTTGTGACGCAGGAAATCCAACGACGAGGTCGCGCCATGGCCGCAACCGCCGAATCAACCATCCTGGGCACCCCGGCGCCGCAGTTTCGACTGCCCGCCACTGACGGAAAAACCTACGCTTTGCAGGACGTCATAGGTTCCAAAGGAACGGTGATCGTCTTCATCTGCAACCACTGCCCCTATGTCAAAGCCGTCATCGATCGGCTGGTGCAGGATGCCAAAACGCTTATGGCGGAAGGCATCGGCTTTGTCGCGATCTGCTCGAACGACTCCGAGAATTATCCCGAGGACTCATTCGACAACATGAAGCGCTTCGCCGAGAAGCATAGTTTCCCGTTTCCCTACCTGCACGATGAAGATCAGTCGGTGGCGCGGGCCTATGGCGCCATGTGCACTCCGGATTTCTTCGGCTACGACGCACAGCAGAAGCTTAGATATCGTGGCCGCCTGGATGAGGGGCGCACAACCCCGCCGCCGGCAAACGCGCGCCGTGAACTTATCGAGGCCATGCGTGCGATTGCTCAAGGCAAGGCGCCAAGCGGTCAGATGCCATCCGTCGGCTGCTCTATCAAATGGAAGGCGGCCTAGCGCGAATTCCGTTCCAATGGAATGGGAATTCGCTCTGGTTGTTCTTGAGTAGTCGCATTTTCTTCGGCGAACTGGTTCCCACTTCGCCGGAAAGTGCTCTAGCGGGACCGACAACGGCTGGTCACGGCCGCCAAGCCGTGGCCTCGCTCACCGCTGCGGTCGCCGTGCGCGCTTGATCAATGACCGCGGCGATTGCGCGCATTGCCTCCGCCACGCCCTGGCCGGTCGCGCCTGAGAGAATGAGCGGCGCGCGGCCGGCCGCGCGCTTCAGCCGCGCCGCCTGCCGCCTCAATTCGTCCGCGTCGACCGCGTCGGCCTTATTGAGCGCGATGATCTCGGGCTTTTCCGCAAGGCCGTGGCCGTAGGCCGTAAGTTCCGCGCGCACCGTTTTGTAGGCCTCGCCCGCATGTGACCCCGTCGCATCGACGAGATGCAGCAGCACGCGGCACCGCTCGACATGGCCGAGAAAGCGGTCACCAAGGCCCACGCCGGCATGGGCGCCTTCGATCAGCCCAGGAATATCCGCCAGGACGAACTCGCGTCCATCGATGGAGATGACGCCGAGCTGCGGGTGCAAGGTCGTGAAGGGATAGTCGGCGATTTTCGGTTTGGCGGCGCTCACCGCGGCAAGCAGGGTCGATTTTCCAGCGTTGGGCAACCCGACCAGACCGGCATCGGCAATCAGCTTGAGGCGCAGCCAAAGCGCCCGCTCCTCGCCCGGCTGGCCGGGATTGGCGTGCCGCGGCGCGCGGTTGGTCGAAGACTTGAAATGAGCGTTGCCGAAGCCGCCATTGCCGCCGCGGGCGAGCACGACGCGCTGTCCGACCTGCGTGAGGTCGGCAAGCAGCGTCTCGTTGTCTTCATCGAAGATCTGAGTTCCCACCGGCACTTTCAGGATCACGTCGGCGCCGTTTGCGCCGGAGCGATTCTTCCCCATGCCATGGCCGCCGGTCTTCGCCTTGAAGTGCTGCTGGTAGCGATAATCGATCAGCGTGTTGAGGCCTTCGACGCATTCGGCGATCACGCCGCCGCCGCGCCCGCCGCCGCCGCCGTCCGGCCCGCCGAACTCAATGAACTTCTCGCGCCGGAACGAGACGCAGCCCGCCCCGCCATTGCCGGAGCGGATATAGATCTTGGCCTGGTCGAGAAATTTCATACGCCCATGATATCGGCGCGAATAGCGCGCATGCCAATAGGCTTGTTAAGACGAGGGCCGTTTGCCCGTCGCGTCCCGCACCGCTCGTTCGCTTCTGCTCCGAATCATCCCCGCCCCGAGAATTGCATTTGCCGCTCGCGGCGAAGCGCCCAGAGGCTGAGCACGCCGAGAATAACGATCGGAGCGATCACCCCATGTAGCCCCCACACTATGTATGCGCTCGGACCAGCCGCCGACCCAATGAGAAACCCTATGGTAACGTAAAAAAGCAACGAGAGTTGCGTTCGCGCCCCGGCAAGCCGCGCTCTACTCTCGGCATCCCCCGGCTCGCACGCGCACCTATACCACGCAAGAACAAGCTCCGTCGCTTCTACGCCGAGCTCGGTGAGATTTCCCGTCATCACATTGGTTTGGGGCACGCCGGGCATAAGGAGGCGCACCAGCGCGCTCTGCGAACCCATCGCCATCGCCGCAAGCAGACCGGCCGCGATACCGCGCCAGTCGTTCGGATCCGTCAACGGAGCGCCCGGGAGAACAAGCGCAACGAATGCGGCGAGGAAAAAAGTTTCAAGCATGATCGTCCACATCAGCGCCGGCCAGCCGCGCTGTCGCGCACAGGCGATGAACGCGGCGGTCAAGAACGCCGCCAGAAAAAAGGCGGCGATGGCGAGCAGCTTGCCCACCCAGCCGGGATTGTTCTTGACGATCTCAGCGCCGGCGATGACGAAGCTGCCGGTTACGTTGGCGACAAAGAGCCCGAACAACGTAATAAAGGTGAAGCTATCCACATAGCCGGCGACAAAGCTGAGAAGCGCCGACACGATCCTGGTGGACTCTTCATTGGCGCGGGTGATCTCTTCCATGGACGGCTCCGCCTGTCCTCGCCGATTTCCGAATCGGCGGTGCGCATTATCTTCGCACAAGTCTGAACAGGCGAGCGCGTGTTCGCGGGCGTCATTCGAAACGTCGAGCGCTTTGACGCGCGCGAACGCGTGAGCGGCCCGAACGCTGCACGCCTTCGGCGCCGGCGGTACGATCGATTAGAGCGTTTTCCGGCGAAGTGGGAACCGGTTCGCCGCAGAAAATGCGACCACTTAAGGACAACCAGAGCGAATTCCGATTCCATTGGAACGGAATTCGCTCTAGACGGACGTAAAGCGGATTGATCGCTTCCGAGCAACCGCGCTGGCTTGCCGAGCGACGCTCAGGCGCAGTCCCGCACGCGATGCGTCGTCTGTCCCCAGCTCTTGAGCGAGGCCCAAATCCGCCGTTCCAAGCAGAAGCGATCGAACGGCGCCGCGGAATTGATGGCGCGGATGCGGCAGAGGCCGACGCCGGTCCACTGGAAGCCGCACTTTTCCAGCACGCGCCGAGAGACGGCATTGGTCGTGCGGGCGCCCGCTTCGACGGCCTCATAGCCGAGATCGCCGAACGCCTGGTCGATCAAGGCGCGCACCGCCTCGGTCGCATAACCATGACCCCAATAAGGAACGCCGAGCCAATAGCCGATCTCGGGATTCGGCCCATCGCGCCATTCGAGCCCGCAGGCCCCGGCAACCGTGCCGTCGCGCGTCGTGATGAGCAGGGTTTTGTCCCGCGGATCCGCGTTGGCGAGGCTGATCCAGTCTTCAGCGTCGGCGAGCCGGTACGGATGCGGGATGCGTGCGGTGTTCTCCGCGATCCTGCGATCGTTGACGAGCGCTGCGATGAGGAGGGCATCCGCCGGTTGCGGCGCCCGCAGAATAAGCCGCTCGGTTTCGAGGACCAGCCGATCCGCATCTCCGCAACCGTCTCCGCGGGCTTTCACAGATGGCATCGGTCGGGCTCCTCTTGCTTCACAAAAAGCCGAGGGGGAGCCGGACATCGGTCTCCCCCTGCACGAACCCGCTTGCGGGTCCGCCGGGTGATTGAAATGCCGGCGGACCTTAGATGATCCGACCGTCTACTCGGGCGCGCCCTCCGTCGCCGGCACGACCGACACATAGGTGCGGCCCTTGGCCCTCGTGCGATAACCGACGCGACCATCGATCAATGCAAACAGCGTGTGATCCTTGCCGATGCCGACATTGCGGCCGGGATGCCATTTGGTCCCGCGCTGGCGCACGAGAATATTGCCGGCGGTGCAGTTCTCACCGCCGAAAACCTTTACGCCGAGGCGTTGACCCGGCGAATCACGGCCGTTGCGCGATGATCCGCCCGCTTTTTTGTGAGCCATGAGTGTTCCGTCGCGTTGGTGTTTGTAATTTCAGTTTGTGACCAAAAGATCACCGAAGCGAGGAGACAAAAATCAATTAGAGGTGTCTTCGCTCGCCTGATTTTTGCCCGACTGCGCCGAAGCGCGGGGCGTCGTTGATTCCCCACGCGCCTTTGGCGCGTTCGAAGCCTGCTCTGCCGGAGCTGCCGCCTCAACTTCGGAGGAAGAAGCCGCGCCGGCGGCTTTGTCAGCCTCGAGCTCGACCTTCGGCTTTGCCGATTTCGGCTGCTTCGTCTCGCCTCCGGTCAGAATCTCGGTGATTCGGACGAGCGTGAACTCTTGCCGATAGCCGCGTTTGCGTCGCGAATTCTTGCGGCGACGTTTCTTGAACGCGATGACCTTCGGCTTGCGGCCTTGCTCGACCACCTCGCCTTTGACGCTCGCGTCTGCGACCGTTGGCGCGCCGAGAACGGTTTCCTCGCCGCCAACCGCCAGTACCTCGCCAAAGGCGATGGCTTCCCCGGCTTCGCCGGCGATCTTATCGATCTCGATCACATCGTCGGCGGCAACGCGGTATTGCTTGCCGCCGGTCTTGATGACTGCGAACATTTTTTCCTCGCGTTCGAACCCGGCCACGTGTTGGCGCCCAGAGAGACGCGGAGATGCGATTTGCCTTTGCGGCCGAATCGCTCAATCGTCCGCCCTGCTCTCTCGCCCTCGGACCGGCTTTTTCCAGTCAGGCTACGTTCTGCGCTCCTCGCTTCGCCGAAGCCCTTCGCGAACCGGCCAAAACGAAGTGCGCGGACCCGCGAGGGCCCGCGCTGCAAGCGTTTTATGGGGGCTGACGACCGCCCTGTCAAGGAAGCGCCCGGTCGGACGGCCATTCGCGGTGCCGGCCGCGCGGGACGATCGACCGGCCTCGGAAGCCCTCGCGGATCGCCAAGGTGCGCAGGCCGCCGCCGCGGCCTGGGGGTCAGACCGCTTGGCGCGGGTGTCCAAGCGGCCAGCTTGTCTCGACCGCTCGCCTTCGTGTAGAAAACGCGCCCTATCAGGCTTATGTCTTGCTTTACGACCTTGGAGAGGTGGCAGAGCGGTTGAATGCACCGCACTCGAAATTCTATTTCAGCCGTGACTGCCAGTACCGTCGTATCTCGTAGAGCATTGTTCAATTTGACCATTTTTGAAAAATCCGTAGGGGCGTATCCCGTTCAATATCGGCCTGTTCCCAGCAATTGGGTAGCAGAGCAGTAGCAGATTGTTCGCTAGCCGTTCACCGCATCTCCAACCCCGCCCCAGCCTAGCCACACCCGGATCGCGCCCTCCGCGGATATTTCGGCGGCCGGGCAGTGGCGTGCTCCCACCACCCTGCGAGAATCGTCTCTCAGACCGAGATGCGCAACCCGAACGGCGGCATCGCTGCGTCCAGTCCGTATGCCGCACCCACCGGAATCGACCTATACTGGAAAAATGAAACGCATTTCGCCTCGAGAGCGCATAAAACTCATTATATGGCTCCGCGGTCGATCGCGACGGTCGACAAGACGACGACTCCGCCGGACCCATGGCATCATCTCGCCAATTTCTGAACGCATCCCTTCTCGGCGTGTCACAGTTTTCCGGGATGGGGTGCGCAAACGCGCAACTCTAGTCGGACGCGCAAGGCCGGTACCCGCGGTCCTTTCATTCCGGAAAAATTATGAAGCGACGGCTGGCTTTTTGGAGCAGGTTCGAGAAGGATTGTCGTCTGGCTGGCAGGCACCACAGACCTCGCCGCACGCGGGTCGTAGACGCCACTTATTGTTTACGAACTACTGGGATTTTTCTAAGATAAAAATGATCTCGGCGCCCGTCGCTCTAGTGGTCGCTTCACATTACAACCTTGCCGTTCATCGGTTCGGCGCTCGCCCTTATGCCCTAGAATACGACCGGTGGCAGCCAGATGTACGGGCGAGTCTTGAGCAAATCGGCTTTCTAGAACTATGTGGGGTGAACCGGAGCCAAGGCGAGGAACCGATCTCAGACCGATCTGGATCGCGTTTACTGAAACTATCCTCTGGCGACGTGGCAGACGGCGCTCGGGTTAGCGAACTGCTTACAAGACTCGGAGTTGACGCCCTACAGGACGACCCTCGCATCTACGAAGCAATCGTAGAAGCGATCACAAACACGTGCCAGCATGCCTACCCGCGAAATGGTACATTGGACGCTCTGGGTCATAGCTGGTGGATGACGGGGTTTGTAAAAAATGCCGCAAAAAAGGTGCTAATCATCGTCACCTATGATCATGGGATATCGATACCCGTTACGCTGGCGACACTCACCAATAAATGGCCTTGGCGTGAACGTGCTAACGCGCTTGTGGCGAGGATGATTGGAGCAGCACCATCGGTGAACGACACCTCACACGACGGCAACTGGATCGCGGCGGCGATGGAGGTCGGCCGGACGGCCACTATGGAAGAGAACCGCGGTCGAGCTTGCCTAGCTACGAGCGTGTCCTCGGGCTGTGTGAAGCCGGCGCGCTCGTCGTCCGGAGCCGCTGCGGTGAATACTTGCACGTTAAGGGGAAGACTCCCCGATATTGCACTCACTCGACGCCTCTGAACGGGACGATGGTGACTTGGCGTCTAACAATGTGAGTAGCATATGGGAATGAAAACAGAAGTCGTAGTGAGAGTTGCCGATCTCTTTCCCTTTCCAGGTGGGCGCCATCGAGATGATGGTCCCCAGAGCGGGCAGGCATTTCGAGAAGACGTACTCGTGCCCAAACTTCGAGAGGCAGAACGGGTAATATTAGATTTGGACGGTGTGGCAGGTTTGCCTTCCTCCTTCTTAGACGAAGCTTTCGGCGGATTGGTGCGCGAAAATAACTTTACAGCTGAGGAATTGACACCACGGCTTATTTTTCGAGCGGTTACACCGAGGATGAAGATCTACCCTGAAATAATACAAGGTAAGTTTAAGAGGTAAGCCTAATAATTTGAGCAGACCCGTGAGAACACTTATTGCCGCAGTTCTTGGTTTTATTTTTGGCTGGTTTCTTCAAGGACTTCGGACAAGCCATGACCAGCTTTGTAAAACTGTCCAGCACGCAATTGATGCTGTTGACGAAGCTGCCGATGCTGGCAGTGTATATTGGTTAGACCCACCACAGAAAATCCGAGCAGAAGAGATACGCATTCTGGGACCCATTGCTCGAATCGATGGTTTAATTGCTAATCTGGAGCCAGAGTTAGGTCCGAGCGATCGGCTAACCAATTTACGGATAAGTTTCCACGAAGCACTTACTGGTGGCGCGTTCTTAACCAACTCAGTAACTTCCGACATGGATCGAGCCCGGTCAGTCCAAATGTACGGTAGTGAACTTATTGTACAACTCGTCGTAATGATGAGGCAAAGATTCACCGTTGACGGTGTGATACGAGACATCGCGCGGCGACTGACCAGCGTTGTGCGGTCCAATGTCTAATTTGGAATAGTATGAACTAAATCTGACATTTTGGGTTTGATTGGCGGAGGATGGGCCGGCGGCGAGCGGTTGCCGGCAGCTCGGCCTCAACGCCGCGCAGGCCGGCGAGATCGCCGGCGTCAACCGCACCTTTGTCTACGACATCATGCGCGGCAAATCCGCCAACCCCAATCTCACCAAGCTCGATCGTCTGGCGCAGGCGATCAAGGTAGAGCGCAACTGGCTCCTCCACGGCATGGGCGAGGTGGAGGGCGAAGCGCCGATCGTCGAGCATCCCGACGACAGCTTCGTCGCGGTGGCCTCCGTCGCGGTCAGGCCTTCAATGGGCGGCGGCCATCTGGTCGAGCACGAGCCCGCGAACGGGCGGCCGTACCATTTCCAGCGATCGTGGATCAAACATGACCTTCGATCTGATCCGGCCAATCTGCGCATCATGCATGTCGAGGGCGACAGCATGATGCCTACGCTTCACGACGGCGACATCGTTCTGGTTGACCTCGGCCGGCGCTCGCCAACGCCGCCCGGCATCTTCGTGCTGCACGACGGCATGGGGCTGGTCGCAAAGCGACTGGAGCATATCCCCAACAGCGACCCGCCGCGTGTTCGCATCATCTCGGACAATCCGCTCTACAAGCCCTATGAAGGCAGCGGCGAGGAGGTCAATATCATTGGCCGGATCCGTTGGTTCGCGCGCGAGATGTGACCTGCGAGCGCGTGCCGAAGAAGAACAGCGTCGGCCGGTCATCTGGGCGGCGGAGCGGTTGCGAGCAACCCGATGACGCCCGAGCACATCCTCCGCGACAAGCTGCGCAAGATCGAAGCTCTGTTTGCCGGCGCGGCAACGCCTGGCGAGAAAGCCGCCGCAGGCGCGGCTGCGGAACGTATTCGCGAGCGTCTTGGCCGGACCGCTGGCAAGGAAGAACCAGTCGAGTTGAAATTCTCTATTTCTGATATCTGGTCGCGGCAGCTGTTCATCGCATTATGCCGGCGCTACGGCCTGCGGCCGTTCCGCCATCGGCGGATGCACCGTCAAACCATCATGGTCAAGGCACCCAAGAGCTTTATGGAACAGGTGTTGTGGCCAGAATTCCAGGAATTGAATGCCGCGCTGATCGCCTACCTTTCCCAGATCACCGAGAAGGTCATTCGCGAGGAGGTGCATAAAGAAACCAGCGAAGCCGAGGAAGTCGACGAGCCGACAAGGATCGGGCGATGATAATGGCGCGGCGCGCACTGGTCTTTGCTTTGCTGTTGGTGTTTTCGGCCATCGGTCCCGCCTCCGCGCAGGATCGCATCATCGGCGTCGCTTCGGTTGTCGACGGCGACACCATCGAAATCCACGGCCAACGTATTCGGCTATTTGGTATCGACGCGCCCGAAAGCAGCCAGCTCTGCGTTCGACCTACCGGCGAACGCTGGCGATGCGGACAACGAGCGAGCTTTGCGCTGGCCGATCGAATCGGACGCGCCACGGTGAGCTGCCAACCGCACGATCTCGACCGTTATGGTCGCGTGGTCGCCGTCTGTTTCAAGGGGAGCGAAGATCTGAACCGCTGGATGGTGGTGAGCGGCTGGGCCGTCGCATATCGACGATATTCGGTGGACTACGTTGCCGACGAGGCTGCTGCTCGAAGGAGTCAGACTAATATCTGGTCCGGCGCCTTCGACATGCCGTGGGACTGGCGGGAGCAACACCACCATCGATGACTCGAAGACCGAGATGAAGCCGCAGCCCGAAGCATCAAAGCAAGAAGTTCTGGCGGGCCTGGTTGAGCGCGTGACCTATCACAATGCCGAAAATGGCTTCTGCGTCCTGCGCGCAAAGGCGCGGGGCCATCGTGACATGGTGACCGTGGTCGGCCATGCCGCAACCATCGGGGCCGGCGAGTGGATCACCGCCTCCGGCGAATGGATCAACGATCGCACCCACGGCCAGCAGTTCAAAGCGCGGTTCCTGCGCACCTCGCTCCCTGATTCTGCCGACGGCATCGAAAAATACCTCTCGTCCGGTATGATTCGGGGCGTTGGCCCGGTTTACGCCAAGAAGCTGGTACGCGCCTTTGGCGAGAAGGTGTTCGACGTCATCGAGGCGACGCCGGACCGACTTCGCGAGGTCGACGGCATTGGGCCGGTTCGCGCTGCCAGCATTCTCGCCGCCTGGGCCGAGCAGAAGGCGGTACGGGAAATCATGGTGTTCCTGCACAGCCATGGTGTCGGTACGGCGCGGGCGGTGCGGATATTCAAGACCTATGGTTCCGATGCCATTCAGGTCATGACCGAGAACCCCTATCGGCTGGCGCGCGATATCCGCGGTATCGGGTTCAAGACCGCCGACGCCATTGCGATGAAGCTTGGCATCGAGAAGACCGCAACGATCCGGGTCCGCGCCGGCATTTCTTATGCGCTGACCGAGGCCATGGATGAGGGACATTGCGGCTTGCCGACCGACGAACTGGTGCCGCTCGCCGAGAAGCTGCTCGATGTCCCGCAGGGGCTCATCCGGACGGCGCTCGATCTCGAGCTTCAGGAGGGCGCGGTTGTTGCGGACCGGGTCGGCGAAACGCCCTGTGTATTTCTGGCCGGTCTGCATCGCGCCGAACGCACCATCGCCGAGCGGCTAATACGACTGGCAAACGGCACGCTGCCTTGGCCCTGGATCGACCCGGACAAGGCCTTGCCGTGGGTCGAGAAGCATATCGGGCTAGTCGGTTGATTCAGCTAGATTGAAGGGTATAGGTGTTTAAGTTTGACACGGGCAGTTTTGGTTGTGAATTGCCAGTCTGCCTTGGTGTGATGGGCGTTGCGGTGGTTTTCCCAGGCGGCGAT
>Ga0315534_1002797_pt1 | contig 11482 bp, 11 predicted proteins | sample SalMarSW160240MG_FD_203094 | JGI IMG/M metagenome (GOLD analysis project Ga0315534, IMG submission 203094) | Salt marsh sediment microbial communities from the Plum Island Ecosystem LTER, Massachusetts, United States - Salt Marsh Sediment SW1602-40 ... | reverse complement strand
CGACAAGGACGGCGGGTGCCGCCGCGATGACCGAAAATAGGCGCACGATGCGCACATGCAGTTGTGCGCCCGCGCGTCCGTGGCGGCGCGCCTGCACAATCTGCCAGACCTCGCGACCGATGATGCCGAGCAGCAGAAGGACCGCCACTCCGTTGATCAGGAGCAGGCTGACCACGACATTGTGGGTCGGGATAATCGGGGTCAGTCCGGCCAGGACCAGGAACGTGGTCAGCGCCGAGACAAGGGCGATCCCTACGACGATCGGCCCGATAATCCCGGTCGCGACGCGCGCGCCGGGCTTGACCGCACTCCCGAATTCCCCGGTCGCCGCGTCGTCGACCGTCGCCATCGCATCTCCTCGCAGAGCCCGGGGCCACGATAGAAATACGCACGCGCCGCCGCCACGGCCCCCTTGCGGCGTTTGTACAACAATGTTGCTTAATTGAGACGAATCCGCGGCGAACGATCACCCAGGCGTGCGGATTACCCGAATATCGAGATCGCGGATTTTCTTGCGCAGCGTGTTGCGATTCACTCCCAGAAGCTCGGCCGCGCGGATCTGGTTACCCCGGGTGGCGACCAGCACCGCTGAGAGCAGCGGGTATTCGACCTCACGCAGAATGCGGTGATAGAGGCCCCGCGGCGGGAGGCCGTCGCTGAAACCGGCAAAATACCGGGCGAGGTGCCGCTCGACGGTCGAAGAAAGGTTCTCCTCGAGGCGCGGCTCGTCGGGCGCCGCCGGCGCCGCCGGCTGAGCAAGCTCGCCTTCGATGACGGCGGTGGAGATCGCTTCCTGTGGATAAAGGGCGGCGAGCCGGCGCGCCAGATTTTCCAGTTCGCGCACATTGCCCGGCCAGTGGTAGTGCTTGAGCCGGTCGAGGGCCGCTTTCTCGATCTGTTTCGGCGGCAGTCCTTCGCGTTCGGCCTGGGTGAAGAAGTGATGCACCAGATCGGGAATGTCCTCGGTGCGCTCGCGCAGTGGCGGCAGCCGCAGTGGCACGACATTGAGGCGAAAGAACAAATCCTCGCGAAACAGGCCTTGCTGGATCAGGATGCGCAGGTCCTTGTTGGTCGCGGCGATAATACGGACGTCGGCCTTGATCGGCGTGCGCCCGCCGACCGTCGTATATTCGCCCTGCTGCAACACGCGCAGGAGACGGGTCTGCGCCTCCATCGGCATGTCGCCGATCTCATCGAGAAAGAGCGTGCCGCCATCCGCCTGTTCGAAACGGCCGGCGCTGCGGGCGTTGGCGCCGGTGAAGGCGCCCTTCTCGTGGCCGAACAGCTCGGACTCGATGAGGTCGCGCGGAATCGCCGCCATGTTGATGGCGACGAACGGGCCGTTGCGGCGCTTGCCGTAATCATGCAGAGCGCGCGCGACGAGTTCCTTGCCGGTGCCCGACTCACCGGTGATCATCACCGTGAGGTCGGTTTGCATCAGCCGCGCAAGTAGCCGATAAATCTCCTGCATCGCTGGCGAGCGCCCGACCAGCGGGATCGCATCCAATTCCTCCGGCTGCCGCGGCTTTGAAGCGCGCTCCTTCGGCTCCGACAAAGCGCGTCCGACAATGGTGATCAGCTCTTTGAGATCGAAAGGCTTCGGCAGGTATTCGTAGGCGCCGCGCTCGGACGCCCGGATCGCCGTCATGAACGTATTCTGGGCGCTCATCACGATGACCGGCAGCTCCGGTCGCAGCTTCTTAATGCGGGGCAGCAGGTCGAACGCGTTCTCGTCCGGCATCACCACGTCGGTGATGACAAGATCGCCCTCCCCTTGGCTGACCCACCGCCAAAGGGTCGCCGCGTTGCCGGTCGAGCGGACCTCGTAGCCCGCACGCGATAGCGCCTGGTTGAGCACGGTGCGTATGGCGGCGTCGTCATCCGCGACTAGAACGCGTCCCGTCGGCATCGTCACCCTCGTCTGAGACCTTCGACAGCGCCGCCTGGCTCGACGCCCTCACCCGTGTACATCGGCATCAATACGCAAAACGAAGTCTTGCGCGGTTGCGACTCGCATTCGATGATCCCCCCGTGATCGCCGATGATTTTTGCGACGAGCGCGAGCCCGAGTCCCGTTCCCGTCGGCTTGGTCGTCACGAACGGATCGAATAGGTGCGGTCGCAAATCGTCGGGCACGCCCGGTCCGTTGTCCTTGATGCAGAATTCCAACGGCAAGGATACGCGCGTCTTGCTTCCGGGCAGCAACAGACGCACGCCGGGGCGGAACGCCGTGGTGAGCTGGATTTCGCCATCGGTCGCGTTGGGACCGATCGCCTCGGCCGCGTTCTTGACCAGATTGAGGAAGACCTGGATGAGCTGGTCGCGATTGCCGAGGATCGCCGGAAGCGATGGATCGTAATCCTCGACGAAGCGGATGTTGCGCGCGAAGCCTGACTGCGCGAGCTTCTTCACATGCTCCAGCACCGCGTGGATGTTGACCGGCTCGCGCTCGACCGGCCGCTTGTCGGCAAACACCTCCATCCGGTCCACGAGTTTGACGATGCGGTCCGCTTCCTCGCAAATCAGGCGCGTCAGCGAGCGATCGTCGTCGTTGGCCGACTGCTCGAGCAGCTGGGCCGCCCCGCGTATGCCCGATAGCGGGTTCTTGATTTCGTGCGCCAGCATGGCGGCAAGCGCCGTCACCGACCGGGCGGCGCTGCGGTGGGTGAGCTGGCGATCCATTTTGTCGGCGATGGTCCGCTGCTGTAACATCACCACTACATTGCCGGGCTGCTCAAGAACCGGCGCGACATGCAGATCGACGAGCCGCTCGCCAGACACCCGCGGCGTGCCGAGATCCACCTTGTATTCGTTGACGGCGGCGCCGCGACTGCGGACCTGATCGATCAGCGCGAGCAGCGGGCTGCCAAACGGCACCAGATCGCGCAGCACATAGCGCCGCAGCAGGGTCGCCGAGACGTCGAAGAACTGCTCCGCCGCCGCATTGGCGTCGCAGACTTCGCCGTTCGGTCCAACCACGATCACCGGATGCGGCAAGGAATTAAGCACGGCTTCGGCCGCGTCCGCCGAGATGGCCGGACGCATGATGCGCGTGGGCTGCAATGAGCGGTTCTCCATTACTGCGAACCTCATGCCGCGACCTGCCACGTCAATGCGCCGAAGGCATCGCGTAGACGTTTCTCTGTCTCGGCCGGCGTTTCCGCCGTCAAAACATGGCGACGCCAAGCCCTTATGGAAAGCGCCGGCGCGCCCGTCGTGCGTGCGGCGATGTCGAGCGCCCAGCCGAGATGCTTGCGAGCGTGTTTCGCCCCGATCCGAACGCCATAGTGCGCCAGCGTCTCCTGGTAGAGCCGCAACGCAAGCGCGAGCTGCGCCTCGAGCGAGGGCGCGCCTTCGCGTCGCCCCGTCGCGAGATAGCGTGCGATCTGGCCGGGAAACCATGGCCTGCCCTGCGCGCCGCGTCCGACCATCACCGCATCAGCGCCGGACTGCGCCAGCGCCTGCTCGGCATTGGCGAAGCTCGTAACATCGCCATTGACGACGACCGGGATAGTGACGGCCTCCTTAACCGCGCGCACCGCATTCCAATCAGCCTTCCCCTTGTAGAACTGACAGCGGGTGCGGCCATGCACCGTGACGAGTCGGACGCCGGCGGCTTCCGCGCGGCGCGCGAGGGTCGACGCATTGATCGACCGATGGTCCCATCCGAGCCGCATCTTCAACGTGACCGGCGCATCCACAGCGGCGACCGCGGCGTCAATCAGGCGAAGCGCATGGTCCAGATCGCGCATCAAAGCAGAGCCGCTCGCGCCTCCCGTAACATAACGAGCAGGGCAGCCCATATTAATATCTATTATGTCAGCCCCCTGCCCAACCGCGATGCGCGCGCCTTCAGCCATCCAACGCGGCTCGCACGCCGCGAGCTGCACCATATGGAGACCGGTCGCCGGCTTTGCGATCCGCAGCCATTCAACGTGGCGGCCTTTGGCAAGCGCGGCGCAGGCAGTCATTTCCGCCACGACTAAACCCGCACCCAGCTCCGCTACCAGGCGACGGAATGGCAAGTCGGTCACGCCCGACATGGGCGCCAGGACCACCCTGTTGGGTAGGGCAAGCGACCCCAGCCTTGGTCCGGTTACTTGAAACACTGCCGTCATGCTTGCCTATTAATTGGGCTAGCCGTCGCCGTGCATAGATATTAGCCATTTCTCGCCCATGCGCAAGCCCTTCGCATATGCGAAAAGAGTCTAACCCCCCACCCCCCGCCAGAGATGTTCCGGACCTCAACTTGGGCCTTGCCCGCGCGGTCGAACCGGCTAAACCAGACTGTCAAGTCCTCTGCGCTAGCGTACGGTTGACAAAAGCAGAACCCGGTTTTCCATCGAACGCAGTTCCCTCATCAGCCAACGCGGATGCGGAGCCTGAGCTGTTGGCGCTGGCATTGCGCCCAAGGAGTACGACACATGGCAGGCGCAGTGGCGGCAATCGTGGTCGCAGGCGGCCGAGGCGTCCGCGCCGGAGGCGAATTGCCAAAGCAATACAGGATGATCGGAGGAGTTCCTATACTACGCCGCAGCCTGTTGGCGTTCACCTCCCATCCCGAAATCGATCTTGTTCAGCCGGTGATCCATCCCAATGACGAGTGGCTGTTTCATGACGCAGCCGCGGGTCTGCCGGTGAGGAGCCCGGTCAATGGCGGGGCAACCCGGCAGGGCTCGGTGTTTGCCGGGCTCGAAGCGCTTGCTGCGGAGGCGCCGGCCATCGTGCTTGTTCACGACGCGGCGCGACCCTTCGCTTCGGAAGGGCTGGTGTCGAGGGCGATCGCCGCCGGGCGCGCCGGCGCCGCCGTGCCGGGGCTTCCGGTGAGCGACACGGTGAAGGCGATCGATGCGTCCGGGCGGGTCGTGGAAACGCTCGACCGGGCCCGCCTGCGCACCGTCCAGACGCCGCAAGCCTTTGACTATGCCGCCCTCCTCGCCGCCCATCGCAAGGCGCGGGCCGCCGGGCGCGACGACTTCACCGACGACGCCGCACTCGCCGAATGGGCGGGCATGACGGTTGGCGTGTTTGAGGGCGAGGCCGTCAACGCCAAGCTCACGACGGCCGAGGATTTTATCCGCGCCGAGCAAGAGAATCTGGCGGCGCTCGGCGATGTCCGTACCGGCATCGGCTACGACGTGCACGCCTTCACCGCCGGCGACCACGTCATGCTCGGGGGCGTCCGCATCCCACATGATTGCGGGGTGGCCGGCCACTCGGACGCCGATGTCGCGCTGCATGCGTTGGTCGACGCGATCCTCGGCGCGCTGGCCGAAGGCGATATCGGGGTGCATTTCCCGCCGAGCGATCCGCAATGGCGTGGCGCCTCTTCGGACAGATTCCTCGCCTTTGCTGTCGAGCGGGTGCGCCAGCGCGGCGGCCTGATCGCGCATCTCGATGTGGCGGTCGTATGCGAGGCCCCGCGCATCGGCCCGCACCGCGAGGCGATCCGCGCCCGCATCGCCGCCATTGCCGGGATCGCGACCGACCGCGTCGGCCTCAAAGCCACGACCAGCGAAAAGCTCGGCTTTATCGGCCGGCGCGAAGGCCTTGCCGCTTACGCAACTGCGACCATCCGGCTGCCCTGGGGCGCTCCGTGACCGATGCGGCAGCGGTGGTCCAGCGTCCCTGGCCAAGCACGCCCGACGGTGAAGCGTGCGCTCATGGAACTCGCTTCACGGTGTTGGCCGTCACATGTGGAAAGATGTAGGGCTGGCCCAAAATCGGAATCTCCATAATGATGAGCTGGTTATAGGCTAGATAATTGAAAGTCCGTGGTCGGTCGACAGCAACCAGTATTCTGCCTTGTATTCGGTCACATTCGCGCGGCGCTGCTCGAACGGAATGTTGGTGACGACGCCGGTGCCGATATCCTTGCCGTCTACCACCACCGGGTCGGTGTGCACGACCCAGTACATGAATGCGTTCGGCTTTATATTATGGACCGCTTTCTGAAGCACCTTGTTGGGATTGAAAGTCAACTCGCGGTTCGGATTCTCGTAGTCGTTAGCGCATCAAGTTTGGTATAGTAGGGCCAAGCGGAGATATCCCACGACGGAAATTCGTAGTCCTTCAATGACGTTGGATAGGGATAGTCCGAATCCGGAATGTGGGGAGCACCCTTCTGCACGTTCCAGAGGAAGCTGCCTAACGCCAGCACTGAATTGCCGTGTGGCACCGCAATCTGCTTGGCGATCGCCATTTCCAGCGGCTGCGGAGTGATCGGGCCGGGAACGGCGGGCTGATCGTTGTAAGGGCCAAGCGGTTGCTCGACGCTCTGCAGATGGAGCCAGGCGCCATTCTCGACATGCACGACATCGCCTCGCTTCTTGGCCTTGTTGTAGGCTTCTGTTTTCGCGCCGGTCGGACCATGCGGACCTTCCGCAAAGCGGACCTTCTGCTCGTAAAATACAGCACGCGAATCTTGCGTGTAGCGTCCGCCGCGGTTGGGCGCGCGCGCGATCACCGCCAGAGCATTGGGATCTTTTTCGGCGTGCGGATCGTTCGGATCATCGGCGCCGTTGAAGCGGATCTCTTCGGTGAAGGCGAAATTCTTGAGGATGTAGCCAAGGCAGCACGGATAACCCTTTTGCGGCTCCACCTGGGGCAGCGGCATCACGTTATACGACAAGGGCTTGCCGTCCTTTCCGATCAGATTTTTGTCATTTTCGTCATTGCTCCATTTGCCGATCAGTTGCTTCTGAAATTCGGCGAGTTCACTGCTTTTGATCGCATACGGCATGGTTGCATCCTCCCAAAGCTGCGCCCTTTGCAGGTAAAGGCATAACATAACTTAAGATTGTATGCACTGTTATTGCCTGCAATAATTCTAGGCAGTGCGGCTATCCCGGCTGCCCTACGATGACGACGCGGGCCCCGGACTGCGGAGGTGGGCAAGTGCTATAGGTTTCATTCACGAGCCGCTTTGCCAGCGCGGTGGATAGGTCTGCGTCATGGAGAATGAAACGAACGCCGCCCAGCGTCTGCTGGACACCTGTCGCGCGCGCGGGCTGAAAGTGGCGACGGCAGAATCTTGCACCGGCGGGCTCGTCGCGGCGACGCTCACCGAGATTTCCGGCTCGTCCGACGTGTTCGAGCGCGGCTTCGTGACCTACTCGAACGAAGCCAAGGAGGCGATGTTGGGCGTGCCTGCGACCGTCCTCGATCGCTACGGAGCGGTCAGCCGAGAGGCCGCGGAGGCGATGGCGACAGGGGCGCTCGCCCAATCGCCTGCGGATCTCGCTGTGGCGATCACCGGCATCGCCGGACCGACCGGTGGGTCGGAGGACAAGCCGGTGGGGCTCGTCCATTTCGCGGCAGCCGCACGCGACGGAACGCTCATTGCTCGGGAGAAGCGGTTCGGCGACATCGGGCGGCGGCAGGTGCGCCTCGCCGCGGTCGCCGAGGCGCTCGCGCTACTGGAGGCGTTCGCAACCGCCCCCGGCGCATGAGCCTCCCACCCTAACTGGATGCGATGGCGCGCGAGCCGTTGGTTCCGTAAACCTGATCGGCGCGCTTTTCGAAGGCTGAAGCAAAGCGGCGGAAGGCGGCGTCGAACACCGCGCCCATCACCACGCTGAGGATGCGGCTCTTGAACTCGTAATCGATGAAGAATTCGACCTCGCTCGCGGCCTCGCTGATCGGCCGGAACGACCAACGGTTCGACAGGACGTGCAGCGGCCCGTCGAGATATTCGACCGTGATCCACAATTCCGGCTCATGCATGGTCACTTTGGTGGTGAAAATCTCCCGGATCATCCTGTAGGCGACGGTCATCCGCGCGGTCGCAACGGTCACGCCCTCGTCGATTTCGGTCAGCCCTCTTACCCGCATGTCTTTGCACAGTGGCACGAATTCGGGGTAGCGCTCCATGTCGACCACGAGCGCGAACATGTCGTTCGCGGAATGGCGCACGCGGCGCTTGGCCTTGAACCGGGGCATCGCGACTATCGCCTGCCGGCGCGGGCGTGTTTGAGACGCTGGAAATCGTCGCCGGCATGATGCGAGGAGCGTGTCAGGGGCGAGGCTGCGACCATGAGGAATCCTTTGGCGTAGGCGACGGTCTCGTACGCCTTGAATTCCTCGGGCGGTACATAACGCTCGACCGGGTGATGTTTGCGGGTCGGCTGCAGATATTGGCCGATGGTGAGGAAATCGACGTCGGCCGAGCGCAGATCGTCCATCACCTGCAGCACCTCGTTACGGGTCTCGCCGAGGCCGAGCATGATGCCCGATTTGGTGAACATCTGCGGATCGAACTCCTTCACCTGCTGCAGCAGCCGAATCGAATGGAAATAACGCGCGCCCGGCCGCACAGTGAGATAACGCGACGGCACCGTTTCCAGATTATGGTTGAACACGTCGGGGCGGGCGGCGACCACGGTTGCGACCGCGCCCGGCTTGCGCAGGAAATCGGGGGTCAGCACCTCGATCGTGCTCGCGGGCGACTGCGCCCGGATCGCCCGGATCACCGCCGCGAAATGCCCCGCTCCGCCGTCGTCGAGATCGTCGCGGTCGACCGAGGTGACGACGATATGCGCGAGACCAAGCTTGGCGCTCGCGGCCGCGACCCGGTCAGGCTCCGCCGGGTCGAGCGGACCGGGAAGGCCGGTCTTGACGTTGCAGAAGGCACAGGCGCGCGTGCACACATCGCCCATGATCATAAAGGTGGCGTGCTTCTTCTCCCAGCATTCGCCGATATTGGGGCAACCGGCCTCCTCGCAGACGGTGTGCAGCCCGTTGGCGCGGATGATGCCGTAGGTCTCGCCATAGCCCCGGGAGACCGGCGCTTTCACCCGGATCCACGCCGGTTTCGGCTGGATGGGCGCGTCGGGCCGCCGCGCCTTCTCGGGATGGCGCGGCCGCGACGGCGCATTGGGCGCATTGACGGTATCGAGGACGACGACCATAGCGATTGGCCTCAAGGCGGCTTGCGGTTACTTACGCATCGAGGCTATTGGCTGCAAGCCGGGCGACGAAGCCATTTCCACTGAGCTATATTGCTGGTTGAGAGGTGGCAGCCGGGGACCGAAAGGCGGATGTCGCCGGCCCGCCACGCAACAATGAACTCAAACTGATGAACATGGCTCATTCGCCCGATCGCGAGCCGCCGCCGAGGGGCCGCGCTCCAATCACGCGGCTGCAATTCCTCGGTTATCTCAACTGTCCGCCGCTCTACATCATGATTGTGCTGATGGTGATCGAGGCGGCGCTCGCCGCCTTGACCACCTGGTTCATGATCAGAGCGGGACGCGCGGTGGCCAATGACGCGTTGCTGGTCAGCGACCTGATCTGGATCCTGGTTGCGCAATCGGCCGCCTATGTCGCCGGCGCGCTCAGCTGGTACTTCGCCGAGCGAGCCGGGTTTCGCGCCTTCGGGCGATACATGCTGCAATTCGCCCGCGACAATCGCAGCTATACCCGCCTCTTGCCCGACAAGCAGACGCGCGAGCAGGTCGAGCCGTTCCTCACCAGCACGACCTTCACCAATATTTTCAACCTGATGTATGAAATGGAGGATCAGCTGAAGCTTCTGCTCGGCCTGATCTTCAATTCGATCGTGCTTGGCGTCGAGATCGACGCTGGCTTGCCCGCCGCCTATGTCGCGACCTTCGCCATCCTCATGGCGATCCAGTGGTCCGTTCGGCGGCGCGTCGCCGACATCTATCTCGAAAACCAGCGCCAGAATAATCGCCTCATCGCCCATGGCTTCACCGCCTGGGACAATGTCTTCAGCGGCAACCGGTACAATTGGCGTCTCTGGATCGGCGGCTTCAAGGGCAAGCTGCGCGATTGTTTCCGCGCGCAGGTCAGGGCCATCATGGCGCGCGAAGGCTTGAGCGCGCTCGGCGGCATCATCGGGCTCGCCATCGTGTTTTCGACCATGACCTATGTGGCGATCGCCAACGCCGGCGACATCGAGGTGCTGATCGCGCTCGCAACGACGCTGCCGCGGCAGATCGAGATGACCAACAACGTGCACACGCTCACCTCCGGGTGGAACGACGTGCTTGCGCTGTGGGCGCGCCTCGGCGGCGTCGTGCGGAGCATGCGGCCGCACCCCGATCCCCATTTCGACCAGCGCATCAAGTTCGACCGGCTGGTGCTGCGCGAGGAGGATCGCGCCAATGTGTGCTCATCGGTCGACGAGGCGATGCGGCTCGTTCTCGCGAAGCGGCACGGGCGCGTGCAAGTGCGCGGCGGCAATGGCACCGGCAAGTCGACCTTGCTCGCCGCCCTGAAGGCGGAGATCAAAAACCGCGCCTATTATTGGCCGACCACCGACCGCCTCGCCTTCCGCTTTGCCATCCAAGCCGGCTTGGACGACGCGGATGACTTCGGCGAGGAGGAGCAAGATGCGCGCCCGCGCAAGCGCCGCCGCGCCGGCTTCTCCTCGGGCGAGCGCCAGCTTAAGTCGCTGGAGGAGATCGTCGCGCACACCGATGCCGCAATCTATCTGCTCGACGAGTGGGACGCCAATCTCGACGCCTCCAACCGGGCCGCGGCCGACGCGCTGGTAGAACAGCTCGCGCAGCGCGCCCGCGTGATCGAGATTTCCCACCGCGATCGAGCCTGACGCGCAGTCGCCGCGTTGGAAACATATGCGGTCACACGACCGCATTAGCCTCCACCTTTACCCGCAGCCCGTCATAGGCGGGTTCGACGTGGGGCGGCAGGCGGGCTTTCAGCGCCTCGAAGTCGAGGTCGCTGTGCAAATTGGTGAGGATCGCGCGCTTCGGCTTCAGCCGTTCGATCCAGGACAGCGCCTGGCCGACGCTGAAATGGCTGGGATGCGGACGGTTGCGCAGCGCATCGACGATCCACAAATCGAGGCCTTCGAGCGCCTCGACGCTCTCTGCGGGCAGATCAACGAGGTCGCTCGAATAGGCGACGCCGCCGAAGCGATATCCGAGCGAGGGAATATCGCCGTGGTCCTGCAGGAACGGCAGAACCGTGATCGCACCGCCCTCCCCTTTGATCGCCAGCGGCTCACCCGCCTTGATGCGGTGTTCGGTAGCGATCGGCGGATAATTGCTGCCAGGCGGCGTTACGAAACAGTAGCCGAAGCGCATGAACAGCACGCGCCAAGTCGGCTCGTCGACGTAAACGTCGAGCCGCCGCTGCCGCTTCATATACAAAGCGCGCAGATCGTCGATGCCGTGGGTATGATCGGCATGCTCGTGCGTGTAGAGCACGCCGTCGAGCCAGTCGACTTCGGCGTCGAGGAGCTGCTCGCGCAGGTCGGGCGAGGTGTCGACCAAAACCGATGTTCTCCCGCGCGCTCCGACCCGTTCGACCAGGAGCGAGCAGCGCCGTCGCCGGTTTTTCGGATTGCGCGGATCGCAGGCGCCCCAGCCAAGCGCAGGGCGCGGCACCCCTCCGGAAGATCCGCATCCGAGAATGGTAAAAGTCAGAGTCATCTAGGTGGGGAGTTTCCGATCTTCGGCTCGGCTTTTGCCCTCTCCCCTTGTGGGAGAGGGCA
>Ga0315534_1002795_pt1 | contig 11498 bp, 8 predicted proteins | sample SalMarSW160240MG_FD_203094 | JGI IMG/M metagenome (GOLD analysis project Ga0315534, IMG submission 203094) | Salt marsh sediment microbial communities from the Plum Island Ecosystem LTER, Massachusetts, United States - Salt Marsh Sediment SW1602-40 ... | reverse complement strand
CGAAATCGCCGTCGAGCATCGTCCATTCCAGCCCATCGTCGAAGCGCTGCGATCGAACCTCCGGCGTTTCGGCTTGTTCGACCTGTTTCCAGGCCTTTTCCATGATCGATTTGTAATAATCGCGGGTTTCCTTCAAGCTGAATCCCTTCATCTTCTTCTGCACGGCTTGTACCAAATCGACCATCAACTTCTGCAAGGCCGATTTCCGTTTGCGAGGCGTTTCATCGATCATGGCCTTTAGAAATTCCTCCTCATACGGCCGCATGCCTTCCGGCTTCGGAGTCAGGCGTTCGAGTTCGAGCGGGTCTTCTTTCACGACGCGGACAGCGTTCTTCTTGATTGTGGCGAAGAGAATCATGGTGAGGACTCGATCGAGCGGTGTTTCGAGCAGGACGGCCGCCTCGATGGCCGTGAGGCCGCGTTTGATCCCGTGACCTTCGATGGCGATCTTTGGAGGCAGATAGGCGAGTTTCCGCCGGCGGGCGGAGAACACGGCGAGTGCGATGAACCCACCGAAGACGAGAACAACGCCGCCGCAGCACAAACCGCCGATAAGTGTCTCCTCGGAGATGCCCAGTTGATAGCTGATGCTGGGTGTGAGAATCGCACCTTCAGGAACGTACTTGCGTGGAAACGAGGCGCCGAATTTGTACTGTGTGTATCCATTGGCGTCGTGGTTTTCCCAGGCATATACGATTCGCCCGCGAGAATCGATGTTGGCGTAAGGACTGTCGTATGGCCATCCCGAAGGCGACTTGTGCCAGCGCGGCTCGTCCGGTTGGACGCCCGGAGGCAGATGGAACACCACGAGCAGTTCCGTCGAGCCGTGCACAACATCGCGGTCGTAATAATGTGGTGCAAAAACTGCGCTGGCGTACTCGCTGTCGTCATCGTCGTAGTAGAGCACGTCCTGTATGCCGGCGATCGTGAAATGAACCGAGCCGGTGTCGCCAGGGCGGATCGCATTCGCGCCGAGCCCCAACTCGACGCCGTACTCAACGTAGGCAGATGGTGCGATGTGTCCGATCGGATGGCCATCCACGCTGGCCTCTGCGCTGGAGAGATCGTAATCCGGCGTTGGCATACCAATATCGACATAGTCGATCGGCGACGCATTGGTATCGTTGGTAAAAACCATGAGATATTCGAGGCGCATGCTGCCGTCTTCTTCCCAAAAGACATCAACATCCATACTGTCCAGACTGAAGGAGTAGGTCTGCGCGTATACAGATATGGGAACGAGAAGAAGGGCAGCTAGTAATGCAACCCGCAGGATGATTTGAAGACGTCGCATACCGTTCACCTCACAGTTGGGAGAAGGAAAGAGAGCTTACCATTTTGGCTCTTCACTCAGTTGGTAGCTTGCGCCGCAGTATGGACAGGAGACAAGTGGAGCACCGGCAAGCATCTTTACATTGTCGGACGTGAGCGTACCGCCACAGCTTCGGCACGTGAGGGATTCCAGCTCGATGTCTCCCGAAAGTTCGATCTTTTGGATCAATTCGGTTTTTTGTTTGTCCGCTCGGCCGGCAAACCAGATCAAACCGAAACCACTGGCGACGAGTATCACGCCAATGATGATCCAGAGAACGCCTTGAGCGCTGGCACCTGAACCCAGAAGAAAGAGAACACCGAAGAAGATCAGTATCGCTGCCGCGATGTATGCAATAATTTTTCCTGAAGACATTCTGCCTCCCCGTTGCGGATAACTTGCCTCAGTCTAGCAAATCATACGTTTCGAGACAATAGACATTTATCCGAGTTCGTGATGATATCTGCGTGATACTAGGCTTGACGTCCCGCTCGACTACGCTAGAATGATGTGGCATGTGAAGCAAGCTCCCGATACAAGTGTTTCAGCGATAGGTGGTTTCCCCTTGGCCAACCTGAAGGTTTTGACCCTAATTCCGGCGTGGAACGAGGTGGATTTCATTGCGCCCATAGTCTCTGCGATTGTTCCACACTATGCCCTTCTCGTCGTGGACGATGGTTCTACGGACGCCACGCCGCAGGTCGCAGCAGAATTGGGCGCCGTGGTGGTCAGCCACAAGCAGAACATGGGCAAAGGGATAGCCTTGCTCAGCGGTTTCCAGTGGGCCATCGACAACGGCTACGATATCGTAATCACGTTGGACGCCGATGGGCAGCATGATCCCCAGGAAATCCCGAGATTTATCGAGCGATACGAGCTCTGTAGTGCGGATTTGATTATCGGCCGGCGGGACTTCCGCCGTATGCCGTTTCCCAACAATTTTGCCAATCGGATCGGCTCGTTTCTTCTTTCCCTGGCGCTGCGACAGCGGATTTATGACAATCAGAGTGGTTATCGGCTGCACACACGCCGTCTGCTGCAGTCGCTGGACTTGCAGGCGACGGGATTTGATCTTGAAGTGGAAATGGTGATCATGGCAGTTTGTAACGCTTTCCAACTGGACTGGATCGATATCCGCACGATTTACGGAACGGGGAAAAAGAGCTATTTTCACCCATGGCATGATTCACTGCGGTTCTTGAAAATGGTCGGCCTGGCATATCGCATGCGCCGTAAAGGCGGCGTGATGAAACGGACTTAATTGCCCGTATAATTATTACTGCGTCATTATCGAGCGTAATTATTACGATGATTTGGATGGATAGATTATGAACTTAATATCTTTCTTGGGTACGAGAATGGCGCCTATATTGGGGCTACTGCTGGTCAGAATCCTCAATCAAGAACAGACTTATCGGTTTGCCGATTGGGTAGCCCGCCGCTTGGTCTCGAAAAAAGATTCGGACATGATCCGTTCCGTCCGCTCGAATCAAGCCGTGATTCGCGGATTGCCCTTCGATGCACCAGAGCTTGACCATGCTGTGTACGAGGTGATTCAAAACGCCGCCCGCGGCTATGCGGATTGGTATCGAGCTACGCACGGCGGTCCGGAGGTCGTGAAAGCGTCGATCGACATCGATCCTCACCTCGTCGAGTATTTCAATCAGGCCCAGGCTGAAAAACGCGGCTTGATGATCGTTGGCGCGCATATGAGCAGCTTCAATATTATGCTCCTGGCTTTAGGTGCTTATGGGTATCCGATACAGGCACTTTCCTACGCCAACGTTCAAGGTGGTGTGCATGTCGACAACGCCGTTCGACGACGCTTCGGTTTACACTTAACCCCCATCTCCCCCAAGTCACTCAAGGAAGCCATCCGGCGTCTTAAGGGCGGCGGGCTGGTCATGACCGCCGCAGATCGTCCCGATGTCGGAGGTGATGAGTTGGTGTTCTTCGGGCGGAAGGCGATTTTACCCATCGGACCGGCTCGCCTCGCCATCGCCACCGGTTCGCGGGTTCTCGTCGGGATGATCCAAACGATCGGACCCAATAAGTATCGCGCAATTGCCGGTTCACCGATCGAACCCGAAATTTCGGGTGATCGCGAGCGGGACATCATCAACCTGGCGCAGCGATACGTGGACGTCATCCAAGAATTCATCCGTGAGCGTCCCGGGGAATGGCTCATGTTTTTGCCCATCTGGCCGGACGAACTCCCTGCGTTAAATGAATCTTGAAAAACAGGAAATAAGGAATCCTTCGATGACGGACAAATCCATCCGCAAGCGGGTAGAGCAGCTCAAGGAAGAAATCCGCATGCATAATTATCGCTACCACGTGCTCGATTCGCCCGTCGTCAGCGATGCCGAATTCGATCGGCTTCTGCGGGAATTGACCGACCTCGAGGATCAATATCCACAATTGAGATCTCCCGATTCCCCGACTCAACGCGTTGGCGGCGCACCGGCGGAAGGGTTCCAACGGGTTCCGCATCCACGCCCCATTCTAAGTCTCGGCAACGCCTTTACCGCCGACGAGGTCTGCGCCTGGTACGAACGGATACGAAAGCTGGATGGGCGCGTACAGGATGCGGCTTTTACCGTCGAACCGAAATTGGATGGCCTGACCGTCGTGCTGCATTACCAGGATGGTCTCTTCACGCTGGGCTCCACACGCGGCGACGGCGAGACGGGTGAGGATATCACCAGCAACCTGAGAACCGTACGCAGCCTGCCGTTGCGAATCCCGGTTCAGGATTACAAGGGAAGCGTTCCCGGAAATTTGGTCGTTCGTGGAGAGGCGATTATCCTGCTTTCTGACTTCGAGCAGCTCAATCGAAGGCTGGAGGAAGCAGGCGAACGCACGTACGTGAATCCAAGGAACACGGTTTCCGGTGCTTTACGCCAATTGGATTCGAGCCTCACCGCCAAGCGGCCGATCAATCTGCGTTGTTATGCCGTGGTGGAGATGGACGGCGCGATCCCGAACTCCCAATGGAAAGTCCTTAATATGCTGCGTGAACTGGGCTTTCCCGTGGCGGAGAACGTCTCGCATTGCGGCGATATCGAGCAAGCCGTTGCGGCTGCCGAGCATCTGGCGCAAATCCGCGATACATTGCCGTACGAAGCAGACGGTGCAGTGATCAAAGTGGATGACTTGCAATTGTCTGAAAGCCTGGGCGTGGCGGGCAAAGATCCGCGCGGCGCGATCGCCTTTAAGTTCCCGGCTCAGGTCGTCACCACGCGCCTGGAGGACATCGGGATCAACGTTGGGCGAACGGGCGTGATCACGCCGTACGCCGTTCTCGAGCCGGTGGAAGTCGGGGGAGTCACCGTTCGACAAGCTACGCTGCATAATTTCGACTTCATCCAGGAGAAGGATATCCGCATCGGCGATCGCGTGCTGTTGAAACGTGCGGGGGATGTCATCCCCTACGTAATCGGCCCGGTGGTCGATGCGCGCAGCGGCGTGGAAGTGCCCTATAGGATTCCAGAGCGCTGCCCTTCCTGTGACGCGAAGCTGGAGCGCGTCACGGGCGAGGTGGGCGTCTATTGTGTCAACGCGGCCTGCCCGGAACAACTGATCCGCAACCTGGAACACTTCGTATCCCGGGGCGCAATGGACATCGAAGGCATGGGGATCAAAGTCGCGGCGTTGTTGGTTGAAGAAGGCTTCGTCAGCGACGTGGCGGATTTGTATTCCCTGGATCGGGACGCTTTATTGGAGCTCGAGGGTTTCGGTGAAAAACGCGTAGACAATCTGCTCAACGCTATCAAAGCATCGAAAGCTCAAGCGCTGGATCGATTGATCAACGCCTTCGGAATCCGCGGTGTGGGCGAGGTCGTCGCGACGGATCTTTCCCGCCGATATCGAAATGTAGATGCGCTCTCCAGGGCGACGGCCGACGAACTGGAACGCATCGAAGGCATTGGCCCCAACATTGCGACAGCGATCGTTGATTGGATGCACGAGCCGTCCAACCAGGCGCTGCTTCAGAAATTCAGGCGTGCTGGAGTCTGGCCGGAGGAGACCGGGTCCGGCGAACCGTCCAGACCGACACCCCTGGCAGGTTTGACCTTTGTCCTGACGGGAACGATGCCGTCGATGACTCGGCAGGAAGCCAAGGCGCTGATCGAACACCATGGCGGAAAAGTCACCGGCAGCGTCAGTAAAAGCACGTCTTACGTGGTCGTGGGTGAATCACCGGGGTCGAAACTCCAGAAAGCGGAAGCGTTGGAAATTCCCACCGTCGATGAAGATGGACTGCAAGCATTGCTGACAGAGGATTAATCTCCAAATCGGCATGCCCAAGGACTTGCGGGTTTCCTTTTCTCGAGGTGGAATACATATCTTCGAAGCCGTACAGGCAATACATATATTTGCTTCCCTGAATAAATGCTGATGAAATCGATACGCTTGAAGCGCGGTCGTGAACGCTCGGTGAAACGCAGGCATCCGTGGATATTTTCCGGGGCGATCGCTGGCGTCGACGGGGATCCGCAACCCGGCGACACGGTTGATGTGTTGGATCACACGGGTGCGTGGCTGGCGCGAGGTGCCTATTCTCCGTATTCCAGCATCCGCACCCGGATCTGGTCCTGGCATGCGGATGAGGCCGTCGACGAAGGTTTTTTCCAACGACACATTGATGCGGCCGTCGAGGCGCGCAGCGTACTCCGCGAGAATCCGGAGGTAAACGCGTATCGCGAAATCCACGCCGAATCGGATGGGCTGCCGGGTCTGATCGTCGACCGCTACGCCGACCTGCTAGTCGTGCAATTCCTGACGGCCGGAGTCGAAGCCTGGCGAGATACGATTGTCTCGATATTGGCGTCCAGCGGTAATTGCGCCGGGATCTACGAACGCTCGGACAGCGAAGTGCGTGAGAAGGAGGGGCTGCCGCAGCGGGCGCAGGCTGTGTTTGGGGACGAACCACACGAGGGAACGATCATCCTGGAAAACAATCTGCAATTTCAGGTCGATGTGCGCCAGGGCCAAAAAACGGGATTCTATTTGGACCAGCGTGAGAATCGCAGCATCGTGCGCTCGCTCGTGCGTGGAAAAGAGGTGCTCGATTGTTTTTGCTACACAGGCGGATTCACGCTTTCCGCGTTGGCAGGCGAGGCACAGCGCGTGGTTTCGATCGACTCCTCAGCAAACGCACTGGTACTGGCGCAGCAGAATGTCAGGCTGAATGGTTATGCTGCAGATGATTGTGAATGGGTTCAGGGCGATGTGTTCGCCGAATTGCGCACATTGCGCGATCGAGGGGCATCGTTCGACGTCGTCATCCTCGACCCGCCGCGCTTCGCTCCTACGGCTTCCTCGAGGCAGCGAGCAGCACGCGCCTACAAGGACATCAACCTTCTGGCGTTCAAACTTTTACGTGAACGCGGGACGTTGATCACATTTTCGTGTTCCGGCGGTGTGACTACGGCATTATTCGAAAAGATCGTCGCCGGTGCGGCGTGTGATGCAGACGTCAGTGCGAAAATCGTCGCCTGGCTGAGTCAACCGCTGGATCACCCCGTATCGCTGACTTTTCCCGAGGGTCGATATCTGAAAGGGCTTGTGTGTCGTCTGGCGTAGTCTTCGCCGGAATCGAAATGCGATGCTTGTATACGCGGTCGGGCGTCGGTTAGAATGAGTACAACGGAATGTGATCCCGGGGTGTTGTACGGATGGCGGGATTTCTGCCTGCAATGATGAATGTGAGGTTTTAAATGCTCCCCTTGCGAGATATTAATCCCACTCGTCGTTTTCCTATCCTTACTTACATCCTGATCGCCTTGAACGTCCTGATTTTCTTGTGGGAAGACACTCTGCCCGATGCTCGACTTCAGTCGATGTTCATGGATCTCTCCGTCGTTCCGACTCAGATTACGGCAGCGCCTTTCACTTTCGAGTCGTTCATGGACATCGTCCGCAGCATGTTTTTTCACGGCGGATGGGCGCATCTGCTCGGCAACATGCTCTATTTATGGCTTTTTGGGGACAACGTCGAAGACCGACTGGGGAAAATCATGTTCCTGTTCCTGTATTTTGCCAGCGGATTTACAGCAGCGACTGCGCAGGTTCTGGCCAACCCCTCTTCCACGGTTCCTCTCGTTGGTGCCAGCGGCGCAATCGCCGGCGTTTTGGGTAGTTATCTGGTGTTGTTTCCCGGCGTGAGGGTGCAGGGCATCGTCCCGCTAGGGGGGTTCTCGCGACTCTCCGAGTGGCCAGCTTGGTCGGTCCTGGCGTTGTGGTTTGTGCTGCAGCTGTTCAACGGCATTTTTTCCATTGGGGCGAACACTTCTGCCGGCGGCGGTGTGGCCTTTTTCGCCCACATCGGCGGGTTCGTATTGGGAGTCGTTTTGACTTTGATTTTGATGAAGTTCATCCGACAGCCACCGTCGGAAGAACGCAGTCAATCCCTCTACGTGCGCTCCAACAGATTCCGCTTCTGAGCATGGTGGAAATTCACAGTCTTTCGCTGGGTATGGTTCAAGCCTATCTGCTTGCATCCGATCGCGATTTTATTCTCGTCGACGCCGGTATGCCGGGCTATGCGAATCGTGTCCTGCGTAAAATTAAATTCTTGGGAGGCAGAGATCTACGGCTGATCTACATCACACACGCACATATCGATCATTACGGCAGCGCGGCGGCGCTGCGCCGGGCTACAGGTGCACCCATCGCCGTGCACTACGCGGATGTGAACGCCATGGCACTGGGGCAAAGCCCTCTCGGCGAACCTCGTGGCAGAGGCCGAATCGTGGGCGCCATGATGCCGTTGATCGAGCGAATGCCTTTGTTGGAATCTACCGAACCCGATATCGTATTAAAAGACGGAGATACGCTGCACGATTACGGCATCGATGCTTGCGTTATTCACACGCCGGGACACACCATGGGTTCGTCCAGTTTGATCGTGGAAGGTAAATATGCGTTTGTCGGCGACCTTTTGTCTTCACATCGAAAAGCGCACGTGCAGCGCTTGTTCGCGCAGGATTGGACCGCGATCGAAGAAAGTCTCGAGCAGCTCAAGGCAAAAAAGCCGGCGCTGATTTACACCGGCCATGGGAAAAAGCCGCTGACACTTCAAGAATTGCTTGACCTTCGGGTAAACCGTTAAAACCTTCGCCGTTTCATCTTTGGATAATTGGTGTTTCTAATAATGGGAAGCTGTAGTTGAAACATCGAATCACCGGTATTGACCGTTAGGCACCAACTTCGTTTCGCGTGCGACGAGGAGGCGAAAATGAAGCGGAAGTTACGCGGCCTAAAGCGGCGCGCTGTCCAGTTGGATTTTAATCTATACCGCAACGAGGTTCCGATAAGAGGATTGTCGGATAGCTCGTTGAGCGTAATCGACATCTGGCCGGAGCACGCTCGCAATACGCTCGTTTTCATTCATGGATATGCGGGTTGTGCGGAGACCTGGGAATATCAGATCAATTACTTCTCCCGAGAATATCGCGTCGTGGTTCCGGATTTACGCGGCCATGGGCAAAGTGACGCACCGTTTACACAGTACACCATGCCGGAGCTCGTCGAGGACATCGAGACGATTGCTGACAAACTGTCGTTTGCCGAGCGATTCATCCTGATAGGCCATTCGTTTGGTGGCGCGATCTGTATCGAGTATGCCCATGCACATCCCGAAAGACTTGATAAGCTCGTCCTCATTGCAACGGCTGGCGAGTATCCACTGCCGCGTGCTGCCTCATTGGTTTCGCGTATTCCGACGGCGGCGTTTCGACCCTTCTGGCGCTATCGTCCACGCTGGAACGCAGAAGTGCACGTGATGAAGCGCATGCTGCTCAATAACATGCGTAAATGGTCGGGATGGGATCGATTGGAAAGTATCCGTACACCGACGTTAATCCTCACCGGAGAACGGGATCGCTATTTCCCACATCGGGTTTATGCCGGCGTAGCAGAGAAGATGCCGGACGCGCGCGTCGTGGATATAGGCGGTTCCAAGCACAAAGTCCAACTCGAGCGGCATCAAGCGGTCAATCGGGCGCTGCAACGATTTTTCGAGGAAGACGAGAATAAAAAACGTCTGACTTGGAGAGACCAGACGCTGAAGCCCGATGGTTTCCAACGTCCCTGGTTGTCGAGCTACGGCAAGCACACCCCGCATACCTTTCCCGTCCCACGCAGGCCGCTGCATCAATTCCTCGAAGCATCTGCGGCGATGCTGCCCAAACATACGGCGACAATATTTTACGGATCGACGATGTCGTATCAACAGCTGGATCGCAGGGTGAATCAGTTCGCCCATGCGTTGCATGGACTCGGAATCCGGCCCGGAGACCGGGTGGCTGTTGTGCTGCCGAACATGCCGCAACTTATAATTGCGTATTACGCTGTATTAAAGATCGGCGGCGTCGTCGTGCTTTCGAATACTGAAGCCGATGCAGCAACAATTCTGAATCAGCTCCGCGAAACTGAGTCGAAGGTTCTGGTCACGCTGGCAAACTTCGCAAGTATGGCCGCTTCGATTCAGGAGCAGTATCCCCTGCAGATGATTTTCACCAGCATCCGCAAAGCGGTTTCCGGAAGAACGTATCGTCAATTGATGGCGCGCTGGTCACAAGCTGGATTCGAGCCAGATGAAGAGAACCCGGTTCCAGACGGGTACACGATGGCGGGTTTGATGATGGACGCCTCGCGCCAACCACCTCACGTGGATGTCTCCCCAGACGATTTGGCGGCGATTATTTACACCAGCGGTACGACAGACACGCCAAAAGGCGTCTGCCTCACCCATGCCAATTTAGTGGCGAACGCGCTGCAGACACGCCACTGGATTCCCGACCTGCGCACCGGTAAGGAGACTTTCCTTTCGGTGATCCCGCTTACGCACAGTTATGGCATGACGAGCGCGATGAACATCCCCATTGCGATGGGCGCTTCGATCGTGCTTTTAAGTGTCTTCGAACTCGATCAAGTGCTGGCTCAAATCAAAAAGCACCGGCCAACGATTTTTCCAGGCGTGCCCACGATCTACATGGCGATCAACCAGGCTGAAAAAGTCCGCTCGTATGGGCTTTCGTCGATCAAAGCCTGCATCAGCGGTGCCGCGCCGCTGCCCATCGAGGTTCAGGAAAAGTTCGAGAAGCTTTCCAAGGGCCGTCTGGTTGAAGGGTACGGACTGACCGAAGCTTCCCCCGTGACGCATGCGAATCCATTCGAACCGTCCGAGAAGGTTGGTTCCATTGGTGTTCCGATCCCCAACACGGATGCGAAAATCGTAGATTTGGCCAGCGGCGCCGATGTGCCTCCGGGGAAGATCGGGGAGTTGTACATACGTGGACCGCAGGTTATGAAAGGCTACTGGTCACGAGGCGGTGTGGACGAAGTGGAATCGAGCAAGGTGATCAAGGATGGCTGGCTTGCCACGGGCGACATTGCCGTAATGGACGGCGATGGCTTTTTCAGCATCATCAGCCGCAAGCGCGACACGATCATGGCGGGAAAATACAGCGTCTATCCACGCGATGTCGAAGAGGTGCTGTACGAAAACAGTAAAGTCCTTGAAGCAGCCGTCGTCGGTGTGCAGGTGGGCGCTTCAGAACAAAAAGTAAAAGCTTTTGTCGTACCCAGGCCAGGTACGAGTCTGTCGAAAGAAGAACTGCTCGATCTGTGCCGTCAGCGGCTTGAAACCTACGAGGTTCCCTGGGAAATTGAGTTCCGCGAGGAACTTCCCAAGTCTTTTGTTGGCAAGGTGCTGCGGCGGATGCTGGTTGAAGAAACCGATTCGGCGGGTTCGTAATCGTGCGAAACGCACGAACGGTTGTAAAATTAGCGCGCATGTGAAGATGAAGCGACGTAGAATGTTGTTATTTGTGATCCTCTCGGTGACGTTGTTGTGTGGTCTTGTTGTTTTGGTTTTGACCCAACCCGAGTGGCTCATTACGACTCTCAACGGGACATCGTCGGGCGTTCTTTACTCGGTAGATACGAGTAAGCCGATAATTTCCTTGACGATCGATGACGGGCCCGATGCAGTCCAAACAGCAAGAATTCTCGAAGTGCTTTCACAATACGAAGCGCATGCGACATTTTTTCTGATTGCCAGCCGTATTCCGGGCAACGAACACGTCGTACAGCAAATCCTTGATGATGGACACGAAATTGCCAATCACATGATGATGGATGAACCCAGCATCCTGCTCGACAAGCAGGAGTTCGA
>Ga0315534_1002794_pt1 | contig 11498 bp, 12 predicted proteins | sample SalMarSW160240MG_FD_203094 | JGI IMG/M metagenome (GOLD analysis project Ga0315534, IMG submission 203094) | Salt marsh sediment microbial communities from the Plum Island Ecosystem LTER, Massachusetts, United States - Salt Marsh Sediment SW1602-40 ... | reverse complement strand
ATATGTGAGCGCAGGTCCGGGCGGAGTTAATCGCGTCGACTACGCGCGATTCAAGACGGACGGACACGATGCTCTGAAAGGGTACGTCCGCCAGCTCGAAGCGATCGACCCGCAAGCTCTCGATCGGCCCGAGCAATTCGCCCTTCTCGCCAACCTCTACAATGCCAAGACGATCGACATCATCCTCGACCATTATCCGCTAAAATCAATCAAGGACATCTCTCTCGGAGGCGGTCTCTTGAGTGTGTTTACAGGTGGCCCCTGGAAGGCCAAGGTTACTCGTCTCGGAGGCACAGACTTAAGCCTTGACGATATTGAGCACGGTATCCTGCGACCAATATTTAACGACCCGCGCATTCACTATGCTGTCAATTGCGCCTCGGTAGGGTGCCCCAACCTCCGCAGGGAAGCATTCACCGGCGCGAAGCTGAATGCGCAACTCGATGCGGCTGCACGAGACTATGTCAATCACCCGCGCGGAGCGAAAGTCGAGGCCGATGGGCTCGTGGTCTCATCGATCTACAAATGGTATGGGGAAGACTTTGGAGGCAGCGAAGAGGGAGTTGTCGACCATCTCCGCCAGTTTGCCGATCCAGATCTCGCTGCGAAACTACGTGGCGTCACATCTATTGCGTCTTACGACTACGACTGGACTCTGAACGACACGAAGCGGTGATTGGCACTGGCATCACGCGGATTTGTGCGCGCGCCATGCGGTGCGTGTAATCACCGACAGGATGGTAATGCCTGCCAGCACGGATCCCCGAACGGTGCCTGAGATCTTCGACGTGCCGATCCGCGGGCGATAGCTGACGGGTACCTCGAGGTATCTCAATCCATTCTCGGCGGCTCTAAGCTGCATTTCCACTGTCCAGCCATAAGCGCGCTCCTGCAGGTTCAGCGTCTTCAGGATGTCGGCTCGGATGGCCCGAAAGGGACCGAGATCACTGAAAGCAGTGCCCCAAATTCGGCCAATCAGTCGGCAAGCCAGCCAGTTTCCAAAGCGCTGCTGTGGCGTGAGCGCGCCACGCTGGCGCTTTCCGCTCACGCGCGCACCGACAACAAAGTCTGCGCGTCCCGAAAGAATGGGATCGACAAGCGCGCTCATTTCATTCGGGCAGTCGCTGTAGTCGCCGTCGAGAAAAACGATGATGTCGGGTGAATTGAGTGCATGGATCCCCGCTTGACAGGCCGCGCCGTAACCGCGTTCGCGCTCAGTGATGACGCGCGCGCCGGCACCTTTCGCCACTGCCGCCGTAGCGTCGCACGAACCATTGTCCGCCACGATGATATCATCCACCCAAGGGGGGATGTCGGCGACGACGCGGCCTATTGCTCGCTCTTCGTTCAGCGCTGGGATGACGACTCCGATTCTGCGGCCTTTGCGCATGGAATGCCTCGTCAGCTGGAGTGCGTGGGGGTTTTTTGGCGCAGCACATCGAAGAGAAGTGCGGCCCAGACCGGAACCCAAATGATCCAAACGATCACGTTTTCGAACAGGTCCACGTGCTCGTGCGCTGCGAAATAGAAGAACAGGTAATAGAGGGGCATCGTTGCCGTGAGAACGAGAAAACCGGCCCATGGCCGAAAGGCCAGGAAGGGTGCAAACCAGATTGCATACCAGGGGAACTGAGCGGGTGCGACGAGGACGAGCGCTCCAACCACAAGACTTGCTCGTCCCATCAGGTCGTTTGCACTGCGGATTGGTTTGCGGCATGTCAGTGCGGCAAAGGCAGCAAGACCTATCGCGAGTGTGGTGCGCGCTGCAAGTCCAGGACCGATGACCTCGGGCAGCCGTAGCCAAGTGAGCACAGCTCCGGTCAATTGCTCAACTATCGGAAACAACGCGCTGCTTGTCTGCCAACGCGCGGCGTAGGCAGCTAGACCTGAGGTGTCATCAAGACCACCAAGCAACATGGGAGCGGCAAGACCGCCAAGGAGTCCGAAAAATACGAACACGGCGATAACCAGCTTGCGGGGCTCATTGGTCAGCGTGCGCAAAGCGAGCGGCAAAAGAAGAATGGGCCAGATTTTCGCGCCCGCCGCGAGTGCGAGACTGACGACCGCGCCGATTGGCCGCTTCAGCACCACAAGCAGAAGAGCCAACAACACGAAGGTCAACACGACGGCCTCCATATGAGCGGAGTTGAAGAGTTCTTTCAGAACAAGTGGGTTCCACCAATAGAGTGCCGACCAGAGCAGGGAGCGACCGGTTTCGTGCAGCAGCAAAAGGATTAGCAACAGCACAACGAGGTCGCAGGCCAAAACGACAGCGCGCCAAGACGTCAAGCTCCAAGGCGCCAATATGTGGGCGGCTGCGAACGCCGTCTGCGCAACCGGCGGATACAGCGTCTTTAGGTGGGGGTGGTTGATGCGGCGGACCACATCGCTGCCCTCTGTGGCAAGCCGGCCAAGCTGGGAGCTTGGATCGCGTTCGCGCGCGTCGAGTGGCGATATCGCATAGGTGTTGATCCCGTGTGCGGTGACTGCACCATCCCAAAGGTAGCGCTGGTAGTCATCCTCAAGCATTGGAGTGCTTGTGAAGAGGATGAGGCGGGCAATGAGGCCGCAGCCAATGATCCAAGCCAGAAGGCTTCTCGATCGGCTTGTGCCAGCGCCGGCCCAGTCGGAGGATCGAATAAGGGGCGGTAGAACGAGGGCGAAGATAACCCCGCCCAGCACGAGGATGGCGACGAGAACGAGAACGGGCCTTTCGATCATCTCGTAGGCGGTATCGAAGGCAGGTGACAGGAGCGTCAGCGCGACCGAAAAGCTGAGCAAAAGTGCCCCGAGCGCGCCCCATCCGATTGCGCCGAGCAGAGTGTATTGGCCCGGTTCATCAAATGGGGTGCTCTCAAGAGTATCTGGATAGGCGGACAAGGTCCTTAATGGGAGCCGTCGGGCACGACGCATTTGCCAGTGCTTGGATGGGGCACTTTGCCCTTCGGGCACTTTCTGTCCTGAGCCATTGCGCCGACGCTGGCCGCGGCGAGCACGAGCATTGTTACCAGAGCCACTGTTATCCTTGTCATGGGGGCCTCCTGCCTCACATATCTGGTGTCGCCGACAATTGCGGCAGACTCGTCCTTATTCGGGAAAGTGCGCGGATTGGTTACGACAGGCAGAACGAGGAAGGACAATTTAAACCTCCAAAACGTGTGGAAACCGCCAGAGGGCCCTCGGTTGCGCCTGTGGGCCGGCGCAGTTATCACAAGACCAACCATAAATGACACTCGCGTTGGTGAGTGTCGAAGCTCCAACAGGGATGCTCCCCGCGTGAACGACCTGAAGTTGATCGCCCTCGATCCCGAAGACCTCAATGTGCTGTCGTGCCACCTTCAGGACGCTGTGATGCGCGTGGGCGAGATGACATACTTGAAGAGCGACATGCGTTTTGCGGTAATTGCCAATCGTTTCGATTGGGAAGGCGCTGTGAAGAAGAGCGATGGCGCGTTTGAACGCCGGCGCTGCGGATTGCGCTTTGAGCGCGTCAAAAGTGCCAAGACGCACGGGATAGACCTCAGCAAGAAGGACGCCGTGTTGGCTTTGCTGGCTATCGGTTTTGATCCGGACGCGGACCCGGAGGGAATCATTACATTGCACTTTGCTGGTGGAGCAGCAATTCGGCTCGAGGTCGAGTGTATCGAGGCAGAGATGCGCGACCTTGGTGCCGCATGGCAGACACGACACAAGCCGGCCCATGCGAGCGATGAGCCGTCGGACGCAAACTGAAGCAAACGTTCAACTTCATAAGGGAGACGGCCACTGAGGGCCGGGCGACATATGCCAAAACGGCTTCGGACGGCGGACAGCGGCTTTGAAGACGCCTTTCGGACATTCCTCACCGAAAAGCGGGAAACCTCCGTTGATGTCGAAGCTTCGGTTTCGCAGATCATTGCCGATGTCCGCGCACGCGGAGATGCAGCACTGATCGATCTGTCGCGCAAATTTGACCACGTTGACCTCGACAAGCTGGGGCTCCGCGTGTCGGCTGAGGAGATCTCTGCTGCGGTTGGCGAATGCGAGGAGGAAACACTTGCCGCCCTCAGGTTGGCCAGCGATCGCATCACCGAGCATCATGAACGCCAGCGTCCCGTCAATGAGCGCTACACCGATACGGTGGGTGTCGAGCTCGGTTGGCGCTGGTCCGCAGTCGAGTCGGCTGGACTTTATGTGCCGGGCGGTTTGGCCTCTTACCCAAGCTCAGTCCTCATGAATGCAATACCCGCCAAGGTGGCCGGCGTGCCACGCCTTGTCATGGTGGTGCCGTCACCTCGGGGTGAGCTCAACCCGCTCGTACTGGCTGCGGCGCACCTTGTCGGTGTGGAGGAGATCTATCGCGTAGGTGGTGCACAGTCCGTGGCAGCGCTTGCCTACGGCACCGAAACGATCGCCCCGGTGGTTAAGATTGTTGGGCCTGGCAACGCCTACGTCGCAGCAGCAAAGCGTCTCGTGTTTGGCACCGTGGGTATCGATAGCATTGCCGGTCCTTCGGAAGTGCTGATCATTGCCGACAAACACAACAATCCAGAATGGATTGCAGCCGATCTCCTCGCGCAGGCAGAGCACGACACGGCCGCCCAAGCGATCCTCATGACCGACGATCCGGCATTCGCGCGCGCTGTCGAGAGGGCAGTCGAGGAACAATTGGCGCAGCTCCCGCGCGGCAACATCGCAGGCGAGAGCTGGAACGTGTTCGGCGCGGTCATCGAGCTTGATTCCCTCAATGAAGCCCCAGTCCTCGCCGACCGCATCGCCGCCGAGCATCTGGAAATCGCAACCCAAGACGCCGAGGAACTGGCCGAGAAGATCCGCAATGCAGGGGCAATCTTCATTGGCAACGAGACGCCGGAAATGATTGGTGATTATGTGGCTGGCTCCAACCACGTTTTGCCAACGGCCCGCAGTGCCCGTTTCTCATCCGGCTTGGGCGTGCTTGACTTCATGAAGCGCACATCGCTGTTGAAGCTCGATGGTGCTGCGCTTGCCGCACTTGCTCCGGCAGCGATGGCACTCGCACGCGCGGAAGGCCTGGAGGCTCACCGACGTTCAGTTGAAATTCGGATCGGGGCAGGGCGCCCGCGGACGACATGAGCGAAACAGGCAAGAAGACTGCGGAGGACAAGGCACGCCTCGTGGGCATCTCGCTCGACGAGCGCTCTACCGCGACGTCGAACACCAATATCGAACACGAGCGCGAAGTGGCAATCTTTGACATCCTCGAGGAGAACTCGTTTGCCCTCGAGGGCCACGACGCGGGGCCCTACACACTGAATATTGCAATCGTCGAGGACAGATTGGTTTTGACCGTCGGCGATGAGGCCGGAGACACGCTCGTCACGCACATGCTGTCACTCACCCCCTTTCGGCGCATCATGAAGGACTACTTTATGGTCTGCGAGAGCTACTACGAAGCAATCCGCTCGGCACCGCCCTCTCGCATTCAAGCGATTGATATGGGTCGGCGCGGCCTGCACGACGATGGAAGTCGAACGCTGCTCGAGCGGCTTACGGGAAAAGTTAACGTAGACATGGCGACGGCCAGGAGGCTGTTCACACTGATCTGTGCGCTTCACTGGAAGGGCTAGCGGCCATGTCTGGGGAGGGCGCGCGCGCCAACCAGGCAGATGATCTCACGCCACCGGGGGCCGAGGCATCGCGTTACGATTTGCCCGGCGCTGTACTGTTCGCTTGCAGTATGAATGCGGTGCGCTCCGTAATGTGCGCCGCCATCCTTCGCCATCTTGCGGCCAACCGCTGTTATGTGGAGTCGGCGGGTGTTCGGGCGGGCAGTCCAGACCCCTTCGTCAATGTCGTCATGGATGAAATCGGCATCGACGTTTCACAACATCATCCCCACACACTTGTGGATCTGCACGACACCTCTTTCGATCTGATCGTCACGCTGTCGCCCGAGGCGCACCACCAGGCGCTCGAGCTCACCCGCACAATGGCCGTTGAGGTGGAGTATTGGGCAACAATTGATGTAACGGCCATGGCCGATGAGGGAACGCGCGAACAGGTTCTGGATCGTTATCGCGGTCTCCGCGATCAACTCTTCGACAAGATCAAGCACCGGTTTGGCTTCGAAGGCGGTCCGACTGTGTGACGTGGCGCCTAGGCTGCCTTTCGAGGCGGTGCATGGAGCTCGCCCACCAGGTACCAAGTCTCCTGTGCACCGATGCCTTTAATCTCAATCGGGTCTCGTGCCTCAAGCTCGAACGTATCAGCAAGATTCTCGTGACAGTGCGGGCAAACCAGTATCCTGCCAGGTGTGGCAAAGCCCTCCAACCGGCTGGCAAGGTTCACTGGGTCGCCCCAAACATCATAACTGAACTTTCGCGTGCCAATGACGCCCGCCGTCACGGGACCTGATGCGAGCCCGACGCGAATGTTGATGTTGTGTCCCGTTTCCACACGCAGCCGCGCAATACAATCGAGCATGTCGAGGCCCATGCGCGCCAATCGGGCCGTATGATCTGGCACTGGTTCGGGTAGTCCCGCAACAACCATGTACGCGTCACCAATTGTTTTGATCTTCTCGACACCGTGGCGCGCGGCAAGTGCATCGAACTCTGAAACGATGCGACTTAATAGGTCGACGGTCTCCACCGCTCCCAGGCCGCGCGCGAGAGAGACGAAGCCCGTGATATCAGAAAACATGATCGACGCGTCATCAATACTGTCTGCGATTGCGGCACCGGGCTTTGCCTTCAGACGTTCCACGATTGCGTCGGGAAGTGTGTTGCGCAGGACGGCGTCGGTTTCGGCCTTGGCGCGCTCGACGAGGCTGAAGGCGTACCAGACAGACGCTGCAATCAGGAGGAAGGTCGTAACTGCGGCCTGGATGTAAAGGGAGTCGGCGACCGGTTGCTCGTGCGGAGCAACGCGCCCTTCTGCGGGAAACCAGAACCAGACACACAAGTGCAGGATTAAGCCGGCGATGACGATTCCAATGATCAGCCAAATTCGCTTCAAACCGAAGATCACGAAGGCAGCGGCGGCAACGACAATGTACTGAAGCTGTGTGCCGGCTTCGCGGCTGAAAAAGTCGCCGAAGCCCACTAGGGCCACGTACTCGGCGCCGACAATGAGCAGTCCACCCGCAATCTCGTTGATGCGATGGGCAAACGGCACCAAGAGTACCGTTGCGACCAGCACCAGATTGAGAAGGATCATCGGCGCATACGTTTCGAAGTCCTGGACGGTTTGTTGAATGGCATAGATCAACGTCGTCGCCGCGATCAGGTAGGCGATCATGTTGAGGATCTTCAGCCGCCGACTCGTGTCGGGCGGGTAGCGTGCGGTACCCGCTTCGGCCAACTTGCGCAGAATGGCGCGCGCACGGCGAACGGGCGGCTTGTGCAAAAGCACGCGCAGCCGCGTGCCGAACTCGGTTCTGAGGGTCTTCAAGAACGGCCAGAATGGCATTTCGGGAATGGCGCGCATCACAGACCACAAGCTGGGAATGGTGTTCCGATTCTATCCCCCAACGCACCAGATTGCGATGTGCGCGATTTCGGCGCTTACACTGTCCCAGCGATCATCTGCAACTCATCCAAGTCGCAGGTGACACGGTTTCCGCTCCGCTCGAGCGCGCCGCTCGCTTCTAGTAGCGACAGCGCCGTGTTGACCTTGGGCCGGCTTGCGCCAATGAGCAGGGCTAGCTCGCTTTGCGACATTGGAAGCTCGATTGTCACGCGGCCTTCCTCGACGTCTGGGGCCTTCTGGCGCGCTGCGGCAAGAAAGAAACGGGCGAGGCGTCCCTCGATCGGATAGAGCGCGATGGCCTCGAGCTGCTGATCGGCCTCGCGTAGGCGCGAGCACAGGAACCGCATGGCGGCCTCCGCGACCACAGGGCGCGACTCCATGAGCCGGTTGAACGAGGGTTTGGACAAGCTGAGTGCGCTGACCTTATTGACGGCAGTGGCATCGGCCGTGCGTGTGCCCCCGTCCAACATGGCGATCTCGCCAAAGATCGAGCCCGCCTCGGCATGCGCAAAGGAGAGCTCGCGGCCCTCCGCCGTCAGCACGGAAAGGCGCACCCGGCCGTCGACGACCAGGAAGATCTCGCGGCCTGAATCGCCCCGCGCGAAAATGACCTGGCTTGGGGTAAACGAGACTTCACGCATCTCATCGGCCACCGCATGGAGATCCGACTCGTCGAGTGTGCCGAAAAGCGGTGTCCTGCCAAGGAGTTCGAGGACGAAAGTCTTTGCCGCCATGGAGTTGCCCTGCAAAACGCTGTTGCTTTCGTCCTTTTGCCCGATAAATGCCGTTCGCCGCAATGGTCGATTGGGCACTTGCTTTTCAAAGTCCACCTTTGCATTGTCCCACCCGGCCCGGGTATTGCTTTCCCTACGCATGAGCAGCACAACAATTTCGCGTCGAGAGGTCGTCTTTCGTCATACCTTCGCCGTTCCACGCCGCCAGATCATGAACCCGAAAACACGCCCGATCAGCGTCAGCGCGACGATGTTCTGGCCCTATCGAAGCGGAATAGTCTGCCGTTCCAGCCCCGAGGTGATGCCCTCATGACCACCAAGGCCGCATTTCTGACCGGGCTCAGCCGGACGGACCGACCGCGCCGGGAAACGTTGCGGCGTGAGCTTGCCAGGCTGAATGCCGGGCAGAAGGAAGGGGCGGCGCGGCCAACACTCGTCTTGGCCAGCGCCAGTCCGCGCCGGCTCATGCTACTTGACCAGGTCGGCATCAGGCCGGACGCCTTGCGGCCGGCCTCGATCGACGAATCTGCCCGCCGTGGTGAGATGCCACGTGGCTATGTCTCCCGAATTGCGCGCGCCAAGGCCGAAGCCGCGAGAGATCAAATCGCTAATGACAAGGACATAGCGGCGGCCTACGTCCTGGCGGCCGACACGGCCGTGACCGTGGGGCGGCGGATCTTAATGAAGCCCTCGAACATCGAGGAGGCGGCGGCATCTCTTCAACGTCTATCGGGTCGATCGCACCGTGTCCTGACGAGTATCTGCCTGATCACACCCGACGATCGCGTGCGTCAGAAAATTGTCGACACGCGCGTGCGCTTCAAACACCTCGCGCGCGAAGAAATTGAAGCTTACATCGCGTCTCGAGAGTGGCGGGGCAAAGCCGGCGGCTATGCAATCCAGGGACTCGCGGGCTGTTTCGTGCAGAGGCTCGTTGGATCTTACACGAGCGTCGTCGGTCTACCGCTCACCGAAGTTGTGACGATGCTCGTTGGTGAGGGCTTTCCCATTCACTTTGCGTGGATTCGCGCAGCCGAACTCGACCAGAGTTGAGGTCCATCTATATAAGACTGATGGCAAACAAAGACCCACAAACGGAGAGGCTGGTTCAGGGCCGCTGCCCGATTTGCCGCAGCCCCACAGATATGGCCTACCGCCCGTTTTGTTCGCAGCGGTGCCGGGATGTTGACCTGTCCCGTTGGTTGGGCGACGGCTATGCGATTCCAGGCGGTCAGGCGGACGCTGACGAAGATGGTGAGGATGCCGCCGCTCGGCAGAGTGTGCCGGATCGCATTGGTTCCGAGCACGAAGAACAAGGGGATTAGCGCGCCGCCGCCCTGTTGAAATTGGAGATTGCGGGATGCTGGACACGGCCCGGGCCCGTCTCTATAAGTGCCGGGCTCCGGCGGACAGGTCGTTCGCGAAGCCCCAAGCCCAGGTAGCTCAGTTGGTAGAGCACGTGACTGAAAATCACGGTGTCGGTGGTTCAATTCCGCCCCTGGGCACCATTATTTGGAGCAGTTCGCGTGGATGAGCGCCGATACTGGTTTGAGCTTGGCAACCAGTTGGCAACCACGAAACGGCAGCTCCTACTATTCTTCTTAAAAAATTGGATTCGATGAGCGTCGATGGCGGTTAAGGCGAATTGCTTCGTCGCCGCTATCTAGAGCTAATATGCAGCGCGACGACTTCGCTGGGACGCCCCCAGATTGACGCGGCGGCATCGATAGGGGGCTGAGTATGTCTCCTCGTCGCGTTTCAGATCAGACGTAGTCTGATCGTTGGTGTCCGCGGCCCGCCGCCTGCTAGGCCGATACGGAAATTACTTCGCACAATTTTATCCCGCTCCCCCACCTTCCCATACTCTTCACGCATCCCGCCCCACGGGGACGAGTTCTAGACCGTCTAAGACTTGGGAGCGGGCTGCGGGTAACGAACTAGCCAGGAGGCGAGGAGTAACGCCCGAAGCACCTGGTGAACGAAACCGTCCTAAACCGGACCTGCCGGTAGCGGGAGTAAAGAGCCCGACGTAAGGCCTGGACGGCCGCGACACTCACCGCCACGGGGCGCGGAAGCACAAGTCCTTCCCGCCAGGCGCCAAACATAATTGGCTCTACCGTGCGCCCCACGCCCAACCGCCACGCGCTTCCACAAAGAATGACGCGGCCTGCGCGCAGTTCGCGAATGTTTGCGTTGTGCAGAGCTGCTGCGGGTGTGATCCGAATGCAAAGGCTGTGCCTCATGCAACTAGCGATGCACGCCCTGACATTTATGAACCGTCGCTAACCTCGTCGGTCCACACCCGGAACCCTTCGAGCGTGTTAGGGCCGAACGTCGTTGTCATGGCGACATCGGCCGCATCGCGTCCACGCGCGATCAATACTCTGCCGATCCGCGGAACATTATTCCTCGGGTCGAACGTATACCAATTGCCGCCGAGGAAGGCCTCAAACCAGGCAGCGAAGTCACCAGGCGGATAGGGCGGCGGCGTGCCGACGTCGCCGAGATAGCCCGTGCAATATCGTGCGGGAATGTTCAATGCCCGGCAGAATGCCACCGCCAGGTGTGCATAGTCACGACAGACGCCGTGACATTCCTCATAGGCCTCCGATGCGGTTCGTGTAGGTCGGGCATGTTCGTAGCCGAAATTGATACGCTGATGTACGAAATCGCAAATGGCTTGGACGCGGCCCCAGCCAGGCGTCGCATGCCCGAACAATTTCCATGCAAGATCCAACAGTCGGTCGCTATCGCAGAAGCGGCTCGCCAGAAGGAAGACGAGGGCTTCCTGTGGAAGTTGTTCGACTGGAACCTGGCTTGCATTCGTATCGGCCGGATCGGGCTGTCCGGAATCGCTCACGATGGCATCGGTGGAGATTGTTACTTTCCCTGCCGGGGCAACAATCCGGCTGCACCAATTCCCGAAGCCGTCGCGGTACCCAGACATTCGGGTCGACGGACTCATGATGATGTGGTCGGGCGTCATGAGGTCGGAGACGCGCGTAAAGTGGATATTGAGTATCAGGATGGCCGGCGTCGGCTGCGGGAACGTGTATTGAAGTTCGTAACCGACTCTAAGCTTCAAGCTGCTGCCTATGATGTTGCACCTGGTTCGCCCAGGGTTGACTCAGCTGAGCCGCTGCGCCGATCGCGACAGGTTAGCCATTGGTCACCACCACCCGTCCAGCATGAGCGAAGGCGATTGCCTTGATGGCGGTCACACGTGGGTGACGAACGGCTATTTAAGCGCACGTGGCCGGTATTGCGGCAGGC
>Ga0315534_1002792_pt1 | contig 11501 bp, 7 predicted proteins | sample SalMarSW160240MG_FD_203094 | JGI IMG/M metagenome (GOLD analysis project Ga0315534, IMG submission 203094) | Salt marsh sediment microbial communities from the Plum Island Ecosystem LTER, Massachusetts, United States - Salt Marsh Sediment SW1602-40 ... | reverse complement strand
TGTTATCAATCTGGAACATGTTTCACAACCGCCTCAATAATCAGATGCAAGACCTACGAACAGTCCATTATTGGCGCTGATGATGTCATCCTGACTTACGCCGGTAGTAATCGGGTCGACGCTGGAGCCGTCTTTACCGCTGCTATACAGATCGTAATCGGTGTTAAGCGGAACCAGATTTTTATCTTTTCTCAGACCGTTGAAGCCTTGCTTACCCTCGATTCTCGTATAGTGATAAGGATTCTTCCAGGGATCCAGAAGTGTATCCACGCCGATTTCATTGAGACTGTCTGGGTGATGTTGATGTTCCAGATAAAATAATTCAATTCTATGGGAGATGGTGGAAATGTCCGCGTCTGCAGTGGCATTATCCGCCCGGTCGCGGTACTCGGAATAATTGGGAATGGCAACGACCATTACCAGAGAAATTAATGCGGCTACGATAAGGAATTCGAGGAGTGAGAATCCTGATTGTGAATCGGCATACCCCCTTATTTTGCATGTTGAAATACACAGGACATATTTGTCTTCGATGCTACTCAAGTGCTGAAGCTGCCGCTTTTATATTTTTGAATATATTCAATATATCGGCAAAATCTTCGAATTTTTGATGAAATATCGCGAGAATCAGGCTCGATATCCCAATCGAAAGGCTTGGAATCGAATAATCACAGGTTAAAGTTTATACCCTTTACGATGGTGTAACGTTGACCCGTAGTACAGGCTGTCACATAGGCCGCCCATTGATGAATTTCACATCTAATTGATTTAATAGAAAAAATCATGCAGCTGTTTGGTCCTGAAGGTGTGTATTGCCCTGAAGACGGCCTTCATCATCGTCCGGGCTGTATTGATGTTTTTTATGTAGACGTTGGCGCATTTGCGCCTAGCGTCGATAGTCATATCTATGCCCTGTATACCCAGGGTTGGCGGGGATATGTGTCGACCCCATGCGCGTCAAGGGAATGATCCTCCGTGCGGCCCGGGGATATTTTTATTAAAGCGTCGCTTGGCGCAATCCCTGGTGAGACCACATTTCACATCTATGAATCCGCGCTCCAGATCTCGACTGCCTCGGCGAAGATAAAGAGTCATTGGCAATGTCTGGCGGTATCGACCGGGCCGCAGCGTGTAGGTACCGGTATTAATCGGATGCGGTCTGCGCCCATTTGGTTCCCGGTAGGGGAGACAGCTTTGATCGTTCGAGTCGCGCAGACGGTGCGTCAGAAACGGGATGCCGTGCTCTTTTCCCTCAAAGATTAAGTCGCATGCATCGGATTCGGACCACACCAACCATATCTGGAACACTGTAAATGTATACTAATGGCCCTACCCGGATCATTAGCAGGGGCAATTTTACGTGGTGATATGACGAGGAACGGTGACCAGATAGTGTGCTCCACGATTTACGATGAGGTGTCACGCTGCTTAGACTGGTCGCGGATTTCGTGCCAATTATGCGATACTTAGTGTAACGGAGGGCGGGCGAAATTATGGATTCTACTACTACACTCACCTTGGTTGATGGCGTACGCATTATTGTTCCTGATTCCCTGAATTTGATCACAACGTACGTCCTGCGTGAGCGGGAAGACTGGTTTGAGGATGAAATCAAGTTCTTGCGTCAATTTCTCAAACCCGGCGATAGAGTAATCGACATTGGCGCTAACTACGGAGTCTACACTTTGTCGATGGCTAAGCTGGTAGGCCCTGCTGGAAGGGTATGGGCCTTTGAGCCAGCATCATCGACCGCGAAGCTGCTTGCCGCAAGTATTGCAGCCAACGACTTTAGCCAGGTCGAATTAACACAAAATGCCCTCTCCAGAGAGAAGGGCGGTGCGGAACTGGCGTTAAATGAGAACTCGGAATTGAACGCCTTAGTGCGCGACAATATATCGGGATCAGAGACGGAAACTGCCGATGTCACAACTTTGGACACGTGCCTGGCAGCATATGGCTGGGAAGATATACAATTTCTAAAACTCGACGCTGAGGGAGAAGAAGAGAATATACTCCGTGGAGGTTTGCGCTTCTTTGAATCGCAGTCACCCCTTGTCCAATATAAAATCAAGGCAGGTGCGCAACACGACATGGAGCTGATAAGATCTTTCGCTGAACTCGGCTACAACTCATATAGACTGGTACCGGGGCTCAATGTTTTGATGCCCTTCAGTGAAACAGGACCGGTTGACACCTTTCTGCTGAATCTGTTCTCCTGCAAGCCGGACCGCACTGCCAGACTAGCGGACGAAGGCTTTCTTGTGACAGCTGAAGCCGTCCTGCATTCACGGGAAGCTGAAAACACCGGCAGAAAGGCCAATCCCGACCGTAATCAATCAAACAGCTGGCTTCCAATCCTCATGAACTTGCCGTATGCAAAAGCATGCGCAAAGCTTTGGCAGGAAACGATAGCAGCCAACGGAAACCGTGAAGTCCAGGCAGCATTGTCATCCTATATGATATCAAGAGATGCGTCGCTTACTGCCGCCGAGCGCTTTTCTGCACTGGAAGATAGTTATTTGCTTCTCAAGTCTCTCTGTGAGTCACAGCCGACCTATTTACGGCTTTCCAGCCTTGCACGTGTTGCATGTGACTATGGCGCTCGCGAACTTGCCGTAAAGGCTCTTAACGCACTATGCAATGTCATCTTCCAGCAACGCCGCATAGATCCGCGAGAGCCTTTTCTTGCGCCTGGAGAGCGATTTGATTCAGTACCGCCCCGCAGCGATATCAGAAGCTGGGTAGCTGCAGCCGCATTGGAAGAACTTGAGCGATTGGGTCACTTCTCATCGTTCTATACCGGAAGGTCGGCCTTGCGGCGCTTGGAAGTCATTCGAGACATGGGTTTCGGCAGTGCAGAAATGAATCGTCGCTTAAAGTTGGTTCAACAACGTTTCAGTACTGGTAGTACATAGCGGTATCGCAACAAAAAGCAGGCGGAGCAGCAGAAGTATCGATTTTTACACAAAATAATACGTCGTAAGTCTACTGGTCCACTGTAAATACCTATTGTCACCGTCCAGTATATACACAGCCGGCAACGGAAAGACTCGCAGTGCGGTGTGTTAAGAACAGTGAACTATGATCCAACGGGCATCCAGGCTATCAATTCCGAAACCAGACTTAAAATTATATATGCCAGGTAAAAAAAGTGTGATCAGCCTTTATACACTTAATGGTTCTTATAGTACCAGCCTATGAATATGGTGTTATTATTTATGGCATTAACCTATTTTGCTGTTATTGGCATCGTAATAATATTCTTTGCCAGGCATTTCATAGGTTGGCTTAAGAATACAATTCCATCCGCGGGAAGAACCGGGCTTTTTGTAGAAATCTTTAGTATGTTTTTTAACAACTGTCTTACGAAGCAAGGGATAGAGCATAAAAATAGAAGTATCAGGTGGCTTGGCGTGTTTATAATAATGGTTACCGCATTTTCATTAGTTATTGCCCGCCTCAAGAGCTAGACACAAGCAACGGGAGACCCGAAGCCCGGGAAGTGGTGTCTGGTCCTATAATTTCAAATTATGTACGAAAGGAATTTTTATGGATGCAAATTTTTGGCATCAAAGATGGGAAACAAACGAAATCGGGTTCCACAAAACCGAAGCCAACCCTCTGCTGGTCAAACATTTCAAAGAGCTGTCTTTAGAGGAGGACAGTCGTGTATTTTTACCTTTATGTGGTAAAACTCTCGATATCGCCTGGTTGCTATCCAATGGCTATCGTATTGTAGGTGTCGAGTTGAGTGAGTTGGCCATCAAGCAGTTATTCAGGGAGCTTGGAGTGGAACCCGGGATATCAAAAAGTGAAGGTGTAATTCAGTACAGCGCAACAAATATCAACATTTATGTTGGTGACTTATTCAACATGTCAGGCGATATGCTTGGCCCAGTCGACGCAATTTATGATAGAGCTGCTTTGGTAGCCTTGCCCGAGAAAATGCGCAGTCGATACACAAGACATATAAGGAAAATTACGGGTCAAGCGCCACAGTTACTTATTTGCTTTGAGTACGATCAAACCTTAATGGAAGGTCCTCCTTTTTCTATTAGTCGCGAAGAAGTATATAAACATTACAGAGACACTTATGATATAACGCTTATTGAAAGTTCAAATGTGACTGGTGGATTAAAAGGGATATGTGAAGCAAAAGAGAGTGTTTGGTTGCTAAAAAATAAAGATACTTGAATAATTCAGGGCATCAAGGGACCAATCATCACTTTATGCTCTTCCAATATCATCAGCATGTTGTTTGGATTAATCCTGACGGCACTGGCAATGCTAGATATCCAGAATCGCCTTTATCCCGCAATATGCCATAATCCCACTATCTTTTTTTGATAAGTAATTGTTTTTAAATATTATAATTAATTTGTTCACCTATATAATGCAGTAACCTTGTTTCATGGGTAAAGCGCCGTATATCATCCTACTATGACATTGGCTGGATAATGATCAGGTAAGAAACTTAGCGTAGTGGATCATCGTTAGCTATCCCTGAAAGTAATATTGGATAAAACCGCTCAATATAGCTAAGCAGCTTCATCACAGTTTATAGATAGCAGTAGAAGGAGTAAGAAATGGCGCATATCATAATACTTGGTGCAGGTACAGGTGGAATGCCCGCTGCCTATGAAGCCCGAGATGTACTTGGCAGAGAACACAAGGTCACAGTTATCAATGCAACGGATTGTTTTCAATTCGTACCATCCAACCCCTGGTTGAGTGTCGGTTGGCGTAAACGCACGGACATTACCATTCCTCTCAAGCCCTACCTGGAACGCAAGGGCATCGATTTTATCGGACAGACCGTTACAAAGATAGACTCCGAAAACAATAGTGTACAACTGGCCGACGGCAATAGCGTCAATTATGATTACCTGATTATTACTACCGGCCCCAAGCTGGCCTTTGAAGAGATAGAAGGTCTTGGTCCCGCCACCGGTCATACGCAATCAATCTGTACAACTGATCATGCCGAACAGGCCTATAACGCGTATCAGGAATTCCTGAAAGATCCCGGCCATATCATAGTCGGTGCCGCACAGGGAGCCAGTTGTTTCGGTCCAGCCTATGAATATGCCTTTATTCTGGATGCCGACCTGCGCAAGCGCAAGCTGCGTGATCGTGTACCCATGACCTATGTTACCAGTGAACCCTACATCGGACACCTGGGCCTTGGAGGCGTCGGCGATTCCAAAGGTCTGCTGGAATCCGAGCTGCGCCAGCGTCATATCAGATGGATTACCAACGCCAAGATCAACAAAGTGGAAAACCGGAAAATGATTGTTTCGGAAATAAATGAGCTAGGTGAGCAAATCAAGGAACACGAATTAACTTTCAATTATTCGATGATACTGCCGGCATTCAAGGGAGTGGATGCCGTTTCAGCGGTGGAAGGATTATGTAACCCGCGCGGCTTTGTGCTGGTCGATAAACACCAACGTAGCCCCAAGTATCACAATATCTATTCGGCAGGAGTGTGCATCGCTATACCACCGGTAGAGGCAACACCAGTGCCGACGGGTACACCCAAGACCGGCTACATGATCGAATCCATGGTTACCACGATTGTGCAAAATATTGCTGAAGAACTGCAAGGTAAGGCGCCCACTAATGAGGGCACCTGGAATGCAATCTGTCTGGCCGATATGGGAGATACCGGTGCGGCGTTTGTAGCTCTACCGCAGATCCCGCCGCGTAATGTCAGCTGGATGAAAAAAGGTAAATGGGTCCATACTGCCAAGGTGGCTTTTGAGAAATACTTTCTGCGTAAAATGAAAAAGGGCAGCTCGGAACCGTTATATGAAAAATATATTCTGAAGGTAATGGGAGTAGACCGCGTGAAATAGGCATCTGGGCATTAAACATTTGCATGTGTACAACAGCAATATCTCTCAATTATTCTCTTTATGTATTTCTGTCTTAAAAAATTAATTTGATGTAATCAATGTAGAGCTATGGTTTTCCTCCGAGAATACAGATTTGGCGTCAAAAGACTGCAATAACCTGTCTACTTCTTCGGGAGGCAGGGCGCTGGAAATAATACTACCTTGTATATACTGGCAACCTGCTTCTATCAGCATTTGACACTCCTCGGAAGTTACAACACCCTCGGCTATAAACTGAATTTTCATAAGATGAGTCAGATCGCATAGTGAAATAACAGCGGACTTACCCAGTTCGCTTTCAATCTGGTTTACCAGTGAGTAATCGATTTTAAGGGCATCTACCGGTAACCGTAACAGGTGAATGAGTGATGAATTACCAGTGCCGATGTCATTGAGGACTATTTGTATACCTATTTCACGGAGTTTGTTGAGCTGTTGCAGTAGTGTTCCTGGATCATCCATCACGACAGATTCAGTAATCTCGATCATAACTGATTCCGGGCTTATACCTTCTTCATTCAATATTTCAAACGCACTGGTTGCGAAGTCAGATTGGGTCAGTTGTACCATTGATACATTTACAGATATTCGCTCAATTGGTGAGCCAGCCTGTTTCCAATGCTTCAATTGACGGCAAGAGTTTCGTAGAACCCATTCACCAACCATCACAATAAGACCGGACTTTTCAAGTAACGGAATAAATTCATTAGGTGTGATCCATCCAAGCCTAGGATGATGCCAGCACCTCACAACCTCTACCAGGTGTATTTCATTTCTTGCGACTTCTAATAATGGACGATACTTTAGGACAAATTGTTCATCGGCCAAAGCAACATGTAAATCACTCATCAATTCCAAATGGCGTGTAGAAGCATAGTTAAGATCCTCGTTATATACTGCCATGCTATTACCATTTTTGCTTTTGGCTGCATACATAGCGTTATCGGCGCGACGCAATAGAATATCAGCGTTGTCACCATGGATAGGGTATAATGCGATACCCATACTTGCATGGATGTATGTAGAATAACCCTCAACTTCTATGGGTTTCGATAGTACTGCCATAAGTCGTTCAGTGACTAATACGGCCTGATTCATATAGCCGACATTCGGTAATATAATGAGAAACTCGTCTCCACCAAGGCGACCAACGATTGGTGCGAATTCGCCCTTAATTTCCGACCGAGATAAATGCTCCACTACGTCGGTACTGCGTAGTATATCCTTGAAACGTCGTCCCACTTCTTTCAAAAGCTGGTCGCCAGCCGCATGACCAATTGAATCATTAACAAGTTTGAAATCATCGAGGTCCACCATAACCAGGGCACATTGTTGCTGGTTTTTCTGAGCAGTTATCAGCGAGTTTGTGATTTTCTTGGCAAGGATGCGACGATTTGGTAAATCGGTCAGGGAATCAATGCTCGCAAGTGTTTCCATTTCAGTTGTTATACGTCGCTGCAAAAAAAGCCAGATACCTCCGATTATTACGAGCAGGAGTATTGTAATGTTGATAATGCGATATATAAGCGCTTGATAGATCTCATTCTTGATTGCCTGAACCTTTGTATGCGGTATAAACTGATGTAATGTCCATTTGTGTTTGCCATCAAATGTAACGGGCTGCGAAAAATCTATCATTGAATGCAAACTACCATTTATATATTGCGGAATCTGTGAATTACGACGATCAAAGATATAAACACCATTCGCCTTATCCTCGAGTAGATAATTGGAAACAGGGCCGTTTAAATCCACTCCATCTAAATTTAATTTCCGCCGTTCCGAATCTGAAGTGGGGATAAATGGCCAATTGACCAAATGTGCCTCAAACACATTAGTTCGAACAATAGTCGATATCAGACCCTTGAATTTACCATCGCCATCATCGAATATCGGAACCGAGATAAGCACTCCAAGCCGATTTTGCGGATTTCCATTTCGAATTGACAAGAACTGGCTATTATCGCAGGTAATCATTACAGGAGAGATATCTACACCTATTCCATCTGGTGCTGTGGGCGGCAATCTCGGATATTTTTTACGAAAATGATCTAGTAGTCTCTGTAGATATGCATACTCTTCAGATTCATCTTCTATAGGAATATCTGAGGGATCGCCGGCATTACCCAGTTTTTTGTTTTTCAAATGCGCGTTGTGAATTCGGTCTACAATTACATCATCGAACATTATGAAGGGCACTTGGCCGAGATCAGGCCTGAATCTGTCATACACGACATAGATCTCCGAAACCGATGCTATAGATGCAGCATGGTTGTATAATTGTTGAACTGTTTTCGCATCATCTCTATCAAACCGTTTCCCATCGATGACATCGTCTTCTGCAGTGGACCGATTCTGTGGATCAACTTTACGGATGGCAGGTAATAACGAAATCGTACGTGTTACTACATAAAGTTCCCGAAATATAGTAGACAGCACTTTTGACTTTGAAATGGTTTGCTGTTCTGTCTCGACTTTAAGGTTCTTGGTCTCTCTGTCTATCTCGTTTTGGGCACCGGATACCGTTAAATAGATCAATATAACCCATATCAATATTGCTCCAATGATGTACCTGTGTTTCAGGGTGTACCGTTTTCTTACATCCGGAATTGCAGTATTTGAAATACTGGATTTTGTGGCAGGTAGTGAGCGAGGGGATTTCATACGGTAATAAAATTACGGTATATGGCGAAAACAGGAGTGTATTGGGATATTGTTGTTAACCATATTTCGCTGAATAGTGAATGTAACCTGATATAATCGGGTGTTAACGTAGAAATATTTCACGATGGCCCCTCCGGAAAATCGCCAATAATCAAGTCTGATCAAACACATATCGACCGGCGACTCCCCGGACTTTAAATCAGCGTGGTCGCTATCGGATCTCGATAACCTATTGATTAAACATCAATATTCTTTATTAAGTTATGTATTCTATAAGAAGCCGTTGATTTTATTTCTCTATAAAAAACAATAAATTATGTTATTACTCGATACGGAGTGAAGTATCCGGGTGAATAAGATAGCGGTCTGGAGCATTTTGATAATGATGGCACCCTCGCTTTGACAGCGAGAGTTACACCGAGGCGGTTGCTGATGACAACGGGCAGCTACTGGAAAAAACCATTATTGCACGACTGAGTAGTTACGTATTCGCCTTGTCACTGCCTCATATGAATCAGGAGAGTGCTCTATTCCCGGCCAAATTCATCCTCATCCTGCGAACAAAATCTGAGCGAATAAATTGCATTGCTGGCATCGCAACGTTGCGACTCAGACACCTGCAAGGAAGTTGCATGGCAAGAGCGGATAATGCCATGTATCGAGCGAAAAATATTGATCAATATGGAGTGGGAGTTGGGTCCTAAGTCACAGGGCCTGATTATATGATGTAGGCTGCTATTGGGACCTGTCGATTATCAGTAGTTGTATATGTTCTCAACTTCTCCCGAAAGGCGATTTTTCTAGCCACAGCTTTGTTCTGTATCTGCATTATTTTCTGTTATGCCGGGAGGTGAGTCCTCAGTCTGCAGAATCTGAAACAGATACATACCAACTAACATCGATATCAGAAAGACAAGCGTTGACAATGCTCCGTTGACCGAAGCCACCCAGGCTGGCCCCGGGCAGTAGCCGGAGAGTCCCCAGCCAACCCCGAACAGGCCTGAGCCTATGATCAGACGGGAATTTATTCCCCGACGTGATGGGATGATGAAACGATCCTGAAAAACCGGTTGAGAGCGACGCGAAGACAGTCTATAGAATACCATATTGACTGCGATGGCTCCTCCCATTACGAACAGCAGGCTTGCATCCCAGTCACCAGAGACATCCAGAAATGCGATAATTTTTGCAGGTTGAGTCATCCCGGAGATACCCAGACCGACCGCAAACAGGATGCCGCACAAAAAGACCGTGATATAGAACATTAAAACTGCCCCGCAAAGATATGATCGCTTATAAAAACCGTCAGCATCCCGGTGGCCATGAATATCAGGACTGCGACGATCGCCCGATCAGATAAACGGGTAATGCCGCAGATGCCATGCCCGCTGGTGCAACCACGTCCAAGTGAGGAGCCATATCCCACCAGCAATCCCGCCATAATAAGCGTCATAAGGCTACGAGGACTTTCATGGGCGATAATGGTAGGGGTTAACCATAACAACAGCAGGCCACCTGATATAATTCCGGCAATGAATATTAACCGCCACACCTTGTGGCGGTGATTACGGTTCATCAATTCAGAGGTAATATTGCTGACACCCAGAATTTTACCGGTGAAATGGTACAGGCCGGCGGCGGCCAGGCCGATCATGATGCCGCCAATGGTAGATGATACTGGAGTGAATTCAACCAACGCTTACACCCGGACAGGTTGTTAGTACAGTAACAATACAGGTATTTGATATCCTAGCAGATGAAGTCATACCAGTCTAATCCTCAGCTTGAAATATCTAGTAATAACTTATTGATTATATGTATATTATATAGAATCAAAACAACCAGGAATAACTGAGGTCGATGGCATTTTGATACATCTCGTTAGCTCCCGGAATGCCGAATGCGGTTGTATCGATCGATTGACGTTCTTTGAAGGCATGCATGTAGGCGGCATTAAACTCGCGATCTTCTTCAGGCTTGTATGTAAAGCCGAGTGTTAAATGTCGTTTGACGACCCCAGGTGCTGTTATATTAAAGAGTAACTGGTCGTCCGGTATCGGATTATCGTTGTATGCTAGGCCTGCTCGCAATATCCACTTGGTATTATATGTGTAGGCCGCGCCCAGGCGATAAACATCGATATCCTGCCAGCCGTAACCAAGACCATTGCTCGTGCCCAGCAAACCTGTTCCGGGTGGCAGGGCGGGTCCGGCTGCAGATTGAATCGGTCCGGGATTATTGATGGCTTTGATATCCCCATGAAGAATCCGTTGATAATCGAATGATATCTTTAGCTCCGGTGTAGTCTGTATAGCAACGCCGAGGGCGTAATTCGCCGGGATATCAAAATCACCTCCTTCGGCAAACAATTCTTTGTATTTGTCGAACTTACTCATGCGGATCTTGCTGGCCGCGGTTGCGCCCAGTGTAAGCGTGTCGTTGATGGAGCCAATCCAGCCAAGCCGGATACCCATGCCATAAGACATATCATAACCATTATCTGTCAGGTATGGTGACGGGACAAAACCCGGGGTAAGTGGACCGGCACCTCCGGGTGCGCACGCGCCGGAGGCGGTATTTGCAGCAGCAGCGGTCTGGGTGAAGCACTGGAAATTACCAAACCCACGGGCGGCGAAGCGTTGTATACCGATGAGTAATGATGCGCCCAGCCAGTGATCCGGTACAACCTCTTTGGTTAACGTTGGTGCGACGATGAGTTGTGAAAGGTCCACCCCGAGAGTTCCGGTGTCGGGCATCCCGGTCTTGGTGCCTTCCGGCACCGCAGCTGCGGCAAAAGCGCCTCCCACCTGGAAGGCACCCAATACAGCAGATGTTTCATCGTATATGTTCCTGCGATAGCTGGTATTCATTCCACCGTTACCGTAAATACTGATGCCACTCCAGAGTGTATTATTGATCCTCCGTGTATAGCCAGAACTT
>Ga0315534_1002791_pt1 | contig 11501 bp, 13 predicted proteins | sample SalMarSW160240MG_FD_203094 | JGI IMG/M metagenome (GOLD analysis project Ga0315534, IMG submission 203094) | Salt marsh sediment microbial communities from the Plum Island Ecosystem LTER, Massachusetts, United States - Salt Marsh Sediment SW1602-40 ... | reverse complement strand
TCCCCCGCGTGCGGGGGAGGGAGCGGAGCGAAGCGACGCGGGAGGGGGAGGACCGCCTGGTCAAGGCCCGGCGGTGACGAAGCCCATCTCTTGCCTTGTGGAAAGCCGGGACAAGCGGGCGCGGCGCCGGTCTAGACGGGAAACGCCTTATATTGATGGGCTGCCGGCGCTATTCTTACCGACCGCCGCATCCAGCGAATCAGCCATGCGCTTTCCGCCCGAATTTCTCGACGAGCTGCGCGCCCGCCTCCCGGTGTCGGAGGTGGTCGGCCGCCGCGTCAAGCTGAAGAAGGCGGGGCGGGAGTGGAAGGGGCTTTCGCCCTTCAACCGGGAGAAGACGCCGTCGTTTTTCGCCAACGACCAGAAGGCGATGTGGTTCGACTTCTCGTCCGGCCGTAACGGCAACATCTTCGATTTCGTGATGGCGACCGAAGGGGTGTCCTTCCCCGAGGCGGTCGAGCGGCTGGCCGCCATGGCGGGCATGCCGGTTCCCACAGCCTCGCCGGAGGCAGAAGCGCAGGCCGCGCGCCGCCGCACCCTGCACGATGTCATCGAACTGGCGGCGAAGTTTTTCGAGGCGACGCTGGCCGCCCGCGCCGGCGCCAAAGCGCGCGGCTATCTCGCCGACCGCGTCATCGATCCCGCCACCCAACTAAAATTCCGGCTCGGCTATGCGCCGCCGGAAAAGTTCGCCCTCAAGGAGCACCTGGGCGCTCAGAGCGTCTCCGTCGAGACCATGGTGGAGGCCGGCCTGCTGGTGGCAGGCGACGACGTGCCCGTTCCCTACGATCGCTTCCGCGACCGCGTGATGTTCCCGATCACCGATTTGCGCGGCCGGCTCATCGCCTTCGGCGGACGCGCGCTCGATAAGGACGTGCCCGCCAAATATCTCAACTCGCCGGAAACGCCGCTCTTCCACAAAGGCGCAACCCTCTACAACGGCGCGGCGGCGCGCGCCGCAGCCCATGCGGGTGCGCCGCTGATTGTGGTCGAAGGCTATATCGACGTGATTACGATGGCGACCGCCGGATTTCCGGCGACCGTTGCACCGCTGGGAACCGCGCTCACCGAGGATCAGCTCGCGATTCTGTGGCGGCTCGCCGACGAACCGGTGCTGTTGTTCGATGGCGACGACGCCGGCCAGCGGGCGGCCTATCGCGCCGTCGATCTCGCGCTGCCGCTGCTGCAACCCGGCAAGAGCCTGAGCTTCGCGACGCTGCCGCAAGGCCATGATCCCGACGACTTCATCCGCACCAACGGCCCCGCCGCGATGGGCGATGTGCTCGCGGGCGCTCGGCCGCTCGCCGAGGTGCTGTGGATGCGGGAGGTCGAAGCGAGCCGCCTCGATACGCCGGAGCGGCGGGCGCATCTGGAGGCGCGACTCGCCGAGCTTGCGGGATGCATCGCCCACGAAGGGGTGCGACGGCACTATCGTCAGGACCTCCAGGCCCGCTTGCGCAGCCTCCTGTCCCCCGAGCCGCGGAGCGGGCCGCGCCAATTCGTCCGCGAGCGCGCGCTCGCACCCGGACGCTACCGCGACCGCACGCCGTCAGGGCGTTCCGCCAAAACCGCAACCGGCGCTTGGCCCGGCGCTTTGAGTCCGCGCCTGACCACGAGCCCCATCGTGCGCGGTTCCCGCTCGGCGCTACCTGCGCGTGAAGCGCTGATCCTGCTTGCCGTGATCAACCACCCCTGGCTCCTCGACCAGCATGCCGAGGAATTCGCCGAGCTCGATCTTCTGCATCCCGATGCGAACCGGCTGCGCCAAGCGATTCTCGACGCCGCCGCACACCGGGAGGTTGAGGGAAGCCTGCGGGCGTTGATCGCGGAGCGGGAACTCGGCCCCGTGGTGGCGCGCATCGAAGCGACCTTGACGCATCTTTCCGACTGGCCGGCCCGCCCCGGCGCCGCCGCTGAAGACGTCGGCCAATGGTGGCGCCATGTTCTTACCTTGCATCACAAGAACCGAACGCTAAATAGGGAGTTGAAAGAAGCAGAGCGCGCGCTGGGCGAAGAGCCGAGCGAGCGGAATTTTGCTTGGTTGCTCGATGTTCAAGGCCGCCTCGCCGCGATCGAAGGGACGGAGGCTTCGATCGAGGGATTTGGGGCCTTGTCGGGACGGCCGGGGCGTGGTCTTTAGCGCGGCGCTGTGGAGTTCGCGGTGGGCGCCGACGCAAATGGGTGCTTCGGGGACCGCGCCGGGGAGTGCGGGGCTCCGCGGTAAGGGTTTGAGAGCGAGTACGTTTTCGGCGCGGCCTGGAACGCAGCGGGGGAGCCTGGAGGACGGTCGATGCAGGACCGTGCACGCCTGACGCCCTCAGTTCGAACGAATCGAGGATTCTCGGGGCGCCGGCGAGGCTGCCCTTTTTTGGCCCCTGGTCCCGCGACAGGACGAGGGCCTAGTCCGCGTACCCGGCTCTAGGAGTATTCATGGCGACCACCATCAAGGCGAAAACGACCCCAAAGGACAAGGTCGTGAAAGACAAAAAAGACGAGATGCCGGAAAAGGAAACGCCTGAGACGCCCGATGCGCCGCTGCCGCTGCTTGACCTTTCGGACGCCGCCGTCCGCAAGATGATCAGGCTCGCCAAGAAGCGCGGCTACGTTACTCACGATCAAATCAACGCCGTCCTCCCCTCCGAGGAGGTCACCTCCGACCAGATCGAGGACGTGTTCGCGATGCTCAACGAGATGGGCATCAATGTCGTCGAACAGGAGGAGACCGACCCCGAAGACGCCGGGGAAGAGCCGCGCGAGGAGCCCGAAGAGGACGAGGGCGAGGGCGAGCTGATCGAGGTCGTCCGCGCAACGCCGGCCAAGACCGAACGGGCGGAGCCGGGCGAGCGCACCGACGACCCGGTGCGCATGTATCTGCGCGAAATGGGCTCGGTCGAACTGCTCTCGCGCGAAGGCGAAATCGCGATCGCCAAGCGCATCGAGGCGGGCCGCGAAGCCATGATCGCCGGCCTGTGCGAGAGCCCGCTCACCTTTCAGGCGATCATCATCTGGCGCGACGAGCTCAACCTCGGCAAAGTCTTCCTGCGCGATATCATCGACCTCGAAGCCACTTATGCGGGGCCGGAGGCCAAGGGCGTAGGCGTGCCCGGCGCGCCTGGCGTGCTCGCTCCGGGCGGGGAGGGCGCTGCGCTCGGCGTTCCCAATCCCGGCGTCGCGCCGGGCGGAAACGGCCAGGCCATCGGCTCGCCGCCGCTCGCCGCTGCCGCGCCCGCTCCCAAGGCCGCGCCACCTGCGCCGCCAGTCGCGCCCGCTCCGCGCACGTTCAAGCCGGACGACCCCGAAAGCGAGGATGAGAACTCCGACAATGCGCTCGGCGAAAGCGACCTCGACGACGACGATCTCGACGGCTCGTTGTCGCTCGCTGCGATCGAGGCCGAGCTGAAACCGAAGGTGGTCGAGACCTTCGACACCGTCGCCGACCATTACAAGAAGCTGCGCCGCCTGCAGGAGCAGAACGTCGAGAGCAAGCTCAAGAACGAATCGCTGTCGCCGGCGCAGGAGCGCAAATACAAGAAGCTCAAGGAAGAGCTGATCACCGAGGTCAAATCGCTGCGGCTCAACCAGGCGCGCATCGATTCGCTGGTCGAGCAGCTTTACGACATCAACAAGCGCCTGGTCGGCTACGAAGGCCGGCTGATGCGGCTCGCCGAGAGCCACGGCGTCGTGCGCGAGGACTTCCTGAAAAACTACCAGGGCTCCGAGCTCGACCCGCGCTGGCTCAACCGCGTCTCCAAACTATCCGCCAAGGGCTGGAAGAGCGTGGTCCAGCGCGAGAAGGACCGTCTCAAGGAAATCCGCGCCGACATCCACGCGCTCGCCGCCGAAACCGGGCTGGAAATCCCCGAGTTCCGCCGCATCGTGCAGATGGTGCAGAAGGGCGAGCGCGAGGCGCGCCAGGCGAAGAAGGAGATGGTGGAGGCGAACCTGCGCCTCGTCATTTCCATCGCCAAGAAATACACCAACCGCGGCCTGCAGTTCCTCGACCTGATCCAGGAAGGAAACATCGGCCTGATGAAGGCGGTGGACAAATTCGAGTACCGCCGCGGCTACAAGTTCTCGACCTACGCGACGTGGTGGATCCGGCAGGCGATCACCCGCTCGATCGCCGATCAGGCGCGCACCATCCGCATCCCCGTGCACATGATCGAGACGATCAACAAGATTGTGCGCACGAGCCGCCAGATGCTGCACGAGATCGGCCGCGAGCCGACGCCGGAAGAACTCGCCGAAAAGCTCGGCATGCCGCTGGAGAAAGTGCGCAAGGTTCTCAAGATCGCCAAGGAGCCGATCAGCCTGGAGACGCCGATCGGCGACGAGGAAGATTCGCATCTCGGCGATTTCATCGAGGACAAGAACGCGATTTTGCCGATCGACGCCGCGATCCAGTCGAACCTGCGCGAGACGACCACGCGAGTTTTGGCCTCGCTCACTCCGCGCGAGGAGCGCGTGCTGCGCATGCGCTTCGGCATCGGCATGAATACCGACCACACGCTGGAAGAAGTCGGCCAGCAGTTCTCGGTCACGCGCGAACGCATCCGCCAGATCGAGGCAAAAGCGCTGCGCAAGCTCAAGCACCCGAGCCGGAGCCGGAAACTGCGGAGCTTTTTGGATAATTGAGCAATTCGATCTCAGGGACGTTGCGCCCATGGCGGCGTTCATGTGGAATGCCAATCCGAGTAAGTGGGATGTGGTCCCTCCCTGGACTAGCGGCTGGGATGCACTGAAGGACTACCTTCTGGACCCCTCCAAGTACGTCTACTGGTCGACCCCAGTTCACCAGAAGAAGATAAGAGTTGGTGATCGAGCGTTTATCTGGAGAACGACGTTCGGCAATGGCCCAAGCGGTATCATTGCAGTTGGTCGCGTAGAAGAGGCCCCACGACAGCTAAGTGCCGCCAGCGCGTCTTCATTTGCGCATCCTGCCCGTATACCTGCCTTGGGTTGGAATGAAGCAGCCGCGCCGTCACCTTGGAAGACCGGGATTCGTATCGATCACGTCTTTTGGGACATCCCTTTACAGGTCAATTTCAGGCCTGCGCAGGGAACTTTGCGCGAATTAACGGCCGCCGAAGTTAAGAGCGCTGATGGTGAACTCGGGAGACGAAACCCCGACATTCCCATGACGAGCAGCTATCGCGAAATCGTTACGATCGAGCCCGGAAAGCGGGGCGGACGGCCCTGCATTCGTGGAATGCGCATCGCCGTGGCCGACATTTTGGGATGGCTCGCGGCTGGAATGTCGCATGACGAGATTCTCGCCGATTACCCCGAGCTGACCGAAAACGACATTCGCGCCGCGCTCGCCTATGCGGCGGATCGTGAACGGCGAGTCGTGACGGCGGCGGAATGAGGCTGCTGCTAGACCAGAACCTCAGCTTCAAGCTCTGCCGACTGCTCAGTGTCTGTTTTCCGGATCAGACCACGTCCGGCTGCTCGGATTAGCGGAAGCCGAGGACCGGACGGTCTTGACCTACGCGAAGACCAACGGTTTCGTCCTGGTCTCGCACGATTCGGATTTTGCCGAACTGGCCGCGCTCAATGGCTCGCCTCCCAAAGTCATCTGGCTCCGAACTGGCAATCAGCCGACCGGGGCAATAGAAGCAGCATTACGCCGTCATGCCGACGCAATCGCCGCGTTCGAACAGGATGCGGAAACCGCTTGCCTTGAGATCTACTAAAGCCATGTCGGTGGACGTTGGCGCGGCAGCCGCAGTTGCGCGAGAACTGGCGCCGCGCTCGGGCAGGCGAACAGCCGGAGAGAATTGCAGGTCTTGATGCTGATTAAAATAACGCATCTGGAAAGGCTCGGCGGGTTTCGGCTGCGGGTTCGCTTCAGCGACGGCAGCGAAGGCGTGCACGACTTCTCGTCAATGGTGAACGAGCCCGGACCGATGCTCCAGCCGCTGCAGGACGAAGCCTTTTTTGCGCGCGTCTTTCTCGAATTCGGGGCGCCGACTTGGCCGAACGGTTTCGACATCGCTCCGGAGTGGCTGCGCCGCGAAATGGCTGCGGCAGGCGAATTGACCCGTAGCGCTGCGGAGTAGCGGCGGTCCGGTTGTCCGCCGCGTGGTATTGGCCTGGAGTGAACATGTCCAAACCTGTGATCTTCACGATTTCTGCGGTGTGGGACGCGGAAGCCTCGGTCTGGAGCGGTCATTGTGACGACATTCCGGCCGCCGCCGATGCTCCGACCCTCGACGAACTGATGGCGAAGATCTCCGCCATGGCTCTCGACCTATTGTCTGATAATCATCCGGACGTCGATCCCGCGTCGCTGTTCATCCAGATCACGGCGTTGCGCGAAGCCGAACCGGCTACCGCAGCCTAGTTGCGTGGCGAGATCGAGGTTGCCGTGGGTGGCGTCCATAAAATAAGAGGCATGCTGCTCGACCTCGACGGCGTTGTGTATGTCGGTCGCACGGTTTTGCCGGGCTCGCTCGATGCGATCGGGAAAATTCGGGCGGCGCAAATTCCCCTGAAGTTCATCACCAACACGACCCGTCGTCCGCTTCGACGCATCGTCAGCGACTTGGCGCAACTCGGCCTTCAGGTGGAGGCCGAAGACATCTTTACGCCGGCCGCCATGGCGAGGGAGTTTCTCAGCCGTCAAAACCTAAAGCCTCTTCTCGTTGTGCATCCTGATTTGCGCGAAGATTTTTCCGGGCTGACGACGGGTGGCGACGAAGCCGTCGTCGTCGGCGACGCCGATGGGTTCTTCACCTATGACCTGTTGAATCAGGCCTATCGCAAGCTTCTCCACGGGGCGGCGTTTCTCGCCTTGGCCAAGAATCGCGGCTTCCTCGACCACGACGGCCGACATGAGTCTCGACGCCGGGCCGTTTGTGGCGGCGCTGGAATACGCGTCACAGCGAGAGGCGACCGTGCTCGGCAAGCCCTCGCCGACTTTCTTCAACCTTGCCGCCGAAGGCCTCCATTGCGCCCCCGAGAATGTGGTGATGATTGGAGATGATGCGGAAGCCGACGTGGGTGGAGCCATGGCCGCGGGCCTCATGGGCGTTCTCGTCCAAACGGGGAAATATCGGCCTGGGCAAGAGGCGGATCTTCCGGAACAGCCGACCTTGGTGGCCGAAAATCTCAAGGCCGCCGTAGACCTTCTTCTGAATTGAGCGGTCCGCAGCGACGGTGCGAGCGGGCTTTCTTGACCTGCGGGGCAGTCCGTCCGCGCGCGGTCCCTTTCTAAAACGAACTCCATTCCGGTGCCATGACGGCCGGGCGGCTATAGTCACCCGACTGACGGCAAGAGCCCACCGCTTGACCCTTGCACGCCGCCGAATTTGTTGCAGACTCCCGGTTCACGGCTGCCGCTTTGGGAGAGCCCAGCATGATCATTAGATGGGGTGCATTTGCCTCTGCGATGCTCGCAGCATCCGTGGCGTTCGCCGATCCTGCGCAGGATCGCCAATACAAGCCGGGCGAGACGTTCAAGGATTGCGCCGAATGCCCCGAGATGGTGGTCATTCCTGCCGGCAGCTTCATGATGGGCTCGCCGGAACACGAGGAAGGGCGCATATATTACGAAGGTCCGCAGCATCGCGTGACGTTTTCGCAGCCGTTCGCGATCGGCAAATATGCGGTGACCTTTGACGAGTGGGATGCCTGCGTCGCCGCCGGCGGCTGCAACGGCCACCAACCCTCCGATGCGAATTGGGGCCGCGGCAAGCGGCCAGTGATCAATGTGAGCTGGCACGATGCGCAAGCCTACATAGCCTGGCTGAAACGCAAGACGGGCCGTGACTACCATCTGCCGAGCGAAGCCCAGCGCGAGTATGCGACGCGGGCGGGCACGACGACGCCATTCTGGTGGGGGTCGACAATCATGCTTGACCAAGCCAACTATTCGGATGACGGCGAGCTGAAGGGTCCGTTTCCGTTGCAAACGGCGCCCGTCGACGCCTTCGAGCCGAACCCCTGGGGCCTCTTCCAGGTGCATGGCAACATATATGAATGGACTGAGGATTGTTGGAATGAAGACTACACCGGTGCGCCAACTGACGGCTCGGCGCGGACCAGCGAGGATTGCGCGTCCCGCGTCACCCGCGGCGGGTCCTGGGAAGCTTATCCGAGGTATCTCCGGTCCGCCTTTCGCGACCGTTACATCGCAGTCAACCGGGACCCACACTACGGCTTCCGCGTCGCGCGAAAGCTATGAATGGCACGGCCGGCAAACTGGCCGGACATTGCAGAGGCCGCCGACAACAACTTGAAGCTATTGCCGCGGTATGACATGATTGCTTAATTGAAGCCTATTTAACCAGTTTCAACAGCAAGCGCTGGTATAAAGCGCAGGCACCGAACCTACGGGCCAATTCCGCGAAATTGATACCATCGCATTTTGCGCAAACCGGTATAGGCCGCAGCGTATTACATTTTCCGTGCCCGGCAAACGATCGAGAAACGCTGACGTTTTTCAGTATCGCCGTTCATATCAAACGTGCACGCTGCCATACGCTAACTCGCCTTCATACCTGTAGTGACGAAGAACTGCATAAAGTATCCAACAATAAAATAATAACACGATCACGATCACTATCGCGCCCGGCAAAGGTCCGATAGAAGCGTTGCGAACCCACTCGGTGAGTGAATGGACAAGTTCGACCTGCCCACCATCTGATTTTGGCCGAGTTGAAGTAAGCTTGATCAGCCAAGCAAGCAAAAGGATCAAGAACATCCAGCAATAATTACGGCGCAAGCGTCGCGAGATTGCCTGGCCAAAACTGAGCGAGAAGTGGGGTTGCTTAAGATCGTCGCTTAGTATGCGCATCCAGTCGCTTTCCACCTCAGCTGCGGCCGAGAAAACCCGCCCATAATAGTTTCGTTCGAGGCTGCGCACACGGGCTCGGTAGACGTCAAAGAACCGGTAACGGCGTGATTCGATTACGAGCAGGAATAGGACCAGCACCATTGCAAAGAGGATGACGCCGTGATGGCCGGCCGGCGTCGCAAGCGAGAGCGAGAGCATTGCGCCGACCACGGTGATCGCCCAGTTGGATGTGCGATCGATTCGATCGCGCCAGCTTATCATTCGGGCAATCTCACCACGATAGTAGTGAGCGACTACCGTAATGAATTCGCTGGAAGTGGTCGGATATCCCTGCCAGTTTGGTTCTAGCGGTGTTTTTGACGTTGGGCCCGAGGTGCTCTCGATAGACATTGCGCGTCTCCGTCCCGAAGAAGAGGCCTGCGGAACACTTTGCGCTTCGTGCCACGGGATTGGAAGCAGTGGTGAGAGCAAAATCGAAGACAGGATAAATCAGGCGCAGCAACCGCCGAAATATCCCGAAACGAACAGGGCGGGACGCCCTCCGGCTCCGGCGCAGCGACAACAGCATTCGACATCTAGCTGTCACTCGGGTTTGACCCGAGATAGGCGCGCAAAGCGCGCCGAGTAAGGGGCACGCTGAGCTTTCCGCTTTAGGGCGATAAGCGGATCCGAGGTTCGAATGGGCATTTGTCTGCTTTGTGCGGACCCCGAGCGGTCATTTCCAAAGGAAGTAGCATCGTCTGCAGCAGGGCCCGCGTTCGGGCGATCGAAAGTCGACCTATCTCCGCATAGGCGTTGGTGATCGTCAGCCATTGAGCATGGGCGATAGTGTCCGGATAGTCTCCGTGATGGCGGAAGGCCGATACGGCTTCTTCAGGAAAACGCTGCCCGGCACCGCCGCCCCCTGCTCGATGGCATGGCCGGACGTGTAGATCACCGGCAGTTCAGGCCTTGCTTGCCGCACAGTCGCGGCGAGCCGCCAGCCGTCCAATTCGCCCGGCAGTCGGATATCGGTGAACAGCACGTCGATCATCCGCCCGCTCTCGAAGATGGACAGCGCCGCCTCACCGGTCTCCGCCCCCAGCACCGAAAAGCCTTCACCGGTCAGCTCCTCGGAGACCATGTCCAGGATGAATGGCTCATCTTCCACTACGAGGACCGTTACTACGCCGGTTGAAACTTCTCGGCTCATGCGCGGGCCTTTCAAGAATATCTGGGCCATTTCATGCTTGTGGTTCGCTTACCCGATCACCCAGCCAACTTTGTCGAACGGTGCTTCCATGTGGAACTTCAAGCCCGAAGGCGCGTACTCGATCTGGTAATGACCGATGCGCCGCATCGTGTCCTCAATGATCTTCCGCCCATAGCCGGTGCGCGGCGGTGGCGCAGCGGTTGGCCCGCCTGCCTCCTGCCAGGACAGGACAAACATGCCGGGACAATCCTCTCGGCCAACACTCCAGCCTACCTCGACCGTGCCGGTGGGGACCGAGAGCGCGCCATACTTGACCGCATTGGTCGTCAGCTCGTGCAGAAGCAGAGCGAAGCTCTGCGCCGCCTCCCGCCGCACCATCACATCAATTCCGCCAAGGCTGACCCGGTCGGCAAAAGCTGAGGTCTCGGCTTCCAGAATTTGTCGCAGCGGGGCACCCTGCCACTCCCGTTCCGTCAACATCGTATAGGCCCGACCGAGCGAATGGAGCCGCTCGATGAAAACCTCGCGCGAATCCATCTGCGGCCGATCCGGGCTAAGGCTGTTCAGAGCCACCGACTGAACGACAGCGAACAGGTTTTGAATGCGGTGATTGAGCTCGCCAATCAGGAGCCGCTGCCGCTCTTCGAGGCGTTTGCGTTCTCTGATATCAACCATAATCGCGAGCACGTAATCGCGCCCTTGGGACCGGATCGGCTTCAGCCCGATCTCGACCGGGATTCCGCTGCCGTCCCGGTGCCGCGCCACCAAGTCTCGACCCGTTCCCATAGGCCGCTCACGCGGGGCCCCTGCAAACACTCGGCGCATGTCTGCATGCTCGATGCGCAGCCGTTCAGGGACTAGCATTTCGACAGATTGGCCGAGCAGCTCGCCGCGGCCATAGCCGAGCATCTGCTCCACATACTCGTTCACGAAAACGATGTGCGCCCCCGGCTCGACTACGAGCAGACCGATCGGCAAATGTTCGAGCAGAGAAAACGGCGGGTCCTCGCCGCCCGACGGTTCCACGCCACCCGCGAGCCGGTCACCGTTGGAAAGCAATGGGTATTCGGCATTCATTATGATCTAAGTAGAAGTGGTAAATTAAATTAGCACACAGGATATATGCAATTTTGATCCAGCACAATATTCGGCGGGAGCCGAGCTGCACGAAAAACCGCCAGTCAGCGGAAAGCCTGATCACGAAAAAAAACAAAAGTCTAAAGTGAGACGCACGCGAGTCGCAGGGAACTGAAGCGGAAATCATGAGCCACCGACACATTGTTGAAGACTTGGCTAAGCACCAATTTTATGGTCCATTTGACAGCTACGGCGATGCCTACGCATGGGCTTCTGGCAAGTCCGGATTTTCTATTTTCCAACTGACTGAAGTGCCTGGCGCGATTGATTTGCGCAACCGTCTCGATGCTGAGCTTGACGACCAGTTCGCCCCGATAAGCTAAGCTGATGCTTGCGAGAAAATCGGGAGTTTGCATTATCGCGTAATGGACA
>Ga0315534_1002788_pt1 | contig 11508 bp, 10 predicted proteins | sample SalMarSW160240MG_FD_203094 | JGI IMG/M metagenome (GOLD analysis project Ga0315534, IMG submission 203094) | Salt marsh sediment microbial communities from the Plum Island Ecosystem LTER, Massachusetts, United States - Salt Marsh Sediment SW1602-40 ... | reverse complement strand
TTTTCATGGCTATACTCCTCCTTTGGTTTGGGTTACACCAGCTCTCTACTGGCTCAAGCCAATATGAGTATAGCCTTTTGACTATTAACGCAAGGCATAGCTACAATATAGCACGCTTTGCATAACCTGGTGAAAATCGCCAATTTTTGTAACATGTTCAATAAAGATCTTCTAAATTCCCCACAAATGACATTAGGGAGCACTACTCTGAATTAAAAAGTTTATGAAAATGGTGTAGAAACAGTGATTTGTTGTCGAAAAAGTTTGATAACTTGTTGAAAATGCTTGCAAAAGTGGCTTTGTTATGCTATATTCTTCCCCAAAAAATGACAAGTGATTAAAGGGGGAAGACATGGGATACAAAAGAATAGGAAAAGTGATCAGTTTTGCGGATTTGGCGGTTTCCAAGTCTCTTAAACATAATCGCAGTCTCACGATGATGAATAAAATCAATACGCTTATAAGCTGGAAGAACATAGAGGCCTTATTATTAGAATATTATGATGTTGGAAGGAGCACTGAAGGTGCTGATGCATATCCGCCTCTGATGTTACTAAAGTGCTTGCTGCTTCAGAAATGGTTTCATATCCCCTCAGACCCTGAACTTGAAAACCAAATAAACGATAGAATATCCTTTAAAAAGTTTTTAAATCTTCCCCTTGATACAACTTCACCTGATCATTCTACCTTCTCTCGATTCAGAGGCAGACTATCCAAAGAGGCCATGATGAAGCTCAACAATGAAGTACTCCAGGCATTTACAAAGCGAGGATTGAGTATCAATGAAGGCGTAGCAATAGATGCACGATTGGTAAAATCAGCAAGCAAACCGATGAGCAATGAAGGCCGTAAGAAGCTGAAAGAGACAAGGAATACTCCTGAAGGTAGAGTGGACAAGAATGGTAATCCTTTGAAGTTTTCAAGAGATATAGAATCAGATTGGACGATAAAGAATGATACACCTCACTATGGACTGAAAGAACATGCCTCGGTAGATGTACAGAGTGGTTTTATCTTGGCTACGACACTGACTCCTGCATCTGAACATGATTCGAAGTATCTCCCCTATCTTACGATCGCCAGTTGTCATACCAAAGACCCAATCAAAAAGGTGTATGGAGATAAGGGCTATTATGGACACCCCAATCGAGCCTTTCTCTCTATGAATGGAATCAAAGATGGAATAATGCGGAAAGATACCACCACTGCCAAACTTACTGAGTTAGAGACAGAAAGGAATAAGAGAATATCAAAAAAGAGGTATATTGTTGAGCAGTACTTTGGGCTGAGTCATTTACATGATGGGGCATATAGAGCACGGTTCACCACAATTCTCAAAAATATCTGGGATACCATGTGTAGACAGATGGCATTCAATATTTCAAGAGGCTCAAAGCTCCTAACAGTAACATAACAAGAGGAGAGGTATGCCCAAACACAAAAAGAGGGCATACCAAGACAGGGAAACACCCACCATGAGTATTAAACTGAGGCATAAACAGAAGCAATTATCATTTAATATATTCAGACTAAAGAAGTAATCGACAATTTTTGTTAAAAATTGTCATTTCAAGGGTAGTTTACTTATTATAGGGAAAATTCAAAGGTCTCGTATTAAGCAGACTCATTTACAAAGACCGTGATGGAGAAATCATTGCTTCTTTTCCAACCGAAATCTCTTTTATTCCGTTCAAACCTTCAAAAAGGAAGGAGGCGAATACAATACACTTAAGGTAGAGGTATATCTTAAACAATTAAAGATTTAAGGAGGTGCAAAATGAATCGTAAAAATTTTGAGATAACCGGTAAAATTTTTATCCTACTTATTGCTATCTTTTCATTCTTGCTTGCGTCCAGCATACCGGTTCAGGCAGAGCGTCAAAAATTCCTGTTCGGCTCAGCCATTGCACATACTGGGAAGTTTGCAAGGAGTGGGGCCAATCTAAAAAATGCTTATGACTATTGGGCTAAGAGAGTCAATGACCTGGGAGGCATTGAGGTTGGTGGTAAAAAATACCCGGTGGAGATTGTTTACTACGATGATAAGAGCGACCCCAAAACCACGACCAAGCTTGTTGAGAAACTAATCACAAGGGACAAGGTTGACCTTATTTTTGGCCCATTTTCCAGCCTCTGCGTAGGACCCAGCAGCACCATAACCGAAAAGTACAAGGTCCCCATGCTTGAAGCAGCAGGCAATGCTCGGCCCCTATTTAAAAGGGGTTTCAAATACCTGTTTTGCACGTTGAGGCCTGCCGACGAATTGGCCGATCCATATCTGCGATTACTGACAAGGCAGTCTCCTAAACCTAAATCAGTGGCAATAATAGCCCCTAAATCGCCGTTTTATATGTCCGCTGCCAAGGGATTCAAGGCCTATGCAGAAAAATATGGATTGAATGTCGTGCACTACGAGACCTATCCTGTAGAGATGCAGGATATTACGCCCATCTTACAAAAGGTAAAGGCCAAGAATCCCGATATCCTCTGTGTGGGGTCCCATACCGTTGTCGCCATGATGGTCATGAAACAATCCAAAGAAATCGGCTTTAACCCAAAAGCCTACTGCTTTAGTTTCGGAACCCTTGTCCCGGATTTCGCCAAAGAGCTCGGCAAAGATGCCGAATACGTGATGGAATACGTATCAATATCGGCAAATGCTCCATACAGTGATCCCCTGTTTGGCACCGCGAAACATTTTGTAACATCTTTTAAGAGGGAGTATGGAATCTCTCCTGATTCTACCCAAACAGCGGCCATGGCCGGAGGTATTGCCTTCATCAAGGCAATCCAGAGGGCCGGTGTAATACCTCCACTTGACGAGAAGAAGAGGATGAAGGTCAGAGATGAGATGGCCAAACTTGATCTGATAACTGCAGCAGGCCCTGTCAGGTTTGATCCAACTGGTATCAATGAAGCGAATCCTCTTGGCATTAGCCAGTATCAAAATGGGAAGGCAGTTTGTGTTGACCCAAGCGACTGGGCTGAAACCAAATTTGTTTATCCAACACCTAAATGGAAAGATAGGTAAATGAGCATGCCTTAAAGGGGCGTGTCCGCAATTATAGGGTCGATCACAATGTTTGCACAGGTTCTGCTAAATGGTGTTTTGATAGGGGGAATCTACGCCTCAGTCGCCGTGGGATTTTCACTGATTTTTGGTGTGCTGCGAATCGTCAACATTGTGCATGGCGAGTTCATCATGCTCGGGGCGTTTATTACCTATTGGCTATACAAACTGATGGGGATCGACCCATTCCTTTCCCTTCCTTTAACCTTCTTTTGTCTTTATATCTTTGGATTTCTCCTTCAACGATATGTGATTAATAAGATTATGGAAGCCCCTGAAATCATGTCCCTTCTTTTGACATTCGGTCTTTCCCTTATCATTGCAAACATAGCCCTTCTGGCCTGGAAGGGAGATTACAGGTTGGTCAATCCTGAGTATGCGGGGGCACACTTGAATTTGGCGTCTTTAACGATACCTTATATCAGGTTGTCCACGTTTCTCTTTGCTCTTGTGTCTGTGGCAGGACTTCAATTGTTTTTGCAGCGAACGGACATCGGAAGAGCCATAAGAGCCACCTCGCAAAGCAAGGATGGCGCCAGGCTCCAGGGCGTGAGTCCTGCATTGATTTATGCAATCACTTTTGGCTTAGGAGCTGCGGTAGCAGGAGTGGCAGGATCCCTGTTGAGTCTGAGTTTCTCTGTTTTCCCTGCGATGGGGGGGGATTACCTGCTCTTTTCCTTTTTTATTGTGGTGGTTGGTGGCATGGGGCATTTACCGGGTGCGCTGGCCGGAGGGTTTATTCTGGGGATACTGCAATCACTTATTACCAACTATCTGAGTGCCGGTCTGACCTATATCATCATGTTTTGTATTCTGTATGTCATGCTGATCGTGCGGCCCACGGGCATTTTCGGAAAAGGAATCGTGGAATAATCTTATGAAAATACCCGTTTCAGCAAAATGGTGGGCCGCAATCGCACTGGTAATTCTGATGGCTTTAGCCCCTTTGAGAATATCTGGCTACTCGTTGAGATTCATCACCTTTATCTTCATGTGGATAGGGCTGGCAGCTAGTCTCAATCTATTGACGGGATACACTGGTTACCTGGATTTCGGACACGTGGCCTTCTTCGGGATAGGGGCTTATATAACTGGTATTCTAATGCTAAAGCTCGGGATTCCCTTTTTCCCGGCAATGTTCATAGGGGCAATCGTTTCCGGTATCACGGCTGTGGTGGTAGGTATTCCTACGATGAGGCTAAAAGGTGCCTATTTTGCAATTGGCATGCTGGTCTTTGCAGAGGGCCTGAAGCATGTCGCGCTTGAATTGGATGGGATTACAGGGGGAGGTAACGGGTTAAGCCTTCCCATATACACTAATTATGTTTTCTTCTATTATATTATGTTTTCAACCGTCCTGTTGGCTATTGGTATAACCTATTGGTTCGAAAGATCTAAATTTGGACTCGCTCTTATGGCCATCCGGGAGGCTGAACTGGCGGCCGAGGTAAGTGGAGTGAACACGTTTTACTGCAAACTGATTGCCTTTGGGATAAGTGCTTTTATTGCGGGCATTGTCGGAGGAATCTACGCCTATTGGATGAGCTTTTTTTATCCAGGAGATGTCTTCAATGTTCTGACCACGGTCCACATGATCATAATGGCATTTCTTGGCGGTGCAGGAACGATTTTAGGCCCGATCATTGGAGCCACCTTTTTGGCAGCAATCGAGGAGTTCCTTTGGGCTGAATTTAAATATACGTATCTCATCACTGTTGGCTTCATTGTTGTAGTGGTCGTTTTGTATATCCCCCGTGGGATTGTGGGATTAATAAGGGAGAAGGTTTTTGCGAGGTCATAGCGAAGGAGGTGATCCTCATAGGGCTTCTTAAGGTAGAGCGGGTTACGAAAAATTTTGGGGATCTGACGGCACTCGATGCCGTTGATGTCACTCTCGATAAAGGTGTTATCTTGGGGATGATAGGGCCCAACGGATCGGGCAAAACTACACTATTCAACGTCATTTCTGGCATCTATACGCCTGCCTCCGGGCAAGTTCATTATAGAGGCCAAACAATAACGAGAAAAAGGCCCCACTCCATATGCCGGATGGGAATTGCAAGGACCTTTCAGGTCGTACTACCCTTTTCACAGATGACTGTTTTAGAAAATGTAATGATAGGGGCCCTTTATGGGAGTGGCTTAAGTTTAAGAGAGGCTAAAGAGAAAGGGATAGAAGTTCTTGAGTTCGTTGGCCTGAAGGACAAAATTCACACAGTGCCAGACAATATTACAACCCATGACAGGCGTCGGTTGGAGCTGGCCAGGGCCCTTTCCACTGATCCAGAGATTATCCTATTGGATGAGACTATGGCGGGGTTGACACCCACAGAGATCGAAGAGGTGCTCGATTTGCTGAGGGAGGTGAATAAAAGAGGAATCACCATATTTATGGTAGAGCATATTATGAAAGCGGTCATGACCCTGTGTGAAAAAATCATTGTTTTAAATTATGGTCAAAAGATTGCAGAAGGGGCTCCGCAGGAAGTGGCAGAGAATGAAGAGGTGATCAAGGCATACCTGGGAGATAGGTATGTTTGAAATAGCAGATCTCAATATCAGCTACGGACATGTACAGGTCCTTTGGGATGTCTCGTTAAAGGTTGAGGAAGGGGAGATTGTGAGTGTCCTTGGTCCTAACGGGGCTGGGAAGAGCAGTTTACTTCAAACGGCTGTAGGGCTTCTGCACCCTATGAAAACGGAAAAATCCACATCCATCACATACCGCAACCAAAGGATCATTGGCTTGGCGCCTGAACAGATCGTGCGATTGGGGATAGCTATTGTTACAGAGGAAAAGCATCTCTTTCCCGATATGACAGTTCTGGACAATCTTAAAATGGGTTCTTACATCAAACGGGCTAAAGAAAATAGGGATGAGAATCTTGAAATGGTACTTGGGCTTTTTCCCCAGCTAGATGGAAGAAAAAAGCAGATGGCCAACACCCTGAGTGGCGGCGAAAAGCAGATGCTTGCCATTGGACGAGCCTTGATGTCTAACCCTGATCTTCTTATGATTGATGAACCTACTATAGGGCTACAGCCTACCCTTATTGCAAAGACATTTGAGATTATTGAAGAGATTAGATCCAAAGGCGTGACTATTTTGATGGTGGAGCAGAATGTGTTCTTTTCTCTTGAGACGAGTGATAGGGCTTATGTGCTTGAGAACGGTAGAATCATTATGGAGGGGAGAGGAGAGGAACTTCTCCAGGATAACCACATAAAAAAGGCCTACCTGGCTCTTTAGTCCATCTTATTTATTGGCAGATGTAGATAAGAGTAAAGATGAAGAATGATGTAATAACCGTTGCCGCAATTCAGGCCCTTCCGGAAAGCCATCTTATGAATCCGGAAAATGTTCCCCATGCAATAGATCTTTTGGAGGAGGCCGCTCATTTGGGCGTGGACATCGCCTGTTTTCCAGAGGGTTACCCAGCCTTGGGTGAAGATGGGATACGAAGCGCGGCTCATGATCTGGAGATATATGTAGTTGCTGGGTTCCTGCCGAGAGAAGGCAAAGATATTTATAACGAAAGTGTACTCATAGACTCGAGTGGGAAAGTTATTGGACGGCACCGGAAGGCCTATTCTGTGCCTGGTGTGGAACCTTATTCCTGTGGAAAGGAAGACTACCCCATAATTGAGACATTGTGGGGGAAGATTGGCATATTAATCTGTATAGAAGGCTGGGGATTCCCAGAGGGTTTTTATCGATTGAACAAAGCTGGAGCAGATCTCGTCTTTAATCCCAATCTTATTTTCAAGAAAAAACCTCAAAGAAGGATGTCCCTCATATCCCGCGCCTTGGATTACAAAATACCCATAGTTGCTCCTAACAATGCTTTTTGGTCTTTTAAAGTCTATCCTGAAGATCAGGATTTACCTCCAGAGGGAGGGGGAAGCCTGATTCTGGCCCCGCCCGAATTCCGGACAAAGGAAGAAATCGTGGATTTCATGAAGGAAGCATCCTCATGCGAAAGCTGGATTTTGGCCGAGGGTGGGGGAGACGAAGAGATCCTTATAGCAAAAATAGACCTTGAGGCCCTAATGCGTACCCGTTCTCTATGGAATGATTGCTTTAGAGGGCGTTTGGCCTGAGGGCAGAAACGGTCTTTCCAGTATGCGGGGCCCTAAGGAACTGGAGTGCGTCGGATCGTCAAAACACGTAGAGGAATAATTGATTGTAAAGAGGGAAATGTTTGCAGACCCGTTAAGGATTGGAAGGATTGTGATGGAAGGAGAAGGAAAGGAATTGCTTTTGGACGAGCATATCAAGAGGGCCTTCTTAGCCATATAAACAACACAACCTTCTCATATTTTTTGTCACGTGCTTAGCCTTTGATAACAACTAGAGGAGGGATGATAGTGAGGAAGCCCTGATCATGGAAATTTCATAGAATAACATTAAGACAAAGGAAAAGAACTATGGATTATATTTTTCGACTTGTAAAGGCAAAGTCCCTTAAGGATCAGGCTTACGAGATTTTGAGATCTTCCATCATCACCGGCCGATTGGAACCGGGAAGACTCCACAATGAAAAGGACCTGGCAAAGGGTCTGGGGATCTCCAGGACTCCGGTGAGGGAGGCGCTACTGGACTTGAGCAAGGAAGGCATGATTATCTTTGTTCCCCGAAAAGGGATCAAGATTCGAAAGATCACTCGCAAAGACGTGAGTGATGTCATGGAATTGCGAAAGATCATAGAGAGCTATATCATCGAATCCTGTTGCAGCAAACTCACTCCAGCGGACTTGAAAGGTATCGGCAAGATCATTGAGAAGCAGAAGACCCTGGCCAGAAAGGGCGATCGCGAGGGGTATGTTGAAGCAGATCGCAAATTTCACCTCTTCCTGGCATCCAGGACAGGCAACAGGCAGCTTCTGCATGTCATGGAAAATCTACGGGACCTGCTCCACTTTATGGCCATAAAGGCCACTGCCTATCAGGACCGAATGGAACAAGTGCTCAGAGAACACAAGAGGATTTGGGCTGCCTTAGAGGAGCGGGATCAGAAAAAGGCCAAGGAGGCCATGTTTCTGCATCTAAATGCTACAGAGAGAATTCTCTGGGCTTCTATGGAGGCAGATGAGGGATAGACACATTAGCTGACATGAAAAGGAGTCAAGGCTTTCATTGAGTGAGATGCCAGAAAAGGAGGACGAGAAATGGGAGAAGATTTCAGAGGCTTTCTAAAGGAAATGGAGGAAATAAAGGAAGGTGGGTTCATCCGGATTAAGAAGGAGGTGGATACCCGCTATGAGATGGCCGCCATCGTCAAGAAACTGGAGCAAAGGAGGAAGGTCCCCCTTATCATATTTGAGAAGGTGAAAGGCAGCTCCATGCCTGTGGCTGCCAACTGCAACGGTACGCGGGGCCGGGTAGCGCACGCGTTAGGTGTGTCAAAAGAGGAGCTGGAGAAAAGGATTATCCATGCCTTTAGAAATCCGATTTCCCCTGTTGAAGTATCCAGCTCGCCTGTCCAAGAGGTTGTCCTCATGAGGGATGACATTGATCTTACCAAGTTCCCGGCCATGATATACCACGACACCGATGCGGGGCCCTATATCACCTCAGGAATCGTCTTTGCAAAGGACCCCGACACTGGTGTTTATAATCTCAGCTATAACCGCCTCATGGTCAAGGGAAAGGATCGGCTCGGGATTTTCATGACTGTAGGTAAACACCTCAATGTTATATACTCGAAGATGGAAGACCTGGGGAAACCACTCGAGGTTGCGGTGGCTATCGGCAACCATCCCTCGGTATCTCTGGGGGCTTTGGCCATTGGGCCATACGATGAAGAGGAATTGGGAATCATCGGAGGGCTCAAGGAGACCCCATTGGAGATGGTCAAATGTAAGACAATCGACCTAATGGTCCCCGCAGGGTCTGAAATTGTGCTGGAAGCTGAAATCGAACCCTTCACCAGGGAGAAAGAAGGGCCTTTTAGTGAGTTCACAGGTTACGCACTTGGCGAAGGCCAAAACCCTGTGCTCCATATCAAGGCCATCACACATCGACACAATCCAATCTACCAAGATATCTGCGGCGGTCAGAGCAGGGAGCACCTTATTATGGCAACCATCCCCATGGAAGCCAATTATCTGCGTGCGGTCCAATCGGCAGTCCCAGAGGTGAGAGCCATCCGTGTGCCCGCGCCATTTACCCTGATAATCTCCATGAAAAAGAAATATGAGGGGCAGGCCCGTTTGGCCATGTTGTCGGCTTTCAATGCTGATCTTTATCTCAAACACGCTATTGTCGTGGATCCCGATATAGATATCAACAACCTTCAGCATGTATTGTGGGCCATAGCGACAAGGGTTCAGGCGGAACGGGATATCTTCATTGTTCCACGAGTTCGTGGCTCTTCCCTGGATCCATCAGCCGAAACCACGGGAGTAACGGATAAGATGGGGATCGACGCCACAGCCAAACCGAACCTGGACCAGTTTGCCCCGATCAATCAGGTTCCCAGGGAAGTGATGGAACGGATCAAGCTGGAGGATTACGTCGGAAAGGACTTCTAACCTCCTTCTACCTTTGCTCCCCTTTTTTAAGTAGTGTCAGTCGGTCGCTGTCAATTTTTCCTTAGAGAAGATTTCTGGAGATTAAGGCATTTGGATTCATGCCCTCATATTCTATAATGATCGCATGGCCCACTTGGACCAGATGGTCTATGATGGTGATCTTTTCAAGCTCCTCCATCCCGTTCAAAGAGGGTAAACAATGGATGATTATGCTTTTAAGGTTCTTGATGTTGATCTGTCGAATGGTGAAACAAAAATTTCTACCATAGGCCCCAAAACGATTCAGCGATTTATCGGGGCTACTGGGCTAGCCGCATGGCTCCTATGGAAGGAAGGCCAGGAGAATCCTGACCCGTTCGATCCGGAGGCCCATCTGTTGTTTCTGACGGGCCCTTTGACTGGGACCCCTGTGAACTAGCTCAGGAAGGCATGGTGTGGCAGGACGGAGCCCCTTGACAGGATTCTGGGGAGAGGCAAATGTGGGTGGTACCTGGGGGAGCAGCCTCAGGAAAGCGGGGGTCGATGGTATACGGGTTTTCGGTAAGGCCAAGGGGCCCGTTTATTTATGGATTACAGAGGATACAGTTGAAATCCGGGACGCATCACACATCTGGGGGGCAGATACCTTTGATACCCATGCTATGATCCAGGCGGAGACCCATCCCAGGGCGGTGGTAGCTTGCATCGGCCCTGCTGGGGAGAGGGGGATAGGGATTTCCAGCGTAATGACAGATGGCCCTCATGGCCGGGCTGCTGGCCGCTGCGGGCTGGGGGCCGTGATGGGTTCTAAGAACCTCAAGGCCATAGCGACATTTGGCAGAGCAAGAATCCACATAGCTCGGAGAGAGGATCTTCTCAAGGATGTCAGGGGGATAATCAAATCTTTCAGGGAAAATACCGCACGCCTCGGTAGGACGGGTACCCCTGGTCTGGTCCTGCCACAGGAGGAACTAGGTTCTTTTCCCATTAAGAATTACAGTCAAGATCGATGGCCAGAAGGGACGCAAAAGATCTCCTGGCCAGCGATGGAAGACACTATTTTTGTTCGCAACTACAGGTGCTCGGGCTGTACCATCGGTTGTGGAAGGACAGTAGGGATGGGGGCTAGTTGCGATCCAAATCTGGGCCTGACAGGAGGTCTAGAGTATGAGGCCCTTGCCCTGCTGGGTGCCAATCTCCTCATCGATGACATCCGGTCTGTCCAGAGGATGAATGAGGCCTGCAATCGGTTAGGGATCGATGTGATAGAGGCGGGTTCTTTGGTAGGCTTTGCCATGGAGGCATTTGAAATGGGGATTCTTCCATCCGACCTCTTGGAAGGATTTGAACCACGGTGGGGAGATGGCGAGGGTGCCCTCAAATTGATTCGGCAGATGGGTGAAGGCAATGGCCTTGGTAGATTTCTGGGACAGGGCTATCGCAAAGTGTTGAAAGGGCTCCCTCTTGATGCCCATGAAATCGCTATGGAGGTAAAGGGACTGGGGTTACCAGCACACGACCCGAGGGCTTATAATTCCGTGGCCCTGGGCTACACCGTCACCAAAGCGGCCCTCATGTCAATCATTTCCACGGTGGTGGTCTTTGTGCTGGATCGGCGAAGCCTGAATGCTTTGGAGAGGATTAGCAAGGACTTCTCAAAGGGCGCTCGGAAGGGGATCTATTCATTTGGTCAGGAAGCGGCATCGGCGATCGTAGGCCTGGGAAAGACCCTGGATCAGGGTGCTAAGATGGCTGTGACTGTGGCCGTGGCCTGCATCTGTGCGGGGATTATCGTTGGCGTGATTACCCTCTCTGGCTTCGGGCTACGATTCTCGGGCTTGATCAGTGCCTTTTCCGGAGGCTATGTCCTTTTTGCCTTGGTGCTGGTGGCGATGACTTCCATTATTTTAGGTATGGGTATGTCC
>Ga0315534_1002787_pt1 | contig 11509 bp, 10 predicted proteins | sample SalMarSW160240MG_FD_203094 | JGI IMG/M metagenome (GOLD analysis project Ga0315534, IMG submission 203094) | Salt marsh sediment microbial communities from the Plum Island Ecosystem LTER, Massachusetts, United States - Salt Marsh Sediment SW1602-40 ... | reverse complement strand
AAGTCGGTGCTCTTCGGCGCGAAGGTGGTGGACAGCGGTGCGTAGAAGGTCCAGCCGAAGGCCGGGCCGCCGCCTTCCATGAACAGGGTGCTGAGCAGCATGGTGCCGGCGAACGGCAGGATCCAGAAGCTCCAGTTGTTCATGCGCGGCAGCGCCATGTCCGGGGCGCCGATCATCATCGGGATCTGCCAGTTGGCCAGGCCGACCATGGCCGGCATGATGGCGCCGAACACCATGATCAGGCCGTGCATGGTGGTCATGGTATTGAAGAAGTGCGGATCGACGATCTGCAGGCCGGGCTGGAACAGCTCGGCACGGATGACCATGGCCATCGCGCCGCCGACCAGCAGCATGATGAAGGCGAACCACAGGTACAGGGTACCGATGTCCTTGTGGTTGGTGGTCTTGATCCAGCGCATCAGGCCGCTCGGGGCGCCGTGGTGGTGTTCGTCGTGCGTCGTAGCTGTGCTCATTTGGGTAATACCTCCACTCTGTATCCTGGATTCTTAACGGGCCGCGGCGATGTCGGACGGCTGGACCATGTCGCCCTTGTTATTGCCGAAACCGTTGCGTTCAAAAGTGATGACTGCGGCCAGATCGACGTCACCCAGCTGGGCACCGAACGCCTGCATGGCGGTGCCGGCCTTGCCGTGCAGGACGATATCGACGTGGCCGGCGACATCGCCGGTGGCGATCGCGCTGCCGGCAAGCGCCGGGAACACGCCGGGGATACCCTGGCCATTGGCCTGGTGACAGGCAGCGCAGTTGGTGTTGTAGACCTGTTCACCCTTGGCGACCAGATCCTCCATGTTCCAGGTCTGGGTGGCGGCCTCGGCCTCGGCGGCCTTGGCCCCCTTCTGCTCCTTGACCCAGGCCTTGTAATCCTCTTCCGTTTTTGCGACCAGCACGATCGGCATGAAGCCGTGGTCCTTGCCGCACAGCTCGGCACACTTGCCGCGATAAGTACCCGGCTCCTTCAACTCGGTCCAGGCATCGTTGATGAAGCCGGGAACGGCGTCCTGCTTCCAGCCGAGGTCGGGCACCCACCAGGAGTGGATCACGTCGTTGGAGGTGATCAGGAAGCGGATCTTCTTGTTGATCGGGACCACGATCGGGTTGTCGACTTCCAGCAGGTAGTTTTCGCCCTTCTCCGCAGCGCCCTCGATCTGCTCGCGCGGCGTGGTCATCACACTGAAGAAACTGATGTCCTCGTCCAGGTAATCATATTTCCATTTCCACTGGTAACCGGTGATCTGGATGGACATGTCCGAGTCGCGGGTATCTTCCAGCGCCAGCAGCGTGGTGGTGGCCGGCACCGCCATGCCGACCAGCACCAGGAATGGAATGGTGGTCCAGATGATTTCCACCGTGGTGCTTTCATGAAAGCTCGCGGGGACCGCACCCTTGGACTTGCGGTGCGTCATGAGCGAATAGATCAGTACGGCGAAGACACCGGCGCAAACCACCACGCAGATCCAGAAAATCAGCATGTGCAGGTCGTAGACCTTGTGGCTGATGTCGGTGACGCCTTGCCTGAGATTCAGCGTATCGGAAAAACCGGCAAAGGCGTTGCCTGCAACCAGCAGGATGGCCGCGCCCCAGAGTCCGCACAGGGTGCGTCTTAGTGTGTTAGCGAACATGCATTACTCTCCCAAGACCAGGTTATAAATTTGTATTGACTGACTCGCCGCACGGGTTTTCAGTTATGTTGCCAGTGGTCCTGGCGAATCATACCCTGTAACTCCAGTGCCAGGCTTTGTCGATCCATCTCGCTCAGGAAGCGCCCGATCTCGACCCGGCGTCCCTGGAATACCACTGACAGGCGGCTTGGATACCAGTTGATCGGAGACCGCTCCATGATCACCCTGGCCCAGGCCCGCGGACACTCCCAGTGCTGTTCCGGCTGTCTGCGCCCCTTGTCCAGGGTGACCATATCAGCATTGATGGTCACGACCTCGCGCAGCTGACTGTGTGAGAGGCACAGGTAAAAGGCCGCTCCCAGCACGACAACCTCCAGCCCCGCAAACGGCAGCACCAGCCAGTAGCCGTACACGGCAAATGCAATGCCGATTCCGAGCAGGCAGGTGGTTATGGCTGCATAGATCCGGACAGCCCCGCGCCACGACAGGGACTGGTTTGGCCGAATTACCCAGTGACAATCACGACCCGAGGGATCAATTACCCGTTCAACCACGTGTTAAATTCTGGAACCGCTGCCCGGATCGAAACGCACCTGCCGGCATTGACCTGATGCCAGCCGTGGCTGCACCCGTTCGGTCGTGCGCGTTTTGACCCGCAAAAAAGTCCACGCATTTTAAATTAGAAACCTGCCGGTTTCAATTGAATGCGACCACCCGTCATCTGGCATCCACTGGCACGTGCAACACATCCGCCACGGCCCTGACGTCCAGCACATCCAGGGCTGGCACGATACCCAGCAGCGGCGCAGAAAGCCTTGTTTTCAATGCATTAATATTCTGGTCGATCGCCTCCGGCGCGGGCGGCAGACAGTTGGCCACCCAACCCGCCAGCCGCTGGCCGCTATTCGTAATCGATTCGGCGCTGAGCAGCGCGTGATTCAGGCAACCCAGCCGTATGCCTACCACCAGGATGACATCCAGCGCCAGTGCAGCGGCCAGTTCCGACACGGTTTCCCGCTCGGTGAGCGGCACCCGCCAGCCGCCGATGCCCTCCACGACGACGCAATCCACCCGCCCGGCAAGCTCGTCAAAAACCCGGCGAACCACATCGATCCGAATCGGTGCACCACTCAGCTGCGCGGCAATATGGGGCGCGATCGCGTCTTCCAGGGCAACCGGATTGACCAGTGGATACGCCAGCGGGACTGAAGCCTGGTGCTGCAGCAGCAGGGCATCCGCATGGCGCAGCCCCTGCGTGGTCCGCTCGCAGCCCGCGGCGACCGGTTTCATGCCCGCCACCGTAACACCCTGATCCTGGATACATTGCATCAGGCCCAGCGTGACCACGGTCTTGCCCACGCCGGTGTCGGTGCCGGTCACGAAGAACCCGCGGGATCCCGTCACGACCGTGACCGTCCCCCGGGCGGGCGCAGACTGGCCAGCGGCACCTCGCTGGCGGCCCGCGCATGCTTGTTGAGAGGTGACCAGGCGTGCCCGTACACCACCTCGTAGCTCGCCGGCAGTACGCCATCGCGGCGAAAGCCCTCGTAGGCCGTGGCAAAGCGCTGCCAGTGCCGCTTGCCGGTCAGCCCGCGCGCGCGGCCGTGCGTCACGTTATGCGCACCGATCTGCTTCAGGTCCGCCAGCAGACGGCGCAACTCGCGATAGGTGACGGTGATCCGTTCCGAGTCCATCACAGGCTCGGCCCAGCGCGTGCGCACCAGGCTGTCGCCGATATCATGCAGGTCGACGAAACGGTTCACGTGGGTATAGCCGTCCACGGCCTCCCAGCTGGCGCGCAGCTCCATCAGCGTGTCCGGGCCGAAGGTGGTGAACATGAGCAGTCCGCCGGGCGCCAGCACGCGGCGCAATTCGCTGAACACGGACTCCAGGTCGGTGCACCACTGCAGCATCAGGTTGGAAAAAATGAACTCGAAACTGTCGTCGGCGAAGGGCAGCACCTCGCCGTCCGCGCACACACAGGACGGACGGCGCAGCCAGCCGCCGCGCGCCTGCGCCCTTGCCAGCATGGACGGCGCGATATCCAGCGCTACCAGCTCCGCCTTGCGGTAGCGTTTCAGCAAGGCCGCGCTGAACAGGCCGGTACCGGCCCCGAGGTCGAGGATGCGCCGCGGCCGGAGGCGAATGAAATCCATGCGCTCGATCAGGCGGTTGCCGATTTCGGTCTGCAGCTCCGCCGCGGCGTCATAGGTCGCAGCCGCGCGGTCGAAGGCGCGGCGCATCTGCCATTTGTCCGGCTGTATGCGCTCTGCGTCAGCCATGAAGATCACCAGCGTTCACCGGCACTGACGCCAGCAGAAAATCACGCATCTGGCCGGCGACGGCGTCCGGTGCGGCGATGAACGGTGCATGTCCGGCTGCAGGGATCACCACCAGGCGCGCTCCCGGCAGCAGCGCGGCCATGGCACGCCCCGCCTCCGGCGGCACCAGCGTATCGCGCTCGCCCATCAGTAACAGTGCCGGACACTGCAGGTGCGCTGCCGCGGCACGCAGGTCCGCATTGCGCAGGACCTCCAGCCCGGCGCGCAGGCCCTGCGGTTGCGGCCGCCCCCTGGCCAGCAACGTCGCGCGCAGGCGCTTGAGCACCTCGCCGGCATGGGCGCTGCCGCGCACCTGCAGGGCGAGGAAGCGGTTCAGGGTGCGCACGTAGTCCTGCCCCAGCTCGCGGGCAAAATTGTCCAGCAGTTGCGGCAGCATGGCACTCTGCCAGCCCGGCCTGCGCACGAAGCAGGGTGAACTGGCGATACTGACCAGGCTGCTGACCCGCGTCCGCTGCAGCAGGGCGGCACGCAGCGCAACCATGCCGCCCAGCGACCAGCCGGCCCAGTGTGCGTGCGCCGGCACGGCCGACAACACCGCCGCGGCCAGTGCATCCAGGGTGTCTTCGCCCGACCACGCGCTGTGGCCATGTCCGGGCAGGTCGATGCGCGTGACACGGAAGTCATCCTCGAGCAGCGGCACAAACGCGTCCCAGACCCCGCCGTGCAGCCCCCAGCCATGGATCAGCACGAGATCGGGGCCGTGACCGCTGGTTTGCGTGTAGAGCGTCATGATTTGCTAGCCACAGAAAAACAAATGGCTCGCGCAAAGACGCCAAGGTAAAAACATCTGACTCATTGGTTTGAAAATTCGATCACTGAAATCATGTAGATTTGTTTATCAATGCTTACAACAAGAGAACTGATATTGTTTTCCTTGGCGCCTTGGCGTCTTTGCGCGAGATAGGTTTTTGCATTTTTTTACCCTGTGTTTCCTGTGATCGCTGTGGCGCCTACCTGCTCCAGCGCGTCCAGCAGGTGATCCACCTGCCGTTCGGTATGCGCCGCGGAAAAGGTGATGCGCAGCCGCGCCGTGCCTGCCGGCACCGTCGGCGGCCGGATCGCCGTCACCAGGATACCCCGCTCGCGCAAGGCCGCGCTCACACGCAGCGTGTCCGCGGCATCACCCACCACCAGCGGCTGGATCGGTGTCGTCGACGCCATCAGCCGCAGGCCGAGTTGTCCGGCGCCCGCACGAAACCGGCCCACGAGCGCCCGCAAGCGTTCACGCCGCCACTCGTCCGCCTGCACGCGCCCGAGCGCGGCAAGCGTGGCGCAGGCCAGTGCCGGCGGCGGCGCCGTGGTATAGACATAGGTACGCGCGTGCTGGATCAATGTTTCGACGAGCTCCTCGCTGCCGGCGACGAAGGCCCCGAAGGTGCCGAAGGCCTTGCCCAGCGTGCCCATCAGCACCGGCACCTGAGTGCCGTCGAGTCCGGCGGCAGACACCGAGCCGCGCCCTTCCTTGCCCAGCACACCCAGGCCGTGCGCATCATCGACCATGAACCAGGCCTGCCGTTGCGCACTGGCCTGCGCCAGTTGCGGCAAGGGCGCAATATCACCGTCCATGCTGAACACGCCGTCGGTGGCCACCAGGTACTCGCCCGCCGGCGCGCCGGCGATGCGCCCGACAAGATCACCGGCATCGGCATGCCGGAAACGCACCAGCCGCGCACCGCTGAGCCGCGCACCATCCAGCAGCGAGGCATGGTTGGCGTGGTCCTCGAACACGCGGTCCCCGTGGCCCAGCAACGCCGCCATCACGCCGAGATTGGCCATGTAACCGGTCGAGAACAGCAGCGCGCGCGGCTGCCCGACAAACGCCGCGAGCGCCTCCTCCAGCCGATGATGGGCGCGGCTGTGCCCGCTCACCAGGTGCGCGGCACCGCTGCCGGCGCCGTATTCATCCAGCCCCTGGTGAAAGGCCGCCACGACCTCGGGATGATTCGCCAGGCCGAGATAATCGTTGCTGCAGAATGACAGTACGCGCCGGCCGGCAATGCTCAGCTCCACGCCCTGCGGCCCTTCGATGATCTCGCGCCGGCGGTACAGGTGGTCCTGTTTGCGCTGGGCGAGTGCGGCGGCGAGGTCTTTCATGGAAAAAGAGGTCAGATCCTTTTTTCAGTTTCGATGCAGGAAATGTTGGCTTGGTTTAAAAAAGATCCGCCCCCCTTTTTGAGACCAACCATTTGATATATATATCAAGTGATTACATAAATACTAGAGTTTGCATTAATATTTTATGAAAGAAGATATTGGCGCCCGGTTGGCTACGCCGGGTGCAGACCCAGCCGCGCAAACAGCGCATCATCACGGGCGGTGTCCGGGTTGCCGGTGGTGAGCAGCTTCTCGCCATAGAAAATCGAATTGGCACCGGCGAAGAAACACAGCGCCTGCATTTCATCGCTCATATCCGCGCGCCCCGCCGACAGCCGCACGTACGAGGCCGGCATCAGGATGCGCGCCACCGCGATGGTGCGCACGAATTCCAGCGGCTCGATGTCCGTTTGTTCTTCCAGCGGCGTACCTTCCACCCTGACCAGCCGGTTGATCGGCACACTGCCCGGATGCGCGGGCAGGTTGGCGAGCTCGCACAGCATCGACACGCGGTCCGCGCGGTCCTCGCCCAACCCCACGATACCGCCGCAACAGACATTGATGCCGGCCTCGCGCACATGGGCCAGCGTGTCGAGCCGGTCGTCCCAGGTGCGCGTGGTGATGATCTCGCCGTAGAATTCCGGCGAGGTATCGAGGTTGTGGTTGTAGTAGTCCAGCCCGGCCTGCTTCAGTGCAGCGGCCTGCTCCGCGTCCAGCATGCCCAGCGTGGCACAGGTCTCCAGCCCCTCGGCACGCACCCGCTCGACCATCTCCAGCACGCGCTCGAAATTGCTGCCCTTTGGATTGCGCCACGCCGCACCCATGCAAAAGCGTGAGGCGCCGGCCGCCTTTGCGCGCCGTGCCGCCGTCATCACCGCCTCGATGTCCATCAACCGCTCGGCTTCCAGCCCGGTGTCGTAATGCACGCTCTGCGGACAGTAGCTGCAATCCTCCGGGCAACCGCCGGTCTTGATGCTCAGCAGGGTGCTGACCTGCACCGCATTGGGGTCGAAATGGGCGCGATGGACGCAGTGGGCCTGAAACAGCAGCTCGTTGAATGGCAACTCAAACAACCGGCGCACCTCGGCGCGCGACCAGTCATTGCGGACAGCAGCAGCGGAGTTCTCCGACAGACAGGCAGAAGGCTTATTCATAAATTTCAACACGATGCAATCAAGTGAGGTGTCCGACTATGGAGCCGTTCCGTCGCCCTGTCAACCGTGACAACCCATGAAGGTTTACCAGTGGGTCGCCCGCCTGCAAGACCTGCTGTTTCCCGCGCACTGCCGGCTGTGCGGCAGTCCGGCCGCGACCGCGTTTCGTCTCTGCCCGGCCTGCGAACAGGAGCTGCCCTGGCTTGCAGCCGGCTGTGTGCAATGCGCCCGCGCCGTCGCCACGCAAACGCGCTGCGGGCGCTGCCAGAAAAGACCGCCGCCGTTCGACTGCACCACGGCGCTGTTTCACTACCGGCCGCCGGTCGATCACCTGCTGAAACGCCTGAAATTCGGAAATGAACTTGCCATTGCCCCGCTGCTGGCTGGCATGCTGGCCGGATCACTCTCACTGCGCAGTGAACCCTTGCCGGGCCTGCTGGTCGCCGTACCCCTGCACCGCACACGCCTGCGCGAGCGCGGCTTCAACCAGGCGGCACTGCTTGCCACGCGGCTCGGCGAGCGGCTGGCGATACCGGTAGCACAGCGGCTGTGCACGCGCCGGCGCGCAACACACCCGCAGTCACTGCTCAGCCCCACGGCGCGCCGCCTCAACCTGCGCAACGCCTTCGACGTCCATGGCACGCCGCCGGCCACGCATGTCGCCGTCGTCGACGACGTCATGACCACCGGCCACACGGCCGGCGAGCTGGCACGGGTGCTGAAACAGGCCGGCGTGCAGCGGGTGGAAGTCTGGGTGATTGCGCGTGCCGCGCACTGAGGGTGCAGGAATCAGGCGGCCACGTAGTCCAGCAGGATGCCGAGAAACACGGCCATGCCGAACCAGTTGTTGTTCTGGAAGGCGCGAAAACAGTCTTCGCGCTCGCGGAAACGGATCAGGCGCAGCTGATAGACGAACAGCGCACCACCCACGGCGACACCGGTGTAGTAGATCATGCCGAGCTTGACCTGGTAACCGATCATGACCAGGCAGACCAGCACCATGAGCTGCAGCACGGCGATGATGGTACGATCGGCATCGCCGAACAGGATTGCAGTGGATTTGAGGCCCAGCGCAATGTCGTCCTGTCGGTCGACCATGGCGTACATGGTGTCGTAGACCGTTGCCCAGAGCACCGTGGCCGTAAACATCAGCCAGCCCACCTGCGGCACGCTGCCGGATTGCGCGGCAAACGCCATCGGCACGGCCCAGCCAAAGGCCGCACCGAGCACTACCTGCGGCAGGTGTGTCACGCGTTTCATGAAGGGATAGATTACGGCCAGCAGCACGGCACCCAGTGACAGCAGGATGGTCAGCCTGTTGAGCAGCAGCACCAGGCCAAGGGCCAGCAGACAGAGTACGCCGAACAGCACCAGTGCCGCACGCGGCGAGATTCGCCCCGCCGTCAGCGGCCGGTCCTTCGTACGCGAGACATAGCGGTCATACTCGCGGTCGGCGTAATCATTCATCACGCAGCCGGCCGAGCGCATCACTACCACGCCCAGTGTGAACACCACCAGGATCCTTGGATCGGGCCGCCCCTGCGCCGCCACCAGCAGGGCCCACAGCGCCGGCCACAACAACAGGAAGATACCGATCGGCCTGTCGAGCCGCATCAGCGTTATGTACTCGCGCACCCGGCCTTTCATCCTCGTCTCCCGTGCCTGTGCGGGTCGCCTGGCCAGGCACGCATTTTCACCTGCCGGCGTTGCAGGCTATTGCCGATCCCGATTGCTGTAATGATAGTGCCCATATAACAGCGTGTTTTCCCTGGCTGCTCATTCGGCCCCGGCCGGTGAACGTGCGACTGCAACCGGGTCCACGGCCGGGAATCCGGCTAGCGGCTCTTCCATACCCGCCGTGCAGCACTGGCTGCCGGGAAGTCAGGCAGGAACACCTCGCTGACCAGCAGCGGCTTGCGGGTAATCGTGAACACCGAACGCCGCCCCCAGATCGCCGGCGGCGGCTCGTGCAGGTGCGCGGTAGCGGCAGTATACAGCGCCTGCCCCGGTCGTATGCAGGCCATCTCGACCACGCCGCGGCGCATGCCCGGATCGGCGAACAGCACCCCGCCCAGCGGGCGCGTGCCAAGGTGTGCCAGGCGCTTGAGCCGACCGCGCAGCGACCTCAGCGGGATCACGGTACGTGCAAAGATCCACGGCTGGCCGCCGCACAACAGCAGCACCTGCCGGATCAGTGCATGACTGCCGTTGCGCATGCCAAGCACCTGCGCCTCGTTCAGCGCCGGCCGGCCGCGCAGCTGCGAGACAACACGCACCTCGAAGCGGCCCGGGCATAACTGCTGCAGTCGCAGCGTAAGCGACTCGGGATCGAGCAGCCAGCTGCACAGCGCCGGCGGTATCTCGCTGTAGCGGTAACGGTTGTACGGCTGCCAGTGGCTCTCGAGCGTCATCGGCGTGATCTGCTGTGTATGGTGTGGTTATATCCGGCGCAGGATTATGGCATGAATGACGGGAAAAGGATGCAGGGGCCGGGACTGCGTTTACGAAAACCCCGTCTCGCACCAAGGAAAACAGCCACAGAGGACACGGAGCTCACAGGGATGAAAAAGTCATTCGCGCGAAGGCGGTCATTCAGCGCCAGAACACAGACTTTTCTAATCCAGCATCTGCGCCAACGATGTACCTGTTGGGCAGGTGCGCTTCGCAAGCGCGATCTTTTCGGTTAACAATAAGATCGCTGACGCGGTCTGTTCCTGCACGCTATTGATATTCCCGGGCAACAAGGCTTTTTGTCTGTGTCCTCTGTGGCGTTTTTAACTTGGCGTCTTTGCGCCTTGGCGCGAGATATTGCCTTGCCTACACCTCCCCGTAATCCACCGCCTGACCCAGCCAGCGGCGGATCAGGGGTGCGACGTTTCCCGGGCAGGTCGCGAGCAGCTGGCCGGCGGCCACCTCCACCGCTTCCAGCAACGACTCGTCGCGCAGCAGGTCGGCAATATGGAACTGCATCTCGCCGGTCTGGCGCGTGCCGAGTACCTCGCCCGGGCCGCGCAGCTCCATGTCGCGGCGTGCGATCTCGAAGCCATCGCTTGTCTTGCGCAGCACGGCCAGGCGCTCGTGTGCATTCACGGACAGTGGCGCCTGGTAGAGCAGCACACAGCTGCTTTGCCGGCTTCCACGTCCGACCCGCCCGCGCAGCTGGTGCAGCTGCGCCAGCCCGAGCCGCTCCGGATTCTCGATGATCATCAGGCTGGCATTGGGTACGTCCACGCCGACCTCGATCACTGTGGTCGCCACCAGCAGGTCAACCTCGCCCTGCTTGAAGGCCTGCATCACCGCTTCCTTGTCGGACGGCTTCATGCGCCCGTGCACCAGCGCGACACGCAGCTCCGGCAGCGCCTCACGCAGCAGTTCGGCGGTGTTTTCGGCGGCCTGGCATTGCAGGACTTCGGACTCCTCGATCAGTGTACAGACCCAGTAGGCCTGCTGACCGGCGGCGCAGGCCTTCTGCACGGAGCGGATCACCTCGTCGCGACGTTCCTGGACGATCGCCACCGTCCTGACCGGGCGACGTCCGGGTGGCAGGGCATCGATGATCGAGGTATCGAGATCGGCGTACACCGTCATGGCCAGCGTGCGCGGAATCGGCGTGGCGGTCATCACCAGCTGGTGCGGGTGCAGTTCGCCCCTGCGGCCCTTGTCGCGCAGTGCCAGGCGTTGATGCACCCCGAAGCGGTGCTGCTCGTCGATGATGACCAGGCCGAGCTGCGCGAACTCGACCTCGGCCTGGAACAGCGCGTGCGTGCCGATCGCCACGGCAGCGCTGCCGTTCGCTATCGCCGCCAGCGTGGCGGCGCGCGCCTTGCCCTTGTGTTTGCCGGTATGCCAGGCCACCTCGATGCCGAGCGGCGTGAGCCAGCCGCTGAAACTGCGGAAGTGCTGCTCGGCCAGCAGCTCGGTCGGCGCCATCAGCGCCACCTGGTAACCCGCCTCGACCGCGGCCAGCGCCGCACAGGCCGCAACCACGGTCTTGCCGGAACCGACATCGCCCTGCACCAGCCGCGCCATGGGATGCGTTCTGGCCAGGTCCGCGCGGATTTCGCCGATCACGCGCGCCTGGGCGGCCGTCAGTTCGAACGGCAGGGAACCGATGAAGCGCTGCTCCAATACCCCCCCGCCGGACAGCGCCGGTGCCGCGGTACGCTGCGCGCGGTCGCGCAGGCGCCGCAGACTCAGGTGGTGTGCCAACAGCTCCTCGAACGCGAGCCGCTGCTGCGCCGGATGGTTGCCGCTGGCCAGCAGCGCCAGCTCCGCGTCG
>Ga0315534_1002784_pt1 | contig 11523 bp, 11 predicted proteins | sample SalMarSW160240MG_FD_203094 | JGI IMG/M metagenome (GOLD analysis project Ga0315534, IMG submission 203094) | Salt marsh sediment microbial communities from the Plum Island Ecosystem LTER, Massachusetts, United States - Salt Marsh Sediment SW1602-40 ... | reverse complement strand
ATTTTAATTTAATTATTTTGGATGAAAATTAAAATAATAAACAGTAATGATTTTGCTGATATTTTATTTATTTCTTGCCTTAATTGTTTCATTCTTGTGTTCTGTAATGGAATCCGTCTTACTTTCAACGACTGTATCTTTTCTAAATGTTAAAGAAGAAAGCGGCCATAAATCAGCATCAATTTTTATTAGATTAAAAAATGATATAGGAAAACCATTATCAGCAATTCTTTCTTTGAATACAGTTGCACATACTATTGGAGCAGCAGGGGTTGGGGCACAAGCAACAAAAATATTCGGTGATATATATTTTGGTATTATTTCCGCTATCCTAACTCTTTTGATATTAGTTTTTTCTGAAATAATTCCCAAGACGATTGGTGCAAGATATTGGAGGCGATTGGCTTTGGTTTCCGGGATAATTATCAATATAATGGTAATTATTACTTTTCCTTTAGTGATAATGACAAAGTACATAACAAAGTTATTTTCCGGAAAAATAAATAATCTGCCTATGAGTAGAGAAGAAATATCTGCTATGGCTAATATTGGAACAGAAGAAGGGATTCTTGAGGAAAAAGAAAATAAAATTATTCAAAATTTAGTTCGGCTAAATACAGTAAAGGTTTCAGAAATAATGACCCCCAGGGTAGTTGTTACGGTAGCAGATGAAAACATGTCATTAGAAGAATTTCTAATAAAAAAGGAGTTCCTGTATTATTCACGAATCCCTATATATTCAAAAAACAGTGAAAATATTACAGGATATGTTTTTCGTCAAACCGTATTTGAAAAACTAGCTGAAAAAAAAACTAATTTAAAACTTCGTGATATTTGTAGAGAAATTGTAGTTGTTCATGAATTTCAAACACTTATGAGCTTATGGGAAACTTTGCTCGAAAAAAAAGAACATGTTGCGCTTATTGTAGACGAATATGGTGGAATGGCTGGCATTGTAACAATGGAAGACATAATTGAAACCTTATTAGGTTTAGAAATTGTGGATGAGAGAGATAGGATAATAGATATGCAACAATATGCTCGTGAAAGATGGAATGAAAGAAAAGCCAAGTATAATATTCTTTATAATTCAGATAAATAAGATGAATTTTTAGATAACTCACGTAATAGATTGTATAGATAAAACGCCACCCAACAAAATGCTAAACCGCATTGACAACGCTGTTTAGCTGGAACGTTATATACGATTCGGTACAGTAAAGGCACATAGTTTACGAAAGTAAAGGGACATGGTTTACACTTTTCAAAGTGATAATTTGCAGAAAAAATCGAATTATCATGCCTTGGAAAGACACAACAACCATGGAACAAAAAGTTGAATTCATTAATGAATGGCTCTCAAATCAGTATACAATTACTGAACTTTGCAATGCATTCGAAATTTCCAGACCAACAGCTTACCGGCTAATAAAACGTTATGAAGAATTTGGTATTGATGGACTACTAGAACAGTCCAGATCTCCTATCAATCATCCAAATAAAACTTGTGAAGAAATCGAGAAGGCAATTATTGTTTTTCGTAATATGCATCCCAGGTGGGGTGCAAAAAAGATTCATAAATTACTTCAAAAAGACTTCTCTCCAGATCGTATTCCTTCGGTAGTTACCATCAATAATATTTTGAACAGAAATGGACTTATAACACCTCGAAAACGAATGCGAAGAGTTGAGCCTGTATATCCTATATTTGATCCTAAAAAGTGTAATGAAGTATGGAGCGCCGATTACAAAGGGAAGTTCCTTATGGGCAACAAAAAGTACTGTCATCCATTAACCATTTCCGATTCTAAGAGTCGGTTTCTTTTCACAGCTAAAGGACATTATAAAGAACAGTTTAAAGCTGCTAAAGCAGAGTTTACAAAGGTCTTCAGAGAGTGTGGATTACCTGACCAAATACACACTGATAATGGAGCACCATTCGGATCAGTAGCCGCTATTCAGCGATTTACCATGCTCTCCTACTGGTTTATTGATCTGGGTATATTACCAGTCTTTTCTGATCCTGCTCATCCTGAACAAAACGGAAGACATGAAAGAATGCATAGGGATCTAAAGGCTGAATGTGCTATGCCTTCAGCTTTTAATCTCAGAGCTCAACAATGCAAATTAAACAGCTTTGTGAATGAGTATAATAACATAAGACCACATGAAGCATTAAACATGGAAACACCAGCTTCTGTTCATGAATATTCAACTAAACAGTTTCCTGATAAAATTAAAAGCTGGGACTATCCACCTCATATGGAACCTCAGTACGTAACTCTTAATGGAGCTATAAGATGGAAGTCTTTTTACTGGGTGTATATGGCACGTGGTTTAGCAGGAAAACACATTGGAATGGAAGAGATTGGAAAGGGAATTTGGAAAGTATTCTATAGAGGCGTATTTTTAGGTTACTTTGATGAAACTAAACTAGGAATGAAAAATAAATCAATAAGGCTTAGTACGAATATAGTGTAAACTATGTCCCTTTAACGATGTAAAGCATCTGCCTTATCGAACGATTCGACACATCACCCAGGCGAGATCAAATTCCGTTGCAAACGTCAAAGAAAAGAGATAAATTGACTTCTAATTATGAGATTCTTAAAATTTGTAAATGACTGATAATCAAGATCAATTTTTGACGTTAGTCAGAATTATATGAAAGTAGTAAGAAAGCAACAAGAAATTTAAATTTTAACTATAATTGAAGACTTACCCTTTTTCAAACAGTGAACTTTTAGACAAATTTCCAAAAATCTGGTTATCATCCAATATCAGGGATTTCATAACTTCGTATATAATAACTAATCTGGAACTTAAAATTTGCAGCATGACATCAAGTGGAAGACATTATTGGCGCTAGCATGCCATGGTGCAATAAATGAAAGGGCAATCAATTGAAAATCAAAATTCTAGTCACATTAACATTTGCGTTATTCACACTTTCTGTGATTTCAGCGGAAACCTCTATTTCTGGTGGTAATGTTTCAGGTACCTGGCAGAAGGCGAACTCTCCTTACAATATTACCGGTGACATAACAATACCTGCTAATAATACCCTGATAATTGAACCCGGCGTTCAGGTAAATTTTCAGGGTTATTATAGCCTGACTGTGAATGGTTTCCTGGAGGCGGTAGGCACAGTAACTGATTCAATATATTTCTTTCCTCAGAATACAGGTATTTATGAACGCTGGGCAGGTATTAGTTTTATTAATGCTCCTGACAGCAGCCACCTGGTATTCTGTACAATCAGCCTCTCAGGAAATAATCTTGTTGGTTCCGGCGGCATAACTTGCAGCAACTCCAACCCAGTAATCAGGCACTGCCGTATCAGTGACAATCAGTCACGAGCCGAAATTGCCACTTACGGGGGTGGAATTGTCCTGAATAACTCCAATGCAGCAATATCCCATTGTAAAATCAGCAACAACAAATCGGGGTGTTATGGTGGTGGTATCAACATTTATAACTCAAATCCGAAAATTATCGGGTGCAATATCAGCGGTAACTTTGCCCTTCAACTAGGAGGCGGGATTTGCATCTCCGGAAATTCAAGCCCGGAGATCACTTACTGTGCCATTGAAGGCAATACATCAAATATGTATGGCGGAGGAATTTTTGCAGCGGGAGCTGCCATAAACATTCTGGAATGTACAATCAGCAATAATCGTGCAGCTGATGAAGGCGGCGGTATCTCGATATGGAGCGGGAGCGTATCTATCAATTACTGTATTATTAACTATAATCGGACGTTTAACACATCTCCGGGGCCCGGAGGAGGTATCTACGCCAAAGGGGGCACTCTCAAAGTGGACCATAGTACTTTTTTCTATAATGAAAGTTATAGTTATTATTACGGGATGGAAATCTGCACACAAGGTAATGTTGAAATGACAGTTACCAATAGCATATTTATCAGTAGAGGATGGATGATTGCCTTCGAAAGCACCTCCCCTGCATCGGTTTCGTACAATGATTTCATGTGTACAGGAAATGCTTTTGGTGGCAGTAATATTCCTCCTAGTCTGGGTGAACTAAACACTATCAACAACAACGGAAATTCCTGCGATGTGTATTATAACATTTTTCTTGATCCGCTCTTTGAAGATCCGGGTTCAGGCAACTATCAGATTACCTGGGCAAACTGGCCAAATCCTGATTACACAAAATCTCCCTGTATAGATGCGGGAGATCCTGAGTTCACATCAGACCGGGATAGCACAATTACCGATATTGGGCGGTACTTCTTTGATCAGAGCGTACCCAAAATATCCTTTTCCAGCTCAATACTAGATTTTGGATCGGTGTTCATTGGCGAGCAAGCCGACTCTGTCTTAAAAATATATAACGCCGGCCTGGATACGCTGGTAATTCACCAGTTGTTCAATGATGAAGCGATTTTCTCAACCGATTACAACCCGGCCGACAACATGATCCTGCCCCGAGACAGCATTTCAATTACAGTCACATTCACACCTGTTAATACAGTACCTGTCATTGACACTATTCACATTTATAACAACGATCAGGACAGCATCGTAAAGCTTACCGGGACCGGGCAATTACCGATAGGTATTTTTAACTTGTCAGATGTCATAACACAGGAATATCTTCTCGGGTCGCCTTATCCTAATCCATTTAGTTCTCACACAACATTTGAAATTGATCTTCCCAGACAAAGTTTTGTAATACTAAAAGTATTTAATATGCTTGAAGAAGAGGTCAATACAATAATTTCAAAAGAGTTAGCTGCTGGCAGGTATAAGTATGTCTGGAATACTGGTAATTTGGCAAGTGGTACGTATCTATTGAAATTACAAGCTGGTGAATTTAAAGAAGTGAGAAAGATTGTTATACTGCGATAGTATGATTTGATAGGAAATCAAATCTTATGTTAAAAATAACGTGCCCTAACAGCAAATATATGTAATCCGCCGACTTGCGGGATACCCATATTTGCGACCCGTTAGGCGCAAAGCTTAATTTAACCACAATATTTCCCAATAAATATTTTGGAATAGTTATCTAATTAGGTAACTTTGTGAAATGAAATTTCGAAGAGAGATTTATTACTACAAGGACCATTTTCATCAGTTCTATAAAAAACAGGAGCCGGCTGTAAGAAAGAAAATTGATTGGGTCATCGGACTAGTCAGAGATTTAGAAGTCATCCCTTCGAAATTCTTCAAACATATTGAAGGAACAGATGGACTATTCGAAATCCGTGTTATGTTTAGCAGAAATATATTCAGAATATTTTGTTTTTTCGATGAAGATAAATTGGTAATACTTCTTCATGGATTTCAGAAAAAGTCACAGAGAACTCCTAAAAATGAAATTATCAAGGCAAACAGATTGAAGGAGGAATATTATGAGCAAAAAAAATAAGAATCTTACATCCTTTGATGATCATCTTGATCAACAATATGGGAAAAAGGGTAGTCCTACTCGTGATAATTTTGAACAAGAATTTGAAGCGTTCAAAATCGGAGTTCTAATTCAAGAAGCCAGGAAGAAAAAACACCTGACACAGGAAGAACTTGCTCTCAAAGTAGGTACGACGAAGAATTATATTTCAAGAATTGAGAATGATGCGAGTGATATACGTTTATCAACATTGATACGAATTATTCGTGAAGGACTGGGAGGTCATTTGACCTTAACACTTGATTTATAAGCTCAGCGCCTAACAACGTGCAAACTCCATTGTAACGTAGTTTGCACCAGAACGTTTTAAGCAAGACAAAGAGTTTAAATACTTTTTGAATCAAATTTATTTCTGGTAATTTTATGGTATCACAATTTGTGATACCATCACTCAATCAGTTAAAATCGACTTTAATGTCTACATTATCAGTAATTCGAGAAGAAAATATCGCTAATCATATTTATATCATAAGAGGAGAAAAAATAATTCTGGATGTTGATCTAGCAGTTCTATATGGTGTTGAAACAAGAGTTTTAAAACAAGCCGTTCGTAGAAATACAGATAGATTCCCAGATGATTTCATGTTTCAACTTTCCGATGATGAGATAAGTTGGGTGGTATCACAAAATGTGATCCCCTCAAAAAGTTATTTCGGTGGTGCAAAACCCTTTGCCTTCACAGAACAAGGAATTGCAATGCTTTCAGGAGTACTTAATAGTGAAAGAGCGGTTAAAGTTAATATTGTTATCATGAGGACTTTTGTCCAAATGAGAAGGTTAATGTTTACATACAAAGACCTTGAAAGCAAAATTGAAAAACTGGAAAAGAAATATGATAAGAGTTTTGCATTGGTTTTCAAAGCCCTGAAGCAATTAATCCAAAAAGAAGTAGAACCACGAAAAAGGATTGGCTTTAAAAGCGATGATTTATAGAAAGTCCAGCTTATAACAACGTGCAAAATCCATCTTAACGGCTTTTGCACCTGAACGTTAGCTGAAAGGCAAAATTCGGAATCATATATATACAGGGTAAAAAAAGAAACGCATCATTGCTGATGCGTCGGACTAAAGATGCTATCTTTAGTGCTGTTTATGTACCACAAATATAACAACAAATTTTATACCAGTCAAGAAAGTGGAGAAAACAATATTTTATATTGATGGATTTAACCTTTATTTTGGAATTGAATCTAGTGGCTGGTCATACCTGAAATGGTTAGATATTAAACGATTAGCACATAATTTAGCAAAACCAAATCAGAGCATAGTCGAAATAAATTATTTTACTTCAAGAGTTCGGAATGCACCAGATAAAGAGAGGCGGCAAATAACATATCTCGAAGCACTTGAATACTATTCCAAAGTGAATATCTTTTACGGTAGATATCAACCAAATATAATTACATGTTTTCGTTGTGGTCACTCTTATTCATCACCCAATGAAAAAATGACTGATGTGAATATTGCAGTTAAAATACTAATTGATGCATTTCATGATAGATTTGATACAGCTATTCTCATTTCAGGGGACAGTGACCTGGTTCCGCCAATAAGAGAAATTCACGGTCATTTCAAAAACAAGAAGGTCATTGTTGCCTTTCCCCCAAAACGTCATAATATAAGTTTATCAAAAATAGCAAAGGGAAGTTTTATCATCGGCAGGAAGAAATTAAAAGATAGTCAGCTACCTGAGGAGATTTTGAAACCAGATGGTTATAAACTTACTCGACCGGTTGAGTGGACTTAAATTATTGCCCAGCAGCTAACAGAGTGCAAAATCCATTCCTGCCTCCGGCAGGCAAGTTAACGGCTTTTGCACCTAAACGTTAGCAACCATAGTGTTTGACGCCAAACGAAAAATGTTTCCATATATTAGAACTTTTTTATATCTTTGTATTGCAAAAAGATAATGAATGAAACAAAAATTTGATGTCATTTTACTTGGAGAAGTCTGGGATTTACTTAATACGATTGATGAAAAGGCAAGGGATAAAATCCTTTACAACATTGATAAATCCAAGTATGTAAATGACCCTGAATTATTGAAAAAACTTGACGATTTGATCTGGGAATTCAGAACAAAATACAAAAAAACATATTATCGATTGTTATCATTTTGGGATAAGACTGATAAAACTGAGACTTTAGTTGTTGCGACTCATGGGATTATTAAGAAAACTGATAAAGTTCCAAGAGGAGAAATTGAGAAAGCAAAAGCGATGATGAAACAGTATTTTAAGCAAAAACAAAAAAATGAAAGTCATGGAAAATAAAAAACTGAGGATATACACATTAGATGAGGCAAAAGATAAGCATCTTGGGAAAGTTGGCACTGACAAGAGAGACAAGTATGAATATGAGTTCAGACTTGATTTATTAGGAGAAATGATAAAACAAACGCGTAAAGAAAGACATTTAACACAATCTCAATTAGGAGAATTAATTGGGGTACAAAAATCCCAGATTTCCAGGATTGAGAGAAATGCAAAAAACGTAACGATTGAGACAATTTTACGCGTTTTCAGGGCACTTCAAGCCAAGGTGAATTTTAACGTTGAGTTGCTTGACGGAGAATTCAAAATTGCATAAACTACGGTTGCTAACATCGTGTATAGTGCATCCCGCCAAGGGCGGGACGACACCATACACGAGGACCGGTGCTATTGACAAATAAAAACAAGATGAAAAGGTATTTAATTATCGTTTTCATTCTCCTGTTAGGACAATCTGTTCAATCACAAGAGGAGAGCATGTTCTCCTTTGATATTCAATTTGGACCTCAAATCTCATATAGAACACGAACACTTGGTTTTACTATAGGAAATGATGATTGGAGTTCGACTGATGATCCAATATTGACTTTGTCAGGAGGTGTAATTTTATATTTAAGATTGTCCAAAAGATTTGAATTTGGATTGGGTTTGTTATACTCTGGCAAAGGATATAAAAATATTACCCACTATCCTGATTCTATTTCTTCACTACCATTAATTCCAGAAAAGACTAAATCCCTTCTTAGATATCAACATGTTGATTTGCCTCTCTTAGTCATATATAATATAAAGGAATCCGAGAAGCTAAATTTATCTATACAATCAGGTTTTGCCGTTAATTATTTAGTGAGAATACAACAAATAAGTTATTTCTATTATCCCGATGAACCAACAGAAACTAATACCTTTATTTTAGATTCTGATCAGGTAAGCAAGAGGTTTAATTTGTCAGCTAAACTTGGTTTTGGTATTAACTACAAGGTCTCAAATAGAATCAGTTTTGGTTTTAATCCTATGTTTGACTATTATATTTTTAACCATTTTAATAAGGTTAATGAGTATAATGGTTCGATGCGGTTTTGGGATATTGGAGGAATGATTGTAATAAAACACAGATTTTGAATAACAGCACCCAACAAGTGTGCAAAATCCATAATTACGGCTTTTGCACCTGAACGTTATAAGCAAGCCGCTTCGAATGACATTTGACTTCTATCAAAATTCACATGCGAAAATAAGATTAATGTCATTCAGACAAGGGCTCTTCATTTTAGAGAAATATATTGTGCTCTTTTGTTGTCATGCTCTTTACATGTAATTAATTAATTCATAAATTTACACATATAGACAACCATTTTTTAATCCAAAGATATTTCCAACACGATCATTTTCAGAGTGGTCTAATCTAAAAGTTTAACAAAATGATAATCTGGTCTGGTGAAATCAAAGAGATTGAGAAGCTTCATGAATCAGTTAAAGGTGATTTACCTGTTCTAGCAAAAGAGCTTGAACAGTTGATAAAAACCGTGGATGCCAATGTAGTTATGCTTTATTCAAGGAGATGCCTTGAGGTTATAGTTACTGACCTCTGCGAGTGCGAATTAAAAAGACCCCGGAAAACAGAACCTCTTAAAGGTATTATTGACAAGCTGAACAGTGAAGAAAAAGTGCCATCGCACATAATAACATCAATGCATGGACTGAATAGTCTGTCAACCTATGGGACGCACCCGAAGGATTTTGATCTGGAACAAGTCAAGCCGGCACTAAATAATTTAACCATTGTTATCAAATGGTATCTGAAATATAAAGAATTAATTGGTTCTGAAACTGAAAAGTATACCCCGGAAAGGACAGTATCCTCATTTGAATCCACAACAAAAAAAGAATTACTCAAGCACAAAAGAAGGCTTTCTAAATTGCCAGCAATACTGCTTTTAATAATCCTAGTAGGAGCTAGTGCAACAATAGCATATTTTGTTATAAGGGAAAACAGAAATTATGAAAACCTTGAAAAATCGATCGCTGTTTTACCCTTCAGAAATGACAGCTCTAATGACTCAACACAGTATTTCATGGATGGGGTAATGGAGGAGCTGCTTAATAACCTGCAGAAAATAAAAGACTTAAGAGTAATTGGACGTACTTCGGTTGAACAATACAGGACCCTGGATAAAACAATTCCTGAGATAGCAAAAGAACTTGGCGTAAATTACATCGTTGAAGGCAGCGGACAAAAATCGGGAAATTCGTTTCGGATGAGAGTGCAATTAATAAGGGCAAAAAAAGAAAGCCATCTGTGGGCTAAATCATTTGAGCGAAAAAATCTAAGTGCAAAAGAGTATTTCAATATTCAGTCTCAATTTGCTAAGGATATAGGCAATGAATTAAATGCTGCGATAACTCCCCGGGAAAAACAACTCATTGAGAAAATACCCACTAAAGATCTTACAGCCTATGAGGCTTATCTTAAAGGCCGATTTTATTTGTATAAAGCCACTGAAAGTGATCTGGATACTGCAATGCAGTACTTTGAACTGGCAAAAGAAAAAGATCCTGAATTTGCACTTGCTTATACAGGTATTGGCGATGTCTGGCTATTTCGTCAGCAGTTTTGGCTGGCAACCCCTGATGAGGCAGGCCCCAAACTAATGGCTGCTGTCGAAAGAGCCCTTGAATTGGACAGCACATTAGCGGAAGTATATCATACGCTGGCAGGTATGAATGTCTACGGGATGTGGGACTGGAAGGCTGGTGAAGAAGCGTTTAAAAAAGCGATTGCCATGAATCCCAACTATGCGGATGCACACGCATTATATTCACATTTACTGAACATACTGGGACGGGAGGAAGAAGCAATGGAACATATTGAACTGGCCCTTAAGCTGGATCCGCATAATCCAATGGTAAAGGTGTGGTATAGCCAAGATTTATTATTTGTGAACCGATATGACGATGTTATCTCAGTCAATCGTGAAGTATTTGAAAAGAATCCCACTATGTTCATAGCCTTAGATGGGCTCTTTCAGGCACTCAACCTGACAGGAAGATACGAAGAAGCATTTGAAGCAATAAAGTTATATTTTTGCAATATGCATTTTTACAAAGATATGAATCATGTCTTTGATCAATATGCGAAGTTAGGTTATGCCGGCACACTGAACCTTGAAGCTGATACCCTTTCGGAGCAGTCAAAATCTATGTCTTTTGCACCTACTGATTTTGCTTATCTCTATATTTTTGCCGGGAATAAAGAGCGAGCGTTGGAATGTCTGGAGCAATGTTACGAGTGGCATGATTCCAATATGCCTTATATAACAGGACCTACATACGACAGTCTGCGCGACGAACCCCGTTTTCAGGAACTATGCCGGAAGATGAACATCCCCTGCAACAATTAGATTTACTATTTATACAGAGTAGACATTAGGTATTAAACCAATATATAAATATGGCCTGCTTATAACAGGTGGTCATACGCAATGCGGGGTGAAATAGTAAATTAAAACTTACGAGCTTTAAAATAACTTCCTACGGTTTGACAGGTAGGTGCTTTTTAATCCACACTGCGCATACCGCCGGAACGTCAGCCTGTGCAAAAACCTCACTGAATTGTTCATAACCTTCTATCCCGGAAATTCACGGTAACACTGGTACCTATTAACTTGGTTACCAAACCAATGAACAAAATCATGGATCACAAGCAGGGATCAGACCGGAACCAGATGTTCATGTTCAGTCTGGACAGTGCCATTGCCAGTGATTCTTTTGTGCGGGTTGTTGATGCCTTTGTAGATACCCTTGATCTTAAGAG
>Ga0315534_1002782_pt1 | contig 11528 bp, 7 predicted proteins | sample SalMarSW160240MG_FD_203094 | JGI IMG/M metagenome (GOLD analysis project Ga0315534, IMG submission 203094) | Salt marsh sediment microbial communities from the Plum Island Ecosystem LTER, Massachusetts, United States - Salt Marsh Sediment SW1602-40 ... | reverse complement strand
GGTTGAGCCCCGGCTGCGCGTCCTGAGTCACCGTCGTAATCAGCCGATCGCTGATAACGGACACGCGCAGCTTCCCGGCGTTGCGCGCGGTGACGGCGACCGTCATCCGGTCGCCTGCGTGGTAATCCGGCTTGTCGAGCGCGATCTCGAGGAGGTCTGGCGTATCGGCGCTCGCCTCCGCGAAGAAGCCGGCGTCGAACGGGACCGTGGTCACGGGACCGTCCGGATCGGTGGTCGAGACTTCCAGCCGGTAGCGGCCCCACGCGACCGGCACGGCGATGCGGCCCGGCTTGTCGGCCGTGACGTCGAGCGTCCCGTCGGCGACCCGCTTTGTCGACTTGATCGGCTCAAAGCGCCACAGGCCATCCTGCCGATACCACTGGAACCGGCTCTCGACCTTAAGGAATTCGTAGTGCAGTCCGTTGTGCGCGAGCAGCTTGCCGTCCGGCGCCGCCATGATCACGTCGAAATTGGCGGTTGCGCCCTCGCCGAGCGAGCGGCCGGAAAACAACGGCTTGACGCCGATCATCGGACCGGATGGCGTGACCGGCAGGGTCAGTGTGCGCTCGACGGCGCGCCCGCCCGGCTCCGCCATACGGATCGCGATCTGCGCTTCCAACGGCAGCGTGGTTTCGGGAACTTTGCTGAGCACGATCGGGAAACTGGCCTGCCCTTTCACGTCGGTGGTGGGCAGATCGTCGAGCGACTGTTGGGCCGGCGGCGGCGCACGGTCATCGTCGCCTTCGGCGCTGCCAAAGCGGTAGCCGGGGAAACCCGCCCGTTCGGCCGCAGCCTTCACCGAGATTTCACCATCGAGATCGAGGTTCGCGCCCGGCGCGCCGTAAAGATAACGGCCGTCCACCGTCAGTTCGACCGGCGATGACCGGCCGATGCTCGTCGCCTTCGTGGCCAGGTCGAACTCGATCCGGTCGGGCACATAGTCTTCGACAAGGAACGTCGATTCCCCGATCGGCGGCCGCTTGGGATCGGAATAGGCCCGCACGCGCCAAGTCCCGCTCAGCGCCGTGCTCGCGATCGGAACGTCGAGGTTGCGTCCTCCGAGCCCCTGGTCGGCGACGACGGCGCGCCGGTACTCGACCCCGTCAGGCCGCTCGACCACGAGGGTAAGCGGAACGCCGAGCGAGGCGATGCCGATCCCGTCGCGCAGAAGCGCGGTGACATGCACCGTCTCTCCGGTGCGATAGACCCCGCGCTCGGTATAGACGAACGCGTCAAGGCCCGCGGGCGCCGGGCGCCCCTTCACTCCGCGGTCGGACAGGTCGAAGGCGGGCGATGTCAGGCTGAGAAACGCATAATCGCGCCCGCCCTCGGACGCGATGATCAATGCCGGCGCAAAGCCGCCCTCCCCGCGCGCGAGACCCGCTTCGAACGCGACGTGCCCGTCAGCATCGGTCTGGCGGGTCGCCAGAATCTCGTTGCTGCGCGCAACCAGCCGCACCTCGATCTGCGGCTTTGGCGAAGCGCTCGCGAGCGAATTGACGAAAACATGGATGCCATCGCCGCCGGAATAGGCGGACAGGCCGAGATCGGAAACGATGAACCACTGGGTCGCGAGCGCGCCGTAATCATCGGGGCTCGTTCCCTTCGGTTCCGCCGACATCACGTAGACGCCGGGCTTGAGGTCGCCGACGGTCTGGTCGACCGGGAAAGCTGTGGTCACCTCGGCATTGAGCGGAGATTGGGTCGCGAGCTCGCCGCTCCAAACGGTCGTTCCCTGCCCTCGCGCTATCCGCTCCAACTCATAGCGGTCGAGGTTGCGCTCGAAATCGTGGCTGGTGATCGGATCGAGAAGGCTGCGGTCGCCGATACGGTAGATCGCGATCGCGACCGCCGGCGTATTGACGCTGACGACCGGGATGCCGCGCTGTCCGGTGCGCGGGAGTACATAAGCCTTCCCGGTGAAGCGCACGAAAGGCTTGCGGTCGCGCACATAGATGTTGAATTCCGCCGACTTCGCGAGCGTCTCCTTGACGACCGACGGCAGGCCGGGGCGCAGCGTGATGGTGTAGCGCTCACCGTGCTTGAGGCCCTCGACGCAGAGCTGCTTGTCGTCGGCCGAGAGCGCCGGCTTGTCCTGCCCCGCGACAGCGACGAACGGCGAGAAATCAGTGCGGCGGCTGGGCAGGCTTTCGGAGAACTGGAAGCAGGCGCGCGGCGACGCCGTATCGGAATCGACCGAGTAGTCGAGCAGGCGGAAACCATGGTCGGTCCGCATCTTCTCATAAGCCGCGCGCAACTCGGCGACCTCGCGCAGGTCGAGCGAGAGCCGCATTGCGTCGAGCGCCGGGCGCCACAGTTCCCGGTTGGCGAACCCCCGGCCGACTACGACCAGGGCGTCGGCCTCCTCGCCGCTATTGCCCGCCCGCTGATAGGCGATGTAGCCCGCCGTGGTCGCGCGTTCGAGCAGCGTCGTGCGCTCGCGGTCGTCGGAGCTGCGGATCTGCAGGATGGCGCGGGCAAGGCGCAGCCAGCTCGCCGCGTCGTCGGGGGCCACGGCGACAATCTGCCCAAGCACCTGAATACCGGCGCCTACGTCGTTGCGTTGAAACGCCAAGTCTGCTTCCCGGCGCAGCGCCTCCAAGGGCTTCGCCACTTGTCTGGCGTCTTTTCTGATCTGTGCCTCCAGCCGGATCGCGCTATCGGCGAGATCGTCGCGCTGGAACGGCTTGTCCGCGGCGTAGGCTGGAACGAGCGCAATAAATGAAAGCAACATTAGCGCCGCCACAAAGCCGGCGCGCAGGCGGGCGAGCATCGAAAAACCTCCATCCCGGACACTTGCCGGGGCCGACGCACCCCCGGTGAATGAGTCGTCGCAAATCGTGTCGGACTCGTGACGAGCCGGGCCCTCTCCGACCGCTCCGCTTAGTGCAGCGTCGCAGCGACTAGGTTCATGACTAGCCTCACCTTGGCCGCCTGTTCCTTCGCCTCGATAATTCACGGCTTTGAGGCCGGCGCGGCCCGAGGTAGACTGCCGCGGCGCAGCGTCGTATCGCCATGGCGATCGATCGATTGGGGACCGCAGGGGGATCGTGCGCGATCTCGCCTGTGGGTCGAAACCAGGCGGGAAAGCAATGGCAAGCCGCAGATTCAAGGCGATCCTGATCAAGCCGTCGCACTACGACGCCGACGGCTATGTCATTCAGTGGTGGCGCTCGACCATCCCATCCAACAGCCTCGCCAGCGCGCATGGCCTGATCTCGGAATGCGCCGCAGCCAAGACGCTCGGTTCCGACGTGGATATCGAGGTCGAAGCCTATGACGAGTGCAACACCGTCATCGACGTCAAAGCGACGATTCGCAAAATCCGCGAGGCCGGCAGCGGATTCGTCGGTCTGATCGGCGTACAGTCGAACCAGTTTCCGCGCGCGATGGACCTTGCCCGCCAGTTCCGCGCCGCCGGCATTGCGGTCGCGATCGGCGGCTTCCACGTCAGCGGCTGTCTCGCCATGCTCCCCGAGCTACCGCCCGACATCAAGGAGGCGCTCGACCTCGGCGTTACGCTCTATGCCGGCGAAGCCGAAGGCCGCATGGACATCTTCCTGCGCGACATGGCGGCCGGGACGGCAAGGCCGATCTACAATTACATGGACGATCTGCCAGAGATGGCGGCGGCCACCTATCCGATTCTGCCGCGCGAGACGGTCACCCGCGTCGCCGGCCACTATGCGAGCTTCGACGCCGGCCGCGGCTGCCCGTTCCAATGCAGCTTCTGCACCATCATCAACGTGCAGGGCCGCAAGTCGCGCTACCGCACCGCCGACGACGTCGAGGGCATCGTTCGCGCCAACGCGGCGCAGGGCGTCACCCGTTTCTTCGTCACCGACGATAACTTCGCCCGCAACAAGAACTGGGAGCCGATCCTCGACCGGCTGATCGAGCTGCGCGAGAAGGAAGGCTTCCGCATCCGGCTGATGCTGCAGGTCGACACGCTCTGCCACCGCATTCCCGGCTTCATCGAGAAGGCGGCGCGGGCGGGCTGCACCGCGGTTTTCATCGGCCTGGAGAACATCAATCCCGAGTCGCTGATGGGCGCGAAAAAGCGCCAGAACAAGATTTGGGAATATCGCGAGATGTTCCTGGCCTGGCGGCAGGCCAAGGTGATGACCTATGCCGGCTACATTCTCGGCTTCCCGACCGACACGCCGGAATCGATCGCCCGCGACATCGAAATCATCAAGAAGGAACTGCCGATCGAGCTGCTCGAGTTCTTCTTCCTGACGCCGCTACCGGGCTCGGAAGATCACAAGAATCTCTATGTCCGCGGGGTTCCAATGGACCCCGACATGAACAATTACGACCTCGAACACGCCTGCACCGCGCATGCGACCATGTCGAAAGAGGCGTGGGAGCGCGTGTATGCGAATGCATGGAAGCGTTATTATTCAGACCAGCATGTCGAAACCATCATGCGTCGCGGGATCGCGAACGGCATCAACAAGACAAAGATTTTCGACTCCCTGACGGTTTTCAGAGGCGCAGTCCCCATCGAAGGCGTGCATCCATTGCAGTTCGGCTTTGTCCGACGGAAGATCCGCACTCAGCGCCGCCCCAGCCTGCCGCTCGTCAATCCGCTGGTGTTCTACCCTTGGCGAGCGATCGACTTCCTCAAAGTCGGATTCAAGTGGTGGCGCCTCATTCGGCGTCATCGCGCCATCATGAAGCGGATTCTCGCCGAGCCGGGCGCAGAAAACTATATGGACGAGGCGTTGCAGCCGGTCACCAGCGCCGCCGCGGGCAATTTCGTCGAGGTCTTCGCCGATCGCATTCCCAACACCTATGGCGCGCCGACGAAGCAGCCGGTCGCCGCCGCGTAGCTGACGACTACGTTCCGCCTGTAGTGTGCAAATCACGCGAGCGCTGCGATTACACCTCGCCGATGAACTCGCGCGTGTGCTGCTCCAATTCATTCGCATAGCGGCGCAGCACGTAAGCCTCGGTGAGAAATCCGACCAGTCGCCGCGAGGCGTCCGAGTCGACGACCGCCAACGCCTCGGCTTCGGCGCCGTCGAACGCCGCGACGGCCTCCCGCACATTCATGACAGGAAAAAGCACGTCATCGGCATGGCGCAGCGCCGCGCGGACCGAGGCTTGCCCGTCGAATTGGGAGGAGTGCGCTTCCGACACGATAATGAGCCCCGCATACCGACCCTCGTGGTCGACCGCCACCACCTGCGCCGTCGATCCGAGCGGAAACGCCGTGCGGAACTCTTCGAATGTCATCTCGGCCGGGACCGTCTTTATGTCATGCCGCATCATCCGCGCCACGGTGAGATCGCGGATCCAGCCGATATCGGCGGCGCTGCGTATGACCTCGCCGCGCAGGTGAAAACGCCATGTGGCAAAGGAGTAGCCGAACAGCGCCCGAGTGACTTGGGTGCACACGACGACGGCGATCAGGACGGCGGCCGTCAGCCGCAGGTCGCCGGTCGATTCGATGGCGATGAAGGTCATCGTCAGCGGGCCGCCGACCACCGAGGCCGACAGCGCGCTCATCCCGACCACGGCATAAACGCCGGGATCGATGCCGACCGCCGGCCAAGCCGCCAATATTCCGCTTGCCAGCAGCCGGCCCGCCAGCGCACCGATGAACAACGACGAAAAAAAGAAGCCGCCGCGGAACCCGGACCCGAGCGAAACGATCGAGGACAGCGACTTGATCGTTACGATAAGCGCGATCGTCGGCAGCGCTGCATCGAGCACGCCGGAGAAATACAGCGCGCCGTGCCCGGACGACATCACCTGCGGGCTGATCAGCGCAAGCGCGCCAACCACGGCGCCGCCGAACATCGGCCGCAAGAACTTGGGCACCGCGAGACGATTGTATATGGCCTCGCACAGTGGAACCCCGCGCATCAGCGCAATGCCGAAAAAGGCGGCCAACAAGCCCACGGCGGCGGCAATGAAGAGGTCTTGGCCGGCGATCCGCGCCTCCGAGGCGATGACGACAAGATGCGCGGGAGAGAGCGCATTCGCGGTGAAGTAGCCGATGACGGCGGCGATGGTCACCGGCGCGAGGCCGAAAACCGAGTAGCTCCCGATGATGATCTCGAATGCATAGAAGGCGCCGCCAAACGGAGCGCCAAAGGCGCCTGCGATCCCGGCGGCGGCCCCACAGCCGACCAGAATGCGCAAGTCGCTGCGCCGCAGCCGCAGCGACTGCCCGATCCACGAAGCAATCCCGCTCGACAGCTGCGTGTAGCCGGCTTCCAGCCCGACCGATGCGCCGACGCCGCTCGACCATACCGTCCTAAACGCGACGACGAGGCTTCCGATCAACGACATGCGCCCGCCGTGCAGCGCATTCGCTTCGACGGGGTCGATCTCACGCTTGGGCCGCTTGCGAGCAATCGCCGCCGAGACCAGACCGAACCCCAATCCGCCGAGCACCGGAACGCCGAGGGCGAGAACGGGACTGAGCGCCGGATGCGCCGAGAGAGTCTCGCCCGGTCCCAACCCGAACAGAAGGCGGTGCACCAACTCGACGGCTTGTCCCATCGCGGTGGCCACGAGACCGCCCGACACGCCGACCAGAGCGGCGAGCACGAGCAGGCTCCATGCGCGCGCGCGGACGAACAGGCGCAGCCACCGCGGCGCCTCGAACCAGTCTAAGCGTTTCAGCAAACCGAGTTGCAAGTCGGATAACCGATGAACCGGCGGGGTCCCAGAGAAAGACTCCAGCCAATTATCACCGGATGGTCCGGCTTCCCACCCCCTGGGCAATGCCTGACCGGGCTGCGTCGGCATTGCCGAGGCGCAATCTAGGCGAGGAGGTAGCTCGTCTTCACGCTCGTATAGAACTCGACCGCATGGCGGCCCTGCTCACGCGGGCCATAACTTGACGCTTTGCGGCCGCCGAACGGCACGTGATAGTCGACGCCGGCGGTCGGCACGTTGACCATCACCATGCCGGCCTCGGAATTGCGCTGGAAATGCGTCGCGTGCTTCAGGCTTGTAGTGAAAATGCCGGACGACAGCCCGTATGGCGTGTCGTTGGCGACGGCGAGCGCCTCCTCGTAGTCCCTCACCCGAATGACCGCGGCGACGGGGCCGAAAATCTCCTCCCGCGCGATCCGCATGGCGTTGTCGACCCCCACGAACAACGCCGGCTGAAGGTAGAACCCCTGCTTGTCGCGATTGAGCCGCTCGCCGCCCCAATGAAGCTTCGCCCCTTCGTCCTTGCCGATTGCGAGGTAACGGAGATCCTGGTCCAGCTGGGACTCGTCCGCCACCGGGCCGATCTGCGTGCCCGGCTTGAGCGCATCGTCGACGATGAGGGCTTTCGTTTTCGCCGTCAGCGCCTCGACGAACCGGTCGTGGATGCCCGCCGTCACGATCAGCCGCGAGGACGCGGTGCAGCGCTGGCCGGTCTGGTAGAACGCCCCGTTGGCCGCCGCCTCGACCGCGAGCGCGAGGTCGGCGTCGTCGAGCACGACCAGTGGATTCTTGCCGCCCATCTCCAGCTGCAGCTTCTTCATCTTTGGCGCGGCGACGGCAGCCTCGGCCACCTTGCGGCCGGTTGCGACCGAGCCGGTGAATGACACCGCGGCGACGTCGTCATGGCTGAGCAGGGCTTCGCCGACTTCCGCTCCGCGCCCCATCACGAGGTTGAACGCGCCGGCGGGCAATCCTGCGCGCGCAATGATCTCTGAAAGCGCATGCGCGGTGGCAGATACGAGGTCGGCCGGCTTGAACACCACGCAATTGCCATAGGCGAGCGCCGGCGCGATCTTCCAAGCAGGGATTGCGATCGGGAAATTCCACGGCGTAATGAGCGAGACGACCCCGACCGGCTCGCGCGTGATCTCAACCGTGACGCCGGGCCGCGTGCTCGCCACCTTCTCACCGACAAGACGCAGCGCTTCGCCGGCAAAGAAGCTGAAGATCTGCCCTGCCCGCACTACCTCGGCAACGCCGTCGGCGAGCGGTTTACCTTCTTCGCGCGAGAGCAGGCGGCCGAGCTCGTCCTTACGCGCGATGATCTCGTCGCCGATTGTCTTCAATGCGTCCGCGCGCGCCTGCGGCGTCGTGCGGGCGAAAGCGGGGAACGCCGCCTTCGCCGCCGCGACCGCCATATCGGCATCGGCCGCACTCGCGCGGGCATACTCGCCGACGACGTCGCTTAGGTCCGACGGATTGATGTCGGGCGCAGCATTGGCGGCAGCGATCCATTCGCCGCCGATGAAGTTGCGATGCACGGTCATGGATTTACGGCTTTCATGCCAATGGAGGCGCCCGCCGGCGCGTCAAACGGCGCAACGTTTGCCATGCGCGGGACTGAAGGGACGCATGGCAAGCAACACTGCGACGACAGCTTCCGCACTATTTTTTTCGCTTCGCCGCCTCTGTCAGGACCGTGGCCATGTATTGCGCCGGGGTCTGGTCATGGGCTTCCGCATGATTCGTCAGGGTCTGAAACACGGGCGGCGGAAGCGGAACACTGGCGATGATCAGTGATCCCGACGGCATCTTAGAGGCGCTGAGTTCGCGCAACAGCACCGCATCGAACTGACGCATGAGACGCCATTTCTGGGCCTCCGTCGCTTGCGACAGGTGCGCCACCACCGGACAATAGGCAGCGAGCAACACATCGATAATATTGTCGCTGGAAATGCCCGGTTTCTCGGCCTGTACGCGGTTGATGAGGCCCCTGATCTCGTTGCCGAGATCGATTTCGTTTCCACTCGTCATGCGATCGATCTGCCGCGCTCCGGCAAGCAGATCGGGAATCCCTTTGGACCCCAATTCAGGACATTCGATCCCAGTGGCATGAACGCGCCCCGGAGAAAGAACCAGGCCACCCAGAACGAGCCCGAGCACGAGAGCGGCCGCGCGCCAAGCCCGCAAAACGGCGCTGCGTCGCCTTTGGCCCTTCGCGCGCCGACCAGCAATGCCGCGCGCGAGGTTGGCGACCGGCCGCGCGAGGCGTGCGATGATGGTCGCGGCGGTGTTCTGACTGCTCATCATGATCTGATCCTTTCGGCGAAGACTATTCAAATGCAAAGATTCGCTTCCAATCGTTCTTCATGCTGATGACGACCCAGCCCTGCTTTTTCGCTTCGTCGTATAGCTCCTGCGGGAAATAGCCGACCCTGGTGTCGGGCAGGCCCTCGGCGGGACCATAGGCATATTCGCGCTTGGCGTCGTCGTGCAATACGATCATCGCCAGCCGGATCCCGCGCCCCGCTTTGGTGTATTCGAGCATCTGGCGGTCCTCGGTCGAATTGCCAAAAGCGGCAAACGGACGCCGCCCGATGAACATGTGAATATCGTCGGGTTTGCCGCTGAAATCGTCGTTGAGCAAGAGTTTCGGCTCTATGGTGAGCAGCGGCTTGCCCTGCGCATCGTAGCCAAATTTCAAGGTGTCCGCCGAGCCGATCACCTGTTCCGGGGGAATCCCGTACACCCGTTCGGCAAAGACGCGCACGAAATCCTGGATGGTCCCGGTCACGATGTAGGTTCGGAATCCCTTGGCGCGCAGATAGTTGATCACCTCCTGCATGGGTTGATAGGCAAGCGCGGTATAGGGCCGTTTCCAGCGCGGGTGTTGCGCCGTCTCAAGCCATTTGTTCGCTTCCGCGCGAAACGTCTCGACGCTCATCCCGCTGAAAGCCACCGACACGATCGTCTCCAAGTCCTTGGTCGACAGCTTCGCAATCGCGGCCTGATCGCCGGAAAGAACGGTCTTGAACGGCTCGACCGTCGCCAGCTCCGGCTTGGCTTTCACGACGGCGGGCACCCGATCGAAAGCGTAAACCACCTGCGTATACATCGGGTGCGAGACCCACAGCGTGCCGTCGAGGTCGAAGGTGGCGATACGGTCCTCCGGTCCGACGAAGTTCGGGTTTGCGGGATCGGTCGTGGCGCGGACGAAGTCGATGATCGCTTGTTTGGCTGGTCCGTCGTTCCAAGAACCTAAGGGGTCCGCGGTCGCGGTCTGCGCGTGCGCGGGGCCGCCCGGCGACAGTCCGGTCAGAACAGGACTACCGAGGACGGGCAGCAACGCCGCGAGCGTCAGCACCGCGCGCCGAGTGACCCCAGGGATGAAACGATGCGAAGTCATGCACCCTCCGTTCGTGAGGCTCTTGACGCTCCTTGGATGATCCGCCGTTGTGGAACGCGTTCCGAACGATCCGTCAAGGAGTCGCGCGCCCAAGTTGTCTCCGGCGGAGTGTAATATTATTGTTACGAAACAGTGGCCCGGCCCGATGGAGAGAGTTCGGCTATGTGGCCGTTTCGGCATCCAAAGAAGACACCGGCGAAAGCGGAGAACGTGGAGCAACGAGTGACGCGCCTTCAGGCGACGCTCGTCGCCTGCAAGACGATCGCGCAACGGCGGAAGCATTGGCTCATGACGGCGATTACGGCCGTCGTTCTGCTCTTGGCTTTCGTGATCATCGCCAATCGAAGGCCGATCGAACAGGCCATTGCGGCATGGGTCCCCTGGCTTGACGCCGCACAGTCGGTCGACGCCATCGACGCGGCGGATACGGCCTACGAAAACGGCAAGTACAAAGCGGCCCTCCGGTTGGCGCATCCGCTGGCCGACCAGGGTGACGCCCGCGCCCAGGCGCTCATGGGACTGCTCTATGCCAAAGGGCGCGGCGTGCTGCGGGACGATCGCGAGGCGATGAAATGGTTTCGCAGCGCCGCCGAACAAGGCGATGCTGTGGCCCAACTACAAATCGGGACCATGTACTATAATGGGCGGACCGTGCCGCAGGATTATTCCGAGGCGGCGCGGTGGTATCAACTCGCTGCCCAACGCGGAAATCCCGAAGCCCAATACAATCTCGGAATAATGTATGCGACGGGCGTCGGAATGCCGCAGGACAATATCCTCGCCCATATGTGGTTCAACCTGGCGGCTGCGCGTTTCGCCTCATCGCTGCCGCGTGACCGCGCCGCCAGGAACCGCGACACTGTCGAAAGAAAAATGTCGCCTGTTGAAATCGCGCAGGCCCAGGAGCTGGCGCGCCTATGGAAACCGAAGCAGGACCAGAAGCCACAAGAGTGAACGCGGCGAGGAGGGTCGTCTGGCGACCGGGCTGCGCTTTTCTCGGACTCTTATTGAGTTGCTGCTGGTGCGGACGGCGGGAGACGGCCTGCATTGCCATAATACACTGAAATTATTGAGCTTTATATTTGGCTATGCAGCCGTTGTGTATTAATTCGTGTAGTGAAGCACTTGCCTCGCGCATGCATTCAGTCCGCGACGGACCGCAGGAACTCCCGCCCGAGGGGGCCCACCGCTGTGGCGTTTCGGTTTATTTCGACGAACAGCTCAAGCCTGAGCAGATTGGTGACAGAGATTTCGACTTCATCTCGCGAGACCAGCAGCTGCTGCGCCAGGATATGTTTGGCTTCTCCCGAAACGGACTTTCCTAGGCCGTGTTGACAGTTTTCAGCCAGAGCATTGTTGAGGCGATACATAGCATCGACAGATAGGCCCTGGCGGTTTTCTCGTAGCGAGTGGCGATGCGACGGAATTGTTTGAGGCGGTTGACGCA
>Ga0315534_1002781_pt1 | contig 11529 bp, 6 predicted proteins | sample SalMarSW160240MG_FD_203094 | JGI IMG/M metagenome (GOLD analysis project Ga0315534, IMG submission 203094) | Salt marsh sediment microbial communities from the Plum Island Ecosystem LTER, Massachusetts, United States - Salt Marsh Sediment SW1602-40 ... | reverse complement strand
CCCGCCCGCGCGCCGTAGGCGCGTAGCGGTTGAGGTCCGAGGACAACGAGAGCTTGCTCTCGGAGCGCCGAGGACCGAAAACGCGTAGCCGCGATCATAGATCGCGGCGGGCGGGTCCAATCCGGGGTCGGGATCGGACTTCTACTGGGCTTCAACCTCCAAGCGGTGACCGGCGGAGTAGGCGGTGAATTCGGGGGCGTACATTGACTGCAGGACCGCTGGGCCGACCCGGAAAGCGCCGGCCATGTTGGCCCTGAGACGGTACTTGAAGGTGTACTCACCGGCCGGAAGCCACTCGAAGAAGAAGTTCGTGCCGGAGTCCCTCACCTCTTCGTACCACGAGATGCCGAGGTCCCATTTGTACTGCGAGTGCAAGGTCTCGGGCTCGAAGCCGGCGCCACGCGGGTCGCGCAGGTGGACGTACTCGGCGGCGTGCTTGGCCCGGATCGAGAGGTGGACTTCGACCTGGTCGCCGGCCTCGATCTTTTCACCATCGGAAAGCGGCCTCAGCACCCACCCGGAGCCGTCATTGAAGCGGCGGAAGTACTGACGCGTCACTCCGAAGAGATCTCCTCGGGCCTCGGGCGGCAGCCGTTCGGTCGAGAAATGCCAGGTCGCCGAGGCAAAGGCAAAGCCCTTGGACGGCTTTTCGACGACGATCGTGGACATGGTCTTTGGATCGACATCCTCACCGGCGACGATCACGCGGTTTCGGCCGCCGGTGTACTCGTCGGGTTCGAAGATAAAGTCCGCGGTGCGTGGCCCCACGGTCACCGAGATCTCCTCGCGCACGGCGAGCGCATCCTCATGCTTGAGGTAGTGGGCGAGCGAGTAGAGCACCTCGGCGGTGGCGCGCGTGGACTTCCAGTGGTTGAGCTTCTTATTGAGCAGCAGCCAGTGGACGAGGCCGTGGCGGCGCCCGTCGTCGGGCTCGAGTTCGGTCAGGGTGCGAAGCGCGAAAGCGTGGGTCTCGGTGGTGTCGTTGTACCACAGCCAGGCTCGGTCCTCGGGCGCCCAGTAGGTGCCGAGATCCTGATCCGTTTTGGCCGAGTCCATGACTGCATCGAAGACCAGAACGGCGTCGTCATGTCGGCCCTCCCGCTCGAGCGTCAACGCCAGGTAGCCCTTGGTGAGCGGCGAGTGCTGGCGCCAGTGGCGGTAGCTGAAGTCGAGCATGCGCCGGCGGTCGTCGTCGGTGAAGACGCCGCCGGTCCACGAGGCGTCCGGGTAGTTCGAGAGCACGTAGTTGAGGAAGGTGATGGTCTCCCAACAGCAGTCGTCCGCCATCATCCAGTCCACCATGACGTCGATGTAGTGGCGATGCATGTAGGACCACGCGCGTACAACAACATCCTTGGGGGCGTCGACGCCGAACTCGAGTCCCTTGGAGAAGCCGTGCAGGATATACAGGGTCATCCACGGCGACGGCGGGCCGCCTGGCCACCAGGGGAAGCCTCCGAGCGAGGTCTGGCTCTTTTTGAGCTCGGCCAGCGCCGCGTCGCGTTGGGCGCGGGTGATCTTCGGGTCGAGGACATTGATGAGGTCGTCCATCTCCTCAGTGCCGCCGCGAGCGGTCTGCAGCCAAGGCGTTTCGACGAGCGCCATCTTGCGGTTGGGGTCTTCGGCCTCCCAGGCCTCGAAGCGGGTCTCGCGCGTCGACAGCTTCTCCGCCATCCGCTCGACCGACGGGTACCGGTCGAAGAGGCTCGAGACGATGCCGGTCGAGAGAAAGCGGTTGAGGGTCTGCTCGGTGCACTCGTACGGGTAGTTGACGAGGTAGGGCAGCGCGTTGAGAACGCTGTAGAAGAGCTGTGCGTCCAGGGTCACCACCAGCTGGTCATTGATCAGCGTCGGATCGTCATCCGCCGCCAGGTCAGCGAAATGGAGCTCGCGGCGATCGGCGTCGTGCAGTGTCACGAAGCGCGACTGCATGAGGTGGAGACGGCCGGGCAGCACCGGCAGCGGCCGCAGCTCGCCATCCGAAAACGCGCCGGCTCGGGCAACGATCTTGAAGGCCACCGTACCGACACGCGCCGGGACCTCGAGGGGAAAGCTGAGGTCGGTGCCCTTACCGGCTTCGACCGTAAAGGGGACGCCCGACGAATTTTCTGGCGCGAGCCCGAAAAGTGCACGGAGGTCTTCCTCGGTCTCAGGGTCGTAGATCTTGAGGTTGAGGGCGCCGTCAAAGGGCTCGTCGCCCGCGTTGTTGACAACAACCTTGAGCACCGCCCGGTCACCCTCGCGCAGGAAACGCGGTAGGTAGGGCCTGACCATCAGCTCCTTGACACTGGCCGCCTGGCGGGTCGCCGAACCACCCTTGAGGTCGGTGGTCACGGCGTGCACCCACAGGTTCCAGTCGGTGACCGAGTCCGGGACCTCGAAGAAGACCGTCACCGAGCCATCGTCCCCAAGCTTGAGATGCGGTTCCCAGAAGCCGGTCTCGGAAAAGTCGGAGCGCAGCTCGACTGCCGGCTCCTCGCCGGCCCCGGCCGCCATGTTGGCCGCCTTGTCGCGGTCGGCCCGCTGCCGACCTCCCACGACGAGTGCCTCCCCCTCCTCGGCTGGCATGGGAGCCGCCATCGCCGTATCCGCCATTTCCATTCTCGATTCAACGGCGAGCCCAGCCTTCATCGCCCATACGCCGCCGCGACGGCCGGGGCCGCCGATGCCGTAGCCGTCGAGAGCGGCCAGGCTGTCGCCGCGAAGGGAGGGGTAGCCGGGCAATCCGGGCAGGCTCGAATGACCCCACGCCTGCCGGGCGGGACCGAGGTTGTCCCATAGCTGGCCGATACCGCTGCGGTTCGGGTAGAGCGAAAGCGGGCTCGGCGGGTCATGTGGCCCATAGATGTCGAGGCTGCGGTCGTACATGTAGGCGAGAAGCTCGGCGGTAGCGCCGTCGACCGCTCCGCCGTCGTGGCCGCGAACCGTGACCGAAAAGGATTCCCTGGTCCCGGGTCGCATCGTGTCGCGGAACGAGGTGAAGGAAAGCTCGAGCCGGCGATCGTCCCACGGCACGAAAACCTGCGCCGACCGGCGGATCAGCTGGTGGTCGCGCACGAGGGTGAGGGTGGCGCCGAAACCACCCCGATCGGCAGCCGTGATCGGGAACTCGACGACCCCGGAGCGTCCGGCACCGATCACCCGCCGCTCGACCCGTCGGCCGTCGCGGTAGATCTCGAGCACCATGTCCTGGGCGCGGAATCCCGTGAACACGAACAGACGCGCGGTTTCCCCGACTGCCACCGACGAGCTTTCGAAACCGAGCATCGCCGGCAGTGCGAGCGGAGTGCGTCGCGAGCCGACGACGACGAGGTTCTTGCTGGTTTCAAACTCGGCGCCGAACTCGTCTTCGGTCGTGTAGATCAATCGGTAGGCGCCGGCCGCCAAACCGGGCAGTGCGATTTCGGCCGAACCGTCCTCGCCATGGACAATCTCACCGGCGGCGATCTGCCGATCCTCGGACCAGCTCGCGAGGACCGCCTCCGGGTCGTAGTCCGGGTCCCAGCGTGGACGGAGAACGTCGCCTGGAGTCTGATACTCTTCACGACCGGCGGGAGGTGAGAGGCGGGGTTGATCGGCCGGAGTCAGTGCCTCCCCGGGTTGTTCGAGCTGCACCAGGCGCCAATCTCCTCTCCCGGCGCGTGGGATGCCGTCGAGATCGGTACGGAAAACACGAACTGCGGCGGCTCGCTGGGCGGTCAGGAAACCGAGGTCGGCAACGATCCGCGCCTCGACCGACACGAAACCGAGTCGGAAGACGCGCTCGGCGGAACGGGTTTCGCCACCCTCGTCGGTGACATCGACGCCGAGACGATATCGGTAGGTGACGCCCCGCTTCGCCAGCCGCTCGTCAGCGGAAGGCGTGAAGCCGAGGCGAAAGCGACCCTCGTCATCGAGGCCGGTCTCGCCGGCCGCCACCACCTGCGCCTGAGTCGAGGGCGATGGGTACCACCAGGACCACCATCGCGGGTAGACCGGTTCCCGGGTCACTCGCCACGTCACCGAGCCGGTGACCACCGGCGGCCCGAAGTAATAGCGCACATCGCCCGAGAGCTCCGCTTTCCGGTTGAGGCGCAAGGGATCGTCGGGGTCCGCGACACTGACCTCGAAGGTGGGCCGTTTGTACTCTTCGACTCGGAGCCAGCTCTGGCCGCCGTAGGATGTGCGGAGCCGCCAACGTCCCAGCAGTCGGCCGGCGGGGATCTCGAACGAGCCGGAAGCCGAGCCGAAGTCGTTTGTCGTCACGGTGGCAGTCGCCGCTTCGTCATTGTTGGCATCCACCAACGAGACCTGGATGGAGGCGTCTCCGACCGTTTGGTAGCTGATGTCCTCGCCGCCGCCGCGGTATGCCACCACTTTCCAGAACAGCTTCTGTTGCGGACGGTAGACCGAGCGATCTGTGTAGATCAAAGCCGACGAGGACACACCCCGCTCGCCTTCGTCATAGGGATAGAGGCGATCGGCATCGAGGGCGATATCGTCGCCACGCCGGGCCATCAAGAAATACTGGTCGCGTTTCCAATAGGTGTGGTCGAATCGCACTCTCCCATCGTCGCCCGTCCTTTTCCTTTCGATCACACGGTGACCGCGCTGGTAGTCGTAGCGGTAGAGCGAGACTTCGACGCCCTTGGAGGCGCGGCCGCTCGTGCCCGAGCGAACAGTGACCTCGTACCCGTTGCCGACATGCCGTCTGACCAGCACGAGGTCCGAGAGGATGAAATTCTCCGCGATCATCTGATTGCCGCGACCGGCGAAGTCGGCCCGCATCGAGGCCGCCACCAGATAGGCGCCCGGCTGGGTGAGCTGCGGCACGTCGTAGGTGACGTGCGACCGGTAGTCGGGAGTCGGCGGCAACCCGATCTCCCACTCGGCATCAGGGGGGCCGGCCATGATCTCCTCGGCTTCACGGTGGCCCGGCAGGAGATTGTAGTCATCGGAGCTCTCGACAAAACGGCGGAGGTCGAAGCGCCAGGCGCGGAAGTGGAGCTCGGTGAAGTTGCGGTGGGTGATCTGGAACGAGCGCCGGCCCGCACCGTCAACGGCCATGGCCGCGAGGCTGTAGGAAGGCGCCTCGATCGAGGCGACGATGTGGTTGCAGCGTTGGCCGCCGATGCTCTGGGGATGACGATCGCGGCCGGCGAGGGCGGAGGCACGGGCCCGCACCAAGGCATCGGGATCAGTCTCCGCTTGAATGAACTCGGACAAGACGGCCTGACCCATCGACCACCACTCGAGGCTGTGGTCAAAACTCTCCTGCACTTCCTCGAGGTGGCGCCGGATGGCAAGCCTGTCCTCAGACGTATCGAAGGCCGCGTGCAGCCGGCGCAGCCTTTCGAGCCGGGTCTCCAACGCCGCCTCGGAGCGTCCATCGGCCCGGTGCCATGCCTCGAGGTCGTCGAGCAGGGCGCCGATCTTGAGGAGTGGGTGAACGGTCGAATCGCCGAGATCCAGCTTCGACGAAACCTTTGATTCGCCGTTGTTCAGAGCCGTGAGATCGAGCTGGAAGACACCGTTCGACTCGGCCGGGCTCCAGAATGAAGAATCGGCCAACAGCTCGACCCACAGGTAGGTGACGGCGTCGCGCAGGGTGCCGCGGATCCGCGGCGGGTAGTTGTTCTGGTGGATGTAGCGGGAGAGCTCGCCGAGGCTTTCGCTCCCCCACTCCTCGCGGGCCGACCACACCGCGAGAAACGCGCGGTCCGCCTCCCCGACGATCTGCTCGAGGTCCCATTTCTTGAGGTCGAGGTCGCCCGATGTCTCGACCCTCTCGCGCTGGCGGATCTCCCAGGAGTAGACCCGGGCATATGTGGCCAACGAGTTGGCGTAGTAGAGCTCGAGGACTGCCTGCGATACCGCATCCTCCGGCCACGGCTCGGTTCGCAGAAAGCGGACCGCAGTCTCATATCCGTGCAGCGCCATCCGCAGCTTGGTCTCCTCGACCAGGGCGCGGGTCCACTCGGAGGCGTTACCGTCCCGCTCGGCGCGCTCGCGGATCGCCTCGACCGCCTGCGTGGCGGCCTCGAACTTCTGCTCCGAGGTCAGGCGCTCAACGCCATCCCAGGTCACTGGCTCTCGGCCGGTGATGGTAACCGGAGTCACCCCGGGGGGCGGGTCGTCACCGACACCAGGTGACGTCAACGCTCCCAGCGCCGCGGCCGAGACGACGACGACAAGGGCTGAAAGGAGGACAATCTGACGTGAGCCGGAGTGATGCAGTGTTTTTCGCATGGCACCAGTTTAGACACAGCAGGAGCGCAAAAGTTCCAGGAGGTGCCTCTCGCCCACGATATGGGCTCCTGACACGGGACGAGAAACTTGGGGCTTGGGGCTCGGGGCTTGACGTTTGGGGTGGGACGGACGTCGAGCCTCACGTCTCGAGCCTCGCGCCCTGGGTGGGTGTGCGGACAAAAAAACCGGGCGCATTCGCGCCCGGCACTGAGGATTTCTCAAAGGCCCGTCTACATCTTCTTTGGCTTCACCATCCCTACCTGTTCCAGAATTTCCATGTCAACGGGGTTCTCGAGGCTCCACCTCGCCCCCTCGGCGATTTTCGGGTCGGCATCGCCCGCGATCTCGGTCAGCACTTCGGACGCCCGCTCGCTCTCCTCCGGCGTACCAAGATCGAGGATGATGTTGAGGCCGATAAGAGCCTCGCATCGCATCCTGCGATCGGGTGCGCTTTCGGCAGCCTCGATGACAGCATCCAGCTTGCCCGGTTGCAGACGAAAGACGACCTCTCCCCGATCATTCTGTTGAAACGAATCCAGAAGATCGGTCGAGGTGAGGTGTTGTTTGGTGAAGAGTCGCTGGGGGGCCACTTCACCGAGAACCACCGACGCCAGGAGCGCGAGCTCGAGATCGCCGTCCGCGAGGGCGCGTTCATAAACACCTCTCGTCGCGATGTGGATGGCGGCCAGACCGACAAGGTCGCTGATGACCACGACATCCTCCTGGCGGAGGAGGCGGCCCAGCCGGATCGCACGGCGGAAATCTGTCATCGCCGCCTCAGTGGTCTCGGCATTCAGACCCCGGGCGACCCAGGAGCGGACGAAGTTCAACGGAAGCAGCAGATTCGTGATCCTGGTCGCGTACCCGTCCAAGGGGAATATCTCCGGGTAGAAATCCATGGTTGCCTGGTCGCACCACGATTCGGCCTCGAGCAGCAGCGGGTCGTCCGGAGGCAGGACCTGCCCCACCCATTCCGGTCCATCGACCCGTCGTTCCATGGCGGCGGTGGCATCGGCCGCGCGGGGACCAACCTTCTTTTCAAAGAGTGCAAACCACTCCGCGGCGTTGGCAGTACCGTTGCCAAGAGGAGCCAGCAGGTCGAGGTCGGTTTGAAAACGCAGAGGCCAATCCTTGTTGGACGGACACGTCCAACAGGGCACCTCGAGGTCGGTAACCTGCAAGGCCGGAGGTTCAGGAACGGTAGCGCGGGGTGCGCTCGGCACGACGAGCGATCTGTCGCGAGCAATCAAGCGCGCCCCGAGCGAGCCTGCCAAAACCACGATCACCGCTGCCGCAAGTACAACGGGCCACATTTTCGAGCTACGGTTCATTGAAGTCATAGCAAATTCCCTTCCAGATCGAGTTCGGTCAGGCCGTCGCCAGCGGCAAAGAGCCCGACGATCGGTTGAACGTTTTCAGAAATCTGGATTGGACAAAGGAGGTCGACAAATTGCTCGTCGACGTGGTTCTCCGCTACCAAATCCGGGTCCACCCGACTCGGAACGGCGCCGTTCCAGGGAACAAGGAAGACGTGCCCGGCCAGGAGCAGGGCTGCAGCACCCGCCCACACCAGCCGAATCCCCCGGTTGTTCCAGATCGTGGACCACATGTCGGTCACATCATCAGCGGCCATGCGCGCATGGGCCGCGGCCAGTACCCTCGAACGCAGTTCGGGCGGAGGTGGCGGCGGCTCGAAACCATCTATCAGTCGTTCGATATCAGGCTTCATCTCTGCCCTCCATCAGTTTTCTGAGTTTTTCAATACCGTTCCGATACCGGCTCGCAGCGGTGAACTTGGGCACGCCGATGATCGCGCCGATCTCCGCGAACGTGCATCCGGCAAAATGTTTCAGGTAAATGACCACTCGGTGGGTGTCCGGCAGGCTGGCCAAAAGCGCCGACACCTGGGTTCCCTCGAGCGTCCGCTCGTTGTCGTCGGCGGCGACGGTGAGGTATGCACATTCTTCGAGAGGCTCCGTATGGCGACTGCGCCGGCGACGGGTCACGTCGATCGCGGCACGGTTCGTCACTGTCAAGAGCCAGGCCCTGGGATTTCGGACCTTCACCAGCCTGGCGCCCTGCTCCGCAAGCCGTACGAACACGTCCTGCACCACGTCGGCTGCATCCTCCCTGGACCCGGTCTTCCATAGGGCGAGCCCGTACAGCCGCGGCGCCGCAGCGTCGTACAGCTCATCGAGAACGGCCAGACGACCCGCCGCGAGGTCGGCGAAGAGGTCCCGCCAGTCGTCGGCGGCGGGACGGTAGGGCCCCTCAGGCTCGTGATAATGAGGCGGCAGATTGTCAGTCACGGCTTCCACATTACTTCAGACGTTCCAGCCCCCGGCTTTTGTCACTCCGTCGAAAAATCGCGGCAAAGGTGATTGGGAAATCCGAAATCCAAAATCGGGGTTGGGGCGAATCGGCCGGAATTCCTAATTCCGAATTCCTAATTCCGAATTCTCCCCTGCTACGATGCCCCCATGCTCTCCGCCGTCGTCCTCGCCTCGATCATGGCCGGTGCAGCCGTCAGCCTGCTGCGCGCCATCAGGGTTGAAGACCGGATCCAGGAAGTACTGTCGAAGACCGCAGCGTCAGCGGCTTTTGTGATCCTCGGTGCCATCAGGTGGTCGAGCGGTGATCCCGTCGGTGGATGGCTTGTCGCCGGCCTGGCATTGTGTGCGGTAGGCGACGTCCTGCTCCTCGGAGAACGAACCTTCGACGTCGGGCTAGTGGCCTTTTTGCTTGGCCACGCCCTCTACGTTGTCGGCTTTCACGCGGCCCTTCCGGTCGGCCGGTGGTCGCTGCTGATTCTGGCGCCGTTGATGATTGTCAGTGGCGGAGCTGCACGGTGGCTATGGCCCCACCTCGGTCGTCGGCGTTCGTCAGTCCTTGCTTATATCGTCGTCATCTCGGTCATGGTGTGGGGCGGCGTCTCAACACTCGTCAAGGGCGCTCTTCCTTGGACCGCGGCCGCAGGCGCCCTCCTCTTCTACCTGTCGGACCTGGCCGTTGCCCGACACCGGTTCGTTCACCAATCCTTCATCAATCGCGCGCTCGGTCTCCCGACCTACTACCTGGGCCAGCTCCTCCTTGCCTTGACCGTGGGCGCACGTTAGCCTCTCCGTCGCCAGGAGGATTTTCATGAGAGCTCGAGTCGTCGTCGTTCTTGTCATCGCAACCATTGCAGCTTTTTCCGCCGCCGCACAGGGCAGCTGGAGCACTCGTACCAGCGCCGGAGAGTACGCATTCGCTCGCGGGGAGCTCGATCGCGCCGAATCCGAGTTTCGCGCGGCGCTTGAAATCGCCCAGGGATTTCCCGCCGGTGACCGTCGGCTCGAGACGAGTCTGGAAAACCTCGCCCGTTTGTACGAGCATGAGTCGGATTTCGACCGTGCGCAGCCCTTGTACCAACTGCTCGTCGCAGCCAAGGAGTTTCGACTTGGCGAGGAGGATCCCGCCCTTCTGAGCTCTCTCTATGCCGTGGCGCGAGTAAGCCAACCGATGGGCGACCTGCCGACGGTGGAGAGCAGCCTGCAACGGTTTGCCGTTATTGCCGAGAAGAGCGGCAAGGCCGATCCCCGCCAGCGCTGGCAGGTCCTGCAGATGTTGGCGCAAATGCAGGCAATTCAGGAAAAGCCAGATCGAGCGGTCGAATGGCAACGGCAGGCCGTTGAGGCCATCTCCGACGACCGGGGAGCCACTTCGGAGGAACGGATCCATCTCCTGGTCTCTCTGGCCGAGATGGAGCTGATGGCCGAGAATGGTCCGGCAGCAGAACGGATCTACGCCGAGATTGCCGAGATTCGGAAGGAGAACGAAGCTAGTGCTTTTGCGGATACAATGGCCGAGGGAGCCGAGACGGCTCTCAACGCGGCCGCGTTCGAAACCTCCGAGCGGCTCGCGTTGCGGGCGGTCAATGCCGATCCAGATGCTGCAGCCGAGCTGCAGGCGCGAGAAGTGCTGGCCGAGCTTTCATGGATCAAGGTCAATCGGGGTACCAACGACATGGAGACCCTGCTCGCCGCCGACGACGACGAGGAGGAGCTCGTCCTCGCCCGGGACCGCCTGCGAGCGCTCATCGCCCTCGAAGGCGCCGACAAACTGACAGCCCTGACCCGGCTCGTCCAGGTTGAGGCGCTCCGCGGCCACCCGGCCTCGGCCGCCGACTGGCAGATTCAGCTTCTCAACATCGTCGGCGACGACTCGGAAGCAGCGGCAGCCGCACGGCGCGACCTCGTCACCCTCCTCGCCGCGGCAGGCCGCTACGACGAGGCGTTGGCCGAGAACGCAGTGGTGCTGGCGGCTCTCGAGACGCAGTACGGACCGTCGGACAAACGGCTGCTGCCCACCCTGAGCCAGCGCCAGGAGCTGTACGAATCCGCGGGCAACAAAAAGCAAGCGAAGAAGATCAAGAAACGACTGAAGACGCTGTCACGATAATGAGGAATGAGGAATGAGGAATGAGGAATTCCCACCCAACCCCCCTGTTCTCGACAGGACATTCTGGGTGGGAGGGCTGCATTCCTCATTCCTCATTCGTCATTCCTCATTCCTGACTCCTCATTCGAAGTCAAGCTTGCCGACACCGACCTTGTCAGCGATGATGCCGATATGGAGCGACTGCTGCCACCGGGAAAGGTTCCCTGGGAAATCGTCGCGGATCTGGTGTCGGGGGAACTGCCGCCGGAGGTCAAGCTCGGTCCGGCGGCGGGCGAAGACGCCGCGTTGGTCGAGATCGGCGGCGAGCTGTGGGCGGTCGCATCGGATCCGGTCACCTTCACCGCCGCCGACGCTGGACGGCTGGCGGTCATCGTCAATGCCAATGACGTCGCCGTCCGTGGCGCTCGACCCTTATTCTTCCTCGCGGTGGGGCTGATCGCTCCGCAGGAGGCGTCCACGAAGCGCGTCACCGAGCTGCTCACCCAGGTCCGCGACACCTGTCGTGAGGTCGGGTGCAATCTGATTGGCGGGCACACCGAAGTCACACCCGGGCTTCCGCACAGCATCGTGGTCGGCACCATGCTCGGGCGCGTTGAAGGCAGACCACTGACCACGGGTGGCCTGCTCGAGGGCGACCTAGTTGGGATGACCCGCCACGCCGGTCTCGAAGGGACGTCCATTCTGCTCTCGGAGTACGGCGACCGGCTACGGTCTGTCCACGGGGTCGACGCCTTCGCGGGGCCGGAGGAGGTCTTTTCTGGGGATTGGTTGCTCGTGGCTCCTGAGGCGCTGCGCGCGGCTGCCTGCCGGGGGATAACGGCGCTGCACGACGTCACGGAGGGGGGTGTTGGGGAGGCTCTT
>Ga0315534_1002777_pt1 | contig 11537 bp, 8 predicted proteins | sample SalMarSW160240MG_FD_203094 | JGI IMG/M metagenome (GOLD analysis project Ga0315534, IMG submission 203094) | Salt marsh sediment microbial communities from the Plum Island Ecosystem LTER, Massachusetts, United States - Salt Marsh Sediment SW1602-40 ... | reverse complement strand
CGGTACCCCTGATTTTGCCGTGCCCAGTCTCGAGAAGCTGGTGGAAAGCCGGCACGAGGTTACGCTGGTTGTTTCCAGACCAGACCAACCGGTTGGACGGCGCCAGGTCCTCACGCCTCCGCCGGTTGTCGACGCTGCCCGTGCCCGTCAGATCGACTGCCTGCAGCCGCAAAGCCTCAAGTCGGGCGAGATCGATGCGAGGCTCAAACAAAGCGACACGGATGCCGTGGTCGTGGTGGCCTACGGCAAGTTGATCCCTGGACGCCTGCTCGAAATCCCGCGGCACGGTTTCGTCAACCTGCATCCGAGTCTGTTACCGCGCCATCGCGGACCATCTCCGATCCAATGGGCATTGGTCTGTGGCGACCGCGCAACCGGCGTCACTACCATCCAGATCGACGAGGGCATGGACACCGGGCCTATTCTTCTCCAGCGCCGAGTGCCGATCGAGCCCGACGAGACGGCCGAAATGCTGGCGCCACGGCTTGCCGAGATCGGCGCGGAGCTCGTCGTGCGAACCCTCGATGAGATTGAAGAAGGCTCGTTGACGCCCCGTCCGCAACCAACTGACGGCGCCAATGTCACACCCATTCTGCGCAGGAATTTTGCCAAGGTCGATTGGTCGATGCCCGCCCGCCAACTGGTCAACAGACTTCGGGGTTTTACGCCGTGGCCGGGACTCTATACCAGGTTCCGGGGCGGTCGACTCAAGATCTTCGGCCTCGATGAGGTCAAGCCACCCCCGGGCGGCAAGGAGAAGTCGGGAACAGTCGTCACGGCGAATCCGGACGGAATCGTCGTGCGCTGTGGAAAGGGAACCGCGGCGAAGATCACCGAGGTGCAGCGGGAGGGTAGACGAAGGATGCCGGTAGATGCCTTTTTGATCGGCGAACGGGTGAGCCGCGGTGAGGCTTTCGGCTGATCGACTGACAGCGGCGCGCATGCTCGTGCGCGTTGAAGAAGGAGCATTTTCGTCGCGACTCCTTGCCGGCGGTGGAGGACCGGCGGCCCGAGTCAGGGTGCTCGAGGTGCTGCGCTCGATGCGTGCGTTGGATGCGGTTCTCCAACCGCGGTGCCGGCGGAAACTTCGCAAGCTCGATCCCGAGGTGCGGGCGGCTATGCGGATCGGGCTTGTAGAAACGGTTCGTTTGGATTTCCCACCGGAGCTGGCGACTGACGGAGCGGTGCGGCTGGTGCGGCGACTCGGCCGGTCGTCCGCTTCTTCGATGGTCAACGCCGTGCTGCGGAAAGCGACCGCTGACTGGCGTGAGGTGCTGGCGCGCTCTCCGATCGACGTTCGCCTCTCGCACCCGGAATGGCTCTATCGTCGTTGGGTCGACCACTTCGGTGTTGAGGCGGCCGAGAACGCGATGGCGTCGGCGCAGGAGCCGGCCGTCACCTGGGCATGGTTTTTTGACCGGGAAGACCGCCGGCATCTGACCAGAAAAGGTGTCGAGCTGGCGCCTCATCCCTGGTGTCCCGGCGCTTGGACGGCGCCCGAGGACGTGAGAAGCCTGATCGAAACGGTCAGCGGTGGCGACGCTTACGCCCAGGACCCGAGCTCGCAATTGGTGGGGCATGTCGCGAGTTCGCTGGCCTCCGGGAAAGGGAATATCCTCGATCTCTGCGCAGCACCTGGCGGTAAGACGGCATTGATACTGCACCTCGGTTGCTGGCAGCGCGTGGCGGCGGCAGACCTCCGTTTGAACCGAGCACGTTTGGTGCGAAAGGCCGTCATGCGTGCGGGGAACTGCGCGATCGTGGCTGCCGACGCCACGATGTCACCGTTCGCGGCCGGCGGATGGAATCTCGTACTTCTGGACGCACCTTGTACCGGCACCGGCACCTTCCGCCGTCATCCCGAGCTCAAGTGGCGGCTGGCTCCGGAGTCGATCGGCGAGCTTGTCGGAAGACAACAGGAGATGTGGATGACGGCCCTCGATCTGGTCGCACCCGGCGGGGCGCTGCTCTACACCACGTGCTCCGTGGAACCGGAGGAGAACGAGGGCGTCGTGGCAGATCTCCCGGACGGATTCGAGGTCGAGAGGCTTGAATCTCACCTGCCGCCACGGGTCCCGTGGATCCCGACGACCGCCGGGGGCATCCGCATTCTGCCCAACCCCGACGGCGACGGCTTCACCATGCATGCCGTGCGGCGCGCCGCCTGAACCTCTTGCCGGTCAGAAAAACCACAGAGGCACAGAGACACAGAGGGGGACACAGGGAAAAAATGCAGAGGCGCAGAGCCCCCGCTTGTCCCGGCGTAGCCGTATAACGACGAAGCCGGACCCACCCGTTTCTGAACCGCAAAGAACGCAAAGCCCACCCACACGCCCGCCCCGCAAAGGCGCAAAGACGTAAAGGGGTGGTTGGGCGGTTCTGAGTCTATCTGTGTGATCTGTAGGCCCATTGGGTGTGTGGGTGGGTTTCGCGTCTTTGCGTTAAGGACTGTACCGCCGTCAAGTACCGTCGTTTTCGAGCGTTGCCTCGATCTCCTCCCACTCGGCCATCAGAGACTCGAGGTCTGCGGCCAGCTTGTCGCGTTCCGCCTGCATCGATCGAACCTTCGATTCGGCTGTCTGCTCGAAGAAACCCGGTTGGCAAAACGCCCCGTCGATCTCCTCGATACGCCGTTCCGCTTTTTCGATGGCGGTGGTGACAACGTCCCGCCGAAGCTCGATCTGTTTGATTTTCTTCGCATTTCCAGCGGCGTTGTCGGTGTTGTCTGGTCTCGAACCGCCACGTTTGCGGGCGCGTTTTTCGCGCCGGACCCGCAGAACAGCAGCGTCGGCGTCGAGGTGGTCATCGCCGCAGCTCGCCAGATACTCATCGTACGTTCCCGGGTAGTCGTTGATGCCGTTCTCGGTGATCTCAAATACCCGGGTTGCGAGCTGTGATACGAACCAACGGTCGTGGGAGACGAATATCAGCGTGCCGTCAAAGGCTGCAAGACCGGCGACCAGTGCCTCGATGGCCTCGAGATCGAGGTGGTTGGTCGGCTCGTCCAGTACTAGGACGTTTGGCTCGTCAACCGCAATGCGGGCAAAAATGAGCCGTGCCGCCTCCCCTCCGGAAAGAGCCGGGATCTTTTTTTCCACCTCGTCTCCCGAGAATAGCACCTTGCCGAGACGGCTTCGCACAGTGCCGACGCTCTCGCCGGAGCAGGCTGCGCCGAGCCAGCTCTCGACGGTGGCGTCGCTGTTGGCGAAGGCCTGTCGGTGGTCCTGTGCGAAATAACCCGCCCGGACCTCGTGTCCCCATTTCGCTTCCCCCGCATCCGCGGCCAGCTCGCCGACGGCGATCTTGAGCAACGTTGACTTGCCGATGCCGTTGGGGCCGATGATGGCCAGGTGGTCCCCCCTGCGCACGGTGAGGTCGATATCGGAAAGAACCTGGTTGTCACCGAAGGCCTTGCTGACCTGCTCGAATTCGAGCGCTACCTTGCCGCTTGGGCGCCGCTGGCGGAACTGAAAGACCGGATAGCGGCGTGACGACCGCGGGAGAGATTCGATGACGATGCGGTCCATCTGTTTGAGCTTGCTCTGCGCCTGGCGCGCCTTGGTCGCCTTGGCTCTGAAGCGGTCGGCGAAGGCTTTTTTTTCGGCGATCTTTTTCTCCTGGCGCGCGATTTCGCGCTCTTTTCGATTGCGCTCCTCGACCTTGGCGGCAGCAAATGCCGTGTAGTTCCCCGAGTAGAGGGTGACCGTCTCATAGTCGATGTCGAGGATGTGGGTACATACGTTGTCGAGAAAACGGTGATCGTGCGAGATGACGGTCGCGCACCCCTGGTAGGTGTCCAAGAATTTCTCGAGCCAGCGGATGGAAAGGATGTCGAGGTGATTGGTCGGCTCATCGAGGAGCAGACAGCCTGGGTCGGCGGCCAGAACCTGGGCCAACAGGACTCGTAGCTTGAAGCCGCCGGAGAGAATGGAGAGCGGTCTGTGGTGAAGCTCCGACGGGATGCCCAGGCCCTCGAGGATTTCTCCCGACCGAGCCTCGAAGCTGTAGCCGTCGAGGCTGACGATCAGATCTTCCAACGCGGCGTAGCGGTCGCCGTCGAAATGTTCGGTCGATGCCTCGAGAATTCGATCTCTCTCCGCAAGGGCCTGCCACAGTTCCTGGTGACCCATCATCGTCACGTCAAGAATCGGAACGTCTTCAAAACGGAAGTGGTCCTGGGAGAGGACGCCGAGCCGCAGTCGTTTTGGCATCGCGACAAGGCCGTCGCTCTGCTCCTCGGTGCCGGCAATGATTCGAAGGAGGGTGCTTTTGCCGGAGCCGTTGGCGCCGACCAGCCCGTAGCGGCAGCCCGGGTTGAGCTGGAAGTTGACATTGGCGAAGAGGACCTGGCTGCCGTAGGCCTTGGCGAGGTTGGTGACCGCGATCATGGGGAGGGAGGATAGCAGGAGCGCGAACCGTAGTTTCAGTTTTGAATTATGAGTGATGAGTTTTGAGTTCTACCCGTCCACCCGGGACGCTTCTGGGGGTGGGTGGGGGATGACTCAAAACTCAAGACTGAACACTCAAAACTGGGATGCTCGGCGCGCGGCCTATTCGAACATTTCCTGCGTGTACCAGAAGATATCAGGGTCCTTGAGATTGATGCTGTCGACGCTTCGAAAGGTGATCGAAGAGACGCTCACATTCTTAGGTTCTTCGGGCCAGTAGAGCCACCCGAAATGCTTCGACCCGCGAGACCACCGCATATACAGGGTCCCTGCGCGCACAGCGCTGCGTTGTTGTTGTTCATTGGTCTCGCCGGCACCGGTGCTCGTAGTCTCGAACACATCTGCGGTGAGAGGGGCCGCATTCCATTCGTATTCAATCGCGTAGCCCCACAGCGGAGCCTCGACGACCCGCAGGGCAACCAACTCCTGGTCGACCCTGAAGAGCACAACCGCACCGTAGGGAATACCGACCCCCCGCTGATTGACGGCGACACGCTCGAAAGTCGGTCGTTCGGGTGGGCGGGGCGGACCGCCGCAGCCCGCGGCCGCAACCAATGAGACAACCACGAGCAAACGGGCGATCGCTGAATGTACGCGAAATGGATCCCGTTCCACCATTCAAATGTACTACGCGATTCCGTGAGGAGTGCAGGTTGAGTTGGTGAATCGCCGCGGTGGGAGTTATGATCGGCCAGCGAATTTCCTCAAGGAGGGTCCAGCTATGAAGCGAATTCTTGCTGCTGTCGTGATCGTGCTTGCGGCGACGCTGCCGGTGTCGGCCGGTGACGGTGACGCCATCCTCGGCGTCTGGGCGACCGATCCCGAGGGCGGAGGGGGTCAAGCCCACGTCGAAATCTATGCCGTCGGGGATCAATACTTCGGGAAGATCGTTTGGCTCGAAAATCCCCTCTACACGGCCGAAGATGAAGATGGAGAAGAGGGTGAGCCAAAGGTCGACAAGAACAACCCGGACCCCGCGCTGCAGTCGCGGCCGATCATGGGCCTCGAACTCTTGAAGGGCTTTCAGTACGACGGCAATGGTACCTGGAAGAAGGGCACGATCTACGACCCTGACAACGGCAAGACTTATAAATCCAAGGTCCGACTTGGCGACGACGGAGTGCTCAATGTGCGCGGGTTTATCGGCATTTCGATGATCGGCCGCACCTCGCAATGGACGCGGGTCGTGGAGGACGGATGAGGTCTGATATTGAGTCGAAACAACTTGAAGACGGTGCGTGGTTGGCGCCCGGATAGGACTCGTTCAATGGGCTCTATTACGTTGCAACGAATACTCCTTGCCGACGACGAGCCCGACATCCTCGAGATCGCGAGAATTGCGCTCGAGACCGTTGGTGGTTTCGAGGTGTCGGTGTGCACGTCGGGGGAAACCCTTCTCGATCGGCTCTCTGAGTTCGAGCCGGATCTGGTGATTGTCGACGTATTGATGCCGGATATGACGGGCCCCGAGGTCTTCGAGGAAATCCGACGACCAGAATTCGACGAATTACCGGTAGTTTACCTCACCGGGGTCATTCAGGAGGAAGAGCTTAACGGCCTCCACGAGACCGGGGTCGCGGATGTCATCCTCAAGCCTTTCGATCCCATGACCCTCGCTGACCGCATCAACGGCATCTGGAAGGGCAGAAATGGAAGGTGAACGAGAGAGACGGGCTTCGGCCGAACAGCTCGAGAAAGAGCTTGAGAGATTGCGAGCCAACTTTCTCGAAAAGCTGCCGGCGCGGTTGCAGGCCCTGGTGGAGGAGTGGCACTCGCTCCAGGGTGACGGCTGGAGTCAGGATGGCGCCCGAGCCCTTCATCGATCAGTTCATGGTCTGATCGGGACTGCCGGTAGTCTCGGCTTCGCGAAAATGGCCAAGACCGCCCGCCGCCTCGAACGCCGGTTGGTGGCTCTCCTCGAAGGTGCGCAGCCACCGAACCGGAATGTGTTTGCCGAGGTCATCGAATGGTTCGAACGAATGGGAGAGGATTCCATTTCAGACGGCGATACGACGTTCGATCCCAGCTCGTTCGAGAACATGGCTGAGTGGGGAACAACCCTTTTCGAACCTCGCAACCTCATCGTGGTCGTCGAGCAGGAAGATCCGTTCGCGCGCGAGCTGGCCCTCCGACTCGGCCATTTCGGGTTTGAGCTTCAGATGTTCAAAAAGATTGACGAAATGGTCGTGGGCAGTGTCATACGGCGACCCGCGGCCGTGATTATGGACCTCTCTTCGCCCGACGGTGAGTTGATTGGAGAGGAGGTCGCGACCAAGGTGCGGGATGCGCTTGGGGAGGATGTGCCGCTGGTGTTCGTCTCCAACCGCTCCGACATCGAAGCACGGCTTGATGCCGTGAGAGCCGGTTGCAGCAGCTATTTCATTAAGCCCGTCAATTACTCTGATGTGCTCGAAACCCTCGATCGGCTGACACGAAGTGAACCGGAGCCGTACCGGATCCTGATTGTCGATGACGAACCTGATACAGCTGATTTCCATGCCACCAGCCTCGAGGCTGCGGGCATTGAAACCGTGACGGTGACGGATCCCCTCGACGTGATGTCGCAATTGGTTGAATTTCAACCGGATGTGATTCTGATGGATGTCTACATGCCAGGCTGCACAGGTCTCGAGATGGCAATGGTTATTCGCCAGGAGGAGGCGTTTGTCGGTGTGCCGATCGTCTTCCTGTCGAGAGAAACTGACCGTATGAAACAGATCGCAGCGCTCGGTGAGGGCGGCGATGATTTCTTCACCAAACCGGTGCCGCCGGATCATTTGGTCCCGGCGGTATCGGCGCGCGCCCAGCGAGGCCGCACCCTGCGCCTGTTCATGGAAAAGGACGGTCTCACCGGGCTGTTCAGACACAGTCGCATCATCGAGCAGCTCGAGGCCGCGGTTCGCAGGGCCGATCGCCAGCATGGGCGTCTCGCAGTCGCGATGTTGGACATCGACGGCTTCAAGGAGGTCAACGACGAGCACGGGCATCTGGTGGGCGACCAGGTTCTCAAGGCCCTGGCCTATCTCCTGCGTCAGCGGCTCCGCATGAGCGATGTGCTAGGGCGTTTCGGCGGGGACGAGTACGTCGTGGTGATGCCAGATACCGACGGCCGGGCAGCGCTGCAAAAGATGGACGACATTCGTCGTAACTTCGCCGCCATCGACCACGAAGCGGTCCACGGTTCCTTCACAGTGACACTGAGCTGCGGAGTGGGTGAGTTTCCGGCGGCCCTCACAAGTCACGAGCTGATTGCTGCGGCGGACGAGGCCCTCTACCGCGCCAAGCGGGGAGGGCGCAACCAGGTTCTCCTGGCCGGCGACCCGGACTGAGCCATGGCGTCTCGGTTTCTCCGTCGACTCCACCCGGGACTGCTGTTGGCCCTGGCCATCGGGTGCGGACAGCCCTCGGGACCGCCTCCCTCAGCCGTAGCGACTGATCGTCCGGTACCGGCCGGTGTCCTCACCATCGGCTCAGTGTCGCTCAATCCGACTCAGGAGTACGAGGTGGTTCGACCGTTTGCCGACTATCTCGCGACAAACCTCCACAGTGTGGGGATCGGTAGAGGCCGGGTGGTGGTTGTCGGTTCGCTGAGTCAGATGGTCGAAGAGCTCCGAGAGGGAAGGGTCGATCTGCTCATCGACAGCCCGTTCCCGGCAGTATTCGTGTGGCAGCACGCCGATGTCGAGCCGATTCTCCGTCGCTGGAAATGGGGCTCAGACGTGTACAGAAGTGTGGTCTTCACCCGAGCGGACAGCGGTATTGGATCCATCGAGGAACTCAGGGGAAAGATCATCGCTTTCGGTGAGCCGTTTTCTACCTCGGGCTTTCTGATGCCTAAAGCGGCGCTCGCTTCGGCCGGTTTACGGCTGTTCAACTACGAGGATCCTGCGGCTTCGATCCCTGGCAATCGCGTCGGCTACGTCTTTTCGAACGACGCCGAGAACACCATGTTCTGGGTCCTCAAGAAGAAGGTTGTGGCGGGGGCGATCAACTCGGATTACTACGAGGCGCTCGCCGGTGACCGGATCAGCGAGCTCCGGATCCTCCTCACAACCGACGCCGTACCCAGAAACGTCGTCTCCGTGCGAAAAAGCCTCGATCCAAAGGTGGTGCAAGCAATCGAAAAGGTGCTGCTCGAGATGCACCTCAGTGATGAAGGCCGTGCGTCGCTCGAGAGATTCGAAGAGACCACGAGGTTCGATCGGTTCCCGGGGGGTTCGGAACACGATCTTGCCAGCATTGCAAAGTTGCTGCCGCATGTTCAAGAGGATCTCGGACAGTGAGGTCGCAACTATGAGGCTTGGTCTGAAGGGTCGCTTCGTCGTGTTCGTATCGGCGATCATCGTCGCCTTCGGCCTGGTCCTGACGGCCCTCTCGGTTCGCGCCCAGAACGAACGGTTGCGTCACGAGCTCGAGGACCGGGGCAAGCTCCTGACGACGGTGATCGCCGCCAACACAACCGACGCTCTGGCCATGCTCGATGTAAGAGATCTGCGGAAGACCCTCTCCGAGGCGCGTGATCAAGAGAATGTGCTCGATGCCGTTGGGTTTGACGAGGACGGGCGGGTACTGACGGATGGCACGCTGGTCAATTCCCGACGCCACGAGCAAATCTCCGAGGCGGAGCTCCGTCACATTTCAGGGTCCTCGGCGTTGCTGGTGGAATTTGAAGGCGACGCGATGACGGTGACCAAACCGGTGCATCTCGGGAGCCGGATGCTGGGCGGTGTCCGACTTCGCTACTCGTTGGCGAGCCTTGCCGAAGAACAGGCGTCCCTCGCCCGCCGCACCGCCACGGTCGGCGCGGTTTTTGCGCTTCTCGGGATGATTGCCGCAATACTGTTGACGGAGGCCGTGACGCGTCCGCTCAACGAGGTCATTCGGGCCACCCGAGCATTGTCTCAAGGCGAGCCGGCGCCACGGCTGCCGGTTCGGACCACGGACGAGGTCGGAGAGCTCGCTGAAGCATTCAACGAGATGACGCGAAAACTCCGCGACACGACCGTGTCTCGTGACTATCTGGATCGCGTTCTCGAAACGATGGGTGAGTGTCTGGTCGTGACCGGCCCGGACGGAACCATTACCAGGGTCAACCGGGCGGTGTGCAGCCTCTCAGGGGTCGGTGAAGATGAGCTCCTGGGTCAGAACTGCCGCGACCTCTTCCGAGCACCACAGGGCCACGTATCGTTGCTCGACGCATTGGGACCGGATGGTTCGGCCCGGGGCCTGGAGACGGAGCTCCTGGCGCGCGGCGGAGAAGCGGTGCCGGTGATTGTTTCCGTGGGCACCATGGAGGAAAGCGCGGGAAGGGCCAGGAGCTACGTCGTCGTGGCGGCGGATATCGGTGAGCGTCTCCGTCACGAGCAGCAAAAGGACGAGTTCGTAACGATGGTTCATCACGAGGTGCGAGCCCCTCTGACCGCAGTGCGCGGAGCGATCGGCCTGCTCGATGGAGGCGTTGTAGGGGAGCTCGGCAAGCGAGGGCAGGAGCTGGTGGAGATCGCTCTGCGCAACAGCGAGAGAATGGAACGCTTGGTCAACGATATCCTGGTGTCGCGAAAGCTCGATTCCGGGCGCATGGAGTTTCACTACGAAAAGGTCGAACTCATGCCTCTCGTCGAACAGGCGATCAGCGCCATATCAGCATACGCGGCCAATTATGAGGTCCGCTTCGAGCTCTCCAATGGTGTTGCCGGCGCGACGGTGCGCGTCGACCCCGACCGCATGATTCAGGTCCTGACCAACGTCCTGACCAACGCCGTCCGTTTCTCGGCCGCAGACGACGTGGTGACCGTCAAAGCGAGCCGGCACAATGACATGCTGAGGGTTGCTATCTCCGACAAAGGGCCTGGCATCTCCGAGGATTTCCGCGACCATGTCTTCGAAGCGTTTGCGCGAGGCGAACACGACGATTGGCGTCATCGCAGCGGCACCGGCCTCGGCATGAGCATTTCCAAGGGCATTATCGAGGAACTGAGTGGCACGATTTCATTTGAAACCAAGCTCGGCGAGGGGACGACTTTTTTCGTCGACATCCCGGAATATGCCTGATTGCATCTGAAACAGTCGCTGACCAGCCACGTCGTTCACCCGAGAATGCAATCAAAAAGAATCTGATTGAGGCGCCCGAGAGGGAGATTCTCATTCGGATCGGGATCCGGCTTCGTGCTTGCGGATTCGCCTTTCAGGCGACGCCGTCACAAGTCGCACTTCACCGTGACAGGTCGGGATCGGGATTTGTCACGGCGTAGCCCGCGAATTCCTTAATTGCCTGTAGGGCAGAGCCGGAGGGGCGAAGCCGGACCGGGAACGGAGAAGCATTCAATGGACAGCAACGGCGCGGTGGGATATTTTCGAATCGAGATGAGTGACGCCCGCCTCGTATTTCTGTCGACAACATGGATGTCCGTGAGCCCTCGTCGCCCGGACCCGAAGTCTGCACGGGTTGATCACCCCCGGGCCTGCGTTCGGTAGGGCACAGATGGCGATTACCGGCAATCTCGAGACCATGAGCCTTGCCGAGCTGCTGCAATGGCTCGCAAACGGCCGTCAAACCGGAACTCTGATCGTCACCAACGGCAGCGTCGAGAAGAAGATCTATCTTCGCAACGGCGCGATTCTCTCCTCATCGAGCTCCGATCCACGCGGTTTTCTTGGCCATTTTCTAGTCAGCAAGGGAGTGATCAGCGAGGACGATCTGGCGAAGGCGATGGCCATTCAGGCCGAGCAGGGGAAGCTTTTGGGCGAGATCCTCGTCGAGGGTGGGGCCGTCGATCAGGAAATGCTCGACCACATGCTCAGGCTTAAGGCCGAGGAGAACATCTACGACCTCTTCTCCTGGGAAGAGGGATCTTTCGATTTTCTCGACGATGAGCTCCCGGAGTACGAGCTCGTGCCGATGTCGGCCAACATCACGGGCCTCCTCATGGAGGGCATGCGCCGGATCGACATGACGAAGGAAATGGAAAAGGTCATTGCGTCAACCCAGTGCGTCCCGGTGGCCGTGGCCCCCCTTCTGGATGACGACGAAATGGACTTCGGGTGGCTGGAGGTGCTGGAAGCGGTGGACGACGACCGCAGTGTCGAGGA
>Ga0315534_1002776_pt1 | contig 11544 bp, 13 predicted proteins | sample SalMarSW160240MG_FD_203094 | JGI IMG/M metagenome (GOLD analysis project Ga0315534, IMG submission 203094) | Salt marsh sediment microbial communities from the Plum Island Ecosystem LTER, Massachusetts, United States - Salt Marsh Sediment SW1602-40 ... | reverse complement strand
GCTAACACATTCTCCATTCAACAAGCAAGACCTTATCATAGATGATAGGTCACGCGTAATAAGGAGTTAGTCAGTTGGATAAGAGAATGAATAACAGAAAAGACTTTTACATGTATTCAACAAAGCAGATTTTATGGAATGAATTTAGCAAAAATAATAAGGTTAGATTTGTATTCCGATATCTTCTAATGTTATCTTCTTTACGAACTTACCGATCTCTAACATCTAGTATATTGTGAAATTGTAAATATTGTCCTTAAACCTAAAAATCAATACTTGGAACAGTGACTACTATTGATTCTTCTTACAATACCCCCTCTCGCCAAAGTTCTCCAATGAATATATCAGTGTATATTTTTGCTATTAAGAATGGGTAGAACGATTCCTTCATTTAGAATTGCTCTAATGTTAGAAGAACAAAGATGGAATTCATTTAAGTCTGAACTTGGAAAAGATGACAAAAAAATATTCACTTCGATGTTTTCAATTCCTTTACTGTATAATACTGCTTGTACTTTGTCTGTAAAACCAATTAGAATACAACCCATTTTGATGTCTATAACACTTTATCTTTATAAACAACTTGAGGAACGAAAAGAAAACAACAGAAATCAGTTTAATAATACTCAAAATAAAATCAATACAACTTTAGATAATTATTTCAATCAACCTCTGGATAGTGTAATACTATCAAAAGAAATACAATCATGGCAGAAATTTTCAATGGGTCTACGAAAAAATGACAGAGAATTATTCAGACAGATGTTAAAGTCATGTTATGAATATTTATCTTCCATCAAAGCAATGGGAAATGAACGTTCAACAGAATCATTATTTCTAACAATATTATTTGAACAACACAAACAATTGAGAATTTTATTTTAATCTCAATATTAGAGGAATATGATACTAATTTAAATCTTCATTTGTTCCTCTTAGATAGTTATAATTATACAAATACTATATTTGGAACTAGCCAGAATGTTAAAGTAACCTTGTTTGGTATATTATTCTGTAATTCATGCCTATATTTTTGTATGTCAATAAAATCCCTAATATGGATGAGGATATACCCAAAATTACACAAACATCTACTGATAAATTTGGAGTAAGATATATCAACAATTTCTTTAATAGAGAATGAAAAGTTTTATATTGCTTGTTAGAAGCACCAAACATGGAAGCAATAAAAAAATATCATGAAAAATTCAATATAAAACCTGATTGGATAACTGAATTATCTAATGTAATATAATAGATAAATTTCAAGATAGAAAATATAAAAAAATACTTTAAGTTTAAGGTTGACTAATTAGATTTGTATTTTAATATCCTCAAGTTCTATCGTCTTAAATTCTTTACTAGATTGTATTGTATCAATATTACTAATCCAGAATATTAGTTATCAAATCCTCTGATATTGTCCTTTTCTACTGTCCATAGACTAGAATCATTAATTAATTAAGAATTGTAATAATTAATTAATTTCTTGTAAATATTAACAAATAAAAAAATGTTTAAGAATTATATACATTTTATTCTACACTCTTAGTCTTCTTATTCGTTATAATGAAAGTTCACACAGATATTTACTAAATATTTATCAATGTTAAGTCCATCAAATAAGCCGTTTCTTTGACCAATTTGACCGTCTTCTCGTATTGCATTTGCTGCTTCATCTTCTTCTAATCTTGCTGTTTGACGTTTATTGCCATCTACTCCTTTGATATTGACTTTGTTATTGTCACATTTGATTTTCTGAATATTTGTACCTGGTTCTGCAAATGACTTTGAAATAGTAACTAATCTTTTTCCTGCTACCATTATGGTTGCTATCAGTAACAATGAAACAGTGTTTTTTCTGCTATTCATTGTTATATTAGATTCAAATATAGTATATCCTAGGTATGAACAAAAATTAGATAATAGATGTTTTGCGTAATTAGATCTGGATAAAAATATTACAAAACTAAATATAAAATAATAAAATTATTCTATATCTAAAGTAAATTTTGACAATGGAACATATTAAATTATGTAAAATTTTACCTTGTTGCTTATTACGCAAAACATCTAATGTACTAATATGATATAATAGTATATTTTTTTAGGAATTCGAGATTATTAAATATTTAGTATCGACCGTTTTATAAAATTAGTAAAATATTCGAATTGGGAGAACCAATTCTTAGTATTATTTTGATAAAAATAAAATAATAGTTTTAGTATTAAATCGTATGGAATTTATTTCTAGTTACTATTAACCCCATCCAAAACTTGCACCTATTATGACCAATAGTATGAAAAGTACTAAAATTAATACAAAAGCACCTCCATAACCCCAAGAATCTTCTAGCAAATATTCATTTAAAGCTCCGATATCAAAATCATATTCATGCAATAAGTGTATAGCATTATTTACTAATATTTCTTTATCTACTCCTTGAAATAATTTATCTTCAATCTCTTTAAGTTGTTCTTTATCTATTCCCTTCAAAATATTGTTACTAAGTACTCCTGGAGACCCAGCAGAAAATGATGATTCGCTATCATAATGTGGATATTTAATTGGATAATAACTATTGTCTCTTTCTTCTTCTATGCTTGCAAAGACCTGTCCTTTCAATAGTCCTGAGGATGTAGTAAATAGTATACTAAAAGTCAAAACAATACTTAACGTTATAACTGACTTCATTTTTGATAAAAATATCAAATTAAATATATTCTAAAATGGATTGAGATGTTATGTTCTAACCTTTTATATATAATAATACGATCCAGTTTCAATTAAAAAATTATAATATAACTGGCCAAAGATGATTTAGATTATGAAATATTTCATGCTAGAATATATAGAATAATTAATTCATTACTATGTGATTGAAACTAATGAGGGATTTTTCTTGGAATATAAATTACTTTGCCTGGACAAATATCATTTTTAGTTCCATCTATATCTAATGATCCATTTCCACTAATAATGTAATAAATTTCATCAAAATCATGAGGTTGTTGAGTGTCTTGTTGGTTTTTTTTCAGCTTTATTACCCCTGCCTCCATATTAGAGGTGGTTAACACATTACGAAAATAATCAGATTCAGGTAAATTTAACAAGAGTGAATATATATCAAAAATTTGAGAATCAGATGTCATATACAAAATAGGTTTTAATAAAATATATAAATTTTATTTATGAAATACTTTATGTTATATCCCTAATTTCCCTCTACCAAAATATAGAAGAAATAAAACCAACGATATTTTTATATCGAATATTCGTAAGGATCCTCGTGATTTTTCTTAATGATAATCCTACTTGATTTTTACACTTGAAATCCTATTAAATAACTCTTGTTAGGGTTATATAATTCTAAATTTTTATTATTCTTCACTTTATAAGATAAAAAAGTAATTAGATTAGTATTTTTATAATTTAAATTTGAAATATATATAATTGATGTTACAGAAAAAATATATTTTGAATATTTAGATGTCTTTCTAGAGATAACAAGTCTAACTATTAAATAAACAATTGTATATGTATATATGACTTTATATCAATATTTGTTATTGATATTTATTTTTATAAGTAATTAAATTGATTTATATCTGAATATATCTTTTCATAAGCAGTATTTGAAAAGAATATTATTAAAATGATGTAAACATTGATTCGAGTTTTAGAGAGCAAGGATTTTTCTCCTCAAATATTTATTATCTTCAATGATAATCCATCTCAACACCATGAGACAAGTATAGTTAAATGATGAGTATACTCAATTTCTAGATTTCCTTATAATTCTCTACATAATAAATGGTATAATCTATAATTTGGTAAGGCATATTTAAATAGAATATATGGTATATAAAATATGTTAGCAATGTCATTTATTTTTTATAAACCGTTATTGATATTTGATAATAGATGTATTTCTTGTATCAAATTCGCGAAATTAGCAAATAAATTTTCAAATGGGTGGATCAGTACAATCGGACATTTTGATTCTAATGAAATAACAAATATAAGAAAAATGATTTTTCCAGTAAATTACGATCCAACAAAAATGTTTTGGCTTATCAATAAAAAGGGAATATTTGGAGGTAGAAAAGCATTGATTCCTCTACTAAACGAGATAATTACGGGTATGTTAAATAATAGATCATATAATATCGATAATTTTAAAATAATATGTGACAGTATTAGTCAACGTTCATGTGATAATTCTATTAATATTGTAAAAAGAACTTTTAATCTATTTAGACATGGAGAAAGTTTTTCTTTTAAAGATTATTATTAATTTAAAATTCTGTTAATCTAATCAGCAAACAAGTATAGATTACAACAATCTAATTATCTTGCTTTGTCAATTTAAGATAATATTCACCTCCATTAACCAAAAATCATTATTATTTTATATAATGTTATTATCCATGGAACTAAAGAATTGTATATGGATGTATATTAAATATATTACAAACCTTTCTTAGCAGACATCGATAATAATTATCAAAAGATTCTATTCTGTCTTCAAATACTGTTTAGTTCGTTCCAAACTTTTTTCTAATGTAGAATGTAAATATTGTTCTAAACCAATTACTGAAAGCATTAAGTACTTATTGTTCTCATAATAGTATGCGAATGAGATCTGTATTATATTTATAATTTTTCGGCGCCGAAATTATTTTTTATCTTGTTTTTAATCTTGTGGCAAGATACTATTCTATTAGTTTAGGTTATTGTGTATTTTAAAAAATGAATAAAATTCGTATATTTTTTCTGAAATTTATTCTAGAATATTTGTCCAAATAGTATGAAAATTATTTTATATTAAAAAGTACATAGTATATTGAAGGAAAGCATGATGAAAAATAGGTCCTTTAGCGCAATTCCATCACTATTCTTTGTAATGCTGACATTTGTATATGCATTACTATCGCCTGCCTTCTTAGATCTAGACCAAGTTATAGGAGAAGAAGACTTTACTGTTGATTTTGTGGCTGATAATATCAATAAGATATCTTCCCAACAGATAATCTACATGTCCTGTGAATCTCCTTGTCCTCCAAGTGCAGAGATGTGTATTCAAATGTGTGCATAGTATTCATAAGATAGCAATCCAATAAATAACAATTTTTTTATTTTTTATTTCTAAACAGGATTATAAAATACTATTTTTTTCAAAACTAGAATTAAGGTAATCAACCAAGATAAGATTTTGAATAAATGACGAGCCCAAGAAATATACTGACTTATAGGTCTGGAAGCATTTTTGCTTTTATTCTAGTTCTCAATTTATTTTAAAAATAAAAAATACCGCGATAGATCTAAAATAATACTAGTTGTTATAAAGTAACCCTGATCATGAAGAGTTAGAAACAACGAGTAGGATTAGAACCCTTATGGCATATTTGAGAAGTTATACCGTTAAAATTAACTAAATGTGATGTTTATATCTAAATCAAAATTCAGTATTTAAACCTAGATTAAAATCAGAATTGTTCAAATTATTTTCCATTTTCTGGTAGTTTGGGTGTTATTCTTCTTTACGGTAAAGAAGGATCTTTAAATACAAATAGATTTAATCATAAATATTCCTTATAAGCAGTTGGTTCATATCATCTCTTAATCCTAATTATACTATAACAAAAAACCATTTGAATATATTATTTAACATCAATGTTAAAAATTAAATAACCTTACCCGAAATTAACTTTGATTTATTTTTACCAAAATGTAAAATTCTTTAGTCTTTTTAGTACTATTTTTCCAAAGACCAAGCTGTTTTACAATCTTTGAGAGATTATTTACATTTCTTTTTTATATAGGATTGATAAGAGATTTGTTTACTAATTAGGTGGGGAATTTCAATATATATGGTATATATTAATCTATAAATAGATAATAAGTAATTATTAATTTAACATGTCCATTTTATCAGCTTCTTCTAGCATAAACAGTATACCTCTAAATGAACATGTAATGTTACTCTATAACGATGATCATGAACGTAATAATGCTGCTATAAAATATTTAAATGAGGGTTTAAAAAATGGATATCATTGCATTTATGCATCTATCGATGCTTATGATAGCAAAAGTAGCTCTAATATTTCGGCTTTATCCTCTAAAATTGATAATTATAAAGAAACTATTGAAAATGGTGATTTACAAATTGTTGATTTTAAGTCTTATTATGAATCAGCATTACATCGAGACCTTACACCTTTTAAAAATTTAAAGAAAGAAATGGAAAAAACTCTACAGAATCGCAAATCTCAAGGAAAGAAAGACGCAATATTAACATTCGCCGATGCAGCATGTTTTTTGTCATATAATAATCACTTTGCGGAATGTGAAGTATTAGAAAGATGGTGGCATGAAACTACAACTGAATGGATACAAACACAACAAAATATTACTGTGGTATGTCCTCACCCTCGATGTGTGCTTGATAATCCTTCACTATTAGATACAAAATATCATCTTAATAGGATGCATACAATAACTATTGATTCGAATGAAAATATAGAAAACAAAAAGAATGAAAAAGAGAAACGAATCCTTGTAGTAGAACCAGAACCAGATATTCGGTGTTTGTATTCTCTATATACAAAATATCTTGATTTTCTAATATCAGATGTAAAGCTTGTAGAGAATGGTAACAGCTGTCTAGAGTATATTTTTTCTAATCCAAATGACAACAATGATGATTATGATATCATTATATTAGATACCCATTTAAGCGATATTTCGGCTTTTGAAGTTGCACAAAAAATTCGTAATAGATATCCGCATAAAAGAATCATATTTACTACAACCAATTCACTAAATAATATAAGAAAAATAATAGATCCAATGGGAATAAAAGATGAAAATGTGCTTTTAAAACCCTTTGATATTTATGATTTTGTTTCTATTATAAATAAACCAAGTAGTTGCTAACTGAACAATGCAAACCATTATGAAATAACATTGAGATAGATTTCTCATGTTATTTTTATTATTAAAAATAACTTGTTTATTATCTCTCTTTAATTACGATCAAAGATGTATAGCATAACTTGTTTATAATCAAACCAATCAGAAATAATGCCATTGATGTTAACTTAAGATTGATGCACCTCCAATTTTGATAGAATCGTGCTTCTGATTCTTGTATCGTATAGGCATAGATGAATGAATAGAGTGATCGATAAATACATAATGTTCTTGGTGCTCTCTCACAAGCTATGGAAGCTATATCAGATGGCACATTTGTCATGTTAAAAGGATTGTCTTTAGGACATCATACTCTCTATGCCAGTGGATTTTTAGCAGACTTCACTACAAGTAGTACACTCAATTTTGTATTGGAAGTTATGTATGATTTAAATATAATCCCACGACAATAGTCTTTTGTTACTAATAAATTCTAATTTATATACAAATAACTGAATACAAGTAAGAAGCCTCGCCATATTGGACTCCTATTTTCGCACCGCTATCGGTATTACTCTCGACCTACCTGTAGTTTTCTCAGTCTCACTAATCTGAGTAAAGAATATTCTATATTTTATATTTCTAAAATTATTGGGAATGCAGACTTGAGTAAATACAAACCTTTGTTATTATAATCGATCTTGTAATATTTTCATTCAAAATTGATGCTCTTCATCAATAATCAAAGTAATCTATCCAAACTCGCTTAGTAAATCAATAGTTGTGGAATTATCTTGAATTACATCAGACTCTAAGGTCTTTTTATTTATATCATAAAATGGATTAAATAATTCAACAATAATGATATCTTGTTTTTCTGACTGATCTACAGCTAATACATCATTATGAGATTCGATTGCAAAACTATAAGCCTATAGGCCAATCATCTATAAAGTTTGTTGTATTTTCTGTTTTTACAATTCTATCTGGTCTATCAAAGAACAAAATAGTCTTGTCTGAGAAATCATTTAATTAAGTTATAGAAAGTTGTATTGATTGCTGAAATTGAACCTGAATAAGTATCTTGTATTGCATAGAATTTATGTTGTGAATTATTTATAATTACAGCTTCTTTTTGTTGCTTTTTATATAACTTATTATTAGTAAACATCATCAAAGAGGAAAAAATTCCTAAAATCATAAATTCTGATAATTTTTTTATTAATAAACTTCCGTAAGAGGAAATTATAATATATTTAAATCTAATACAAAATATAAAAAGAAGAATTAGATACTATTAGTTATGTTAGGTTATTTAATATATGAAGGAAAAAACAGAACTACAAATTCAAGAGTATTAAATGCAGACGAAAATAAAATCGAACATACTTTTACAGAAGAAGGAAAATTCAAAGATATTGATATCACAATGTTAGCAACTTTTTGGACTATTCCAGTAGATAAAGATGTAGTTTATGCTGAGGGAAAACATATTATTACTACCAAAAATGGTCAGGAAACTGCTACTATTAGGGGATTTGGTATAGGAAGAGTAATCAATCAATCAATCAGTACCAGTTACCGTGGATCATTCTTTTATAAAACATCTTCAAAAGATAAACTTGCTTTCTTAAACAATATGGTAGGAATATTTGAAGCAGAAGTAGATGAATCTGGTAATGGTGTTGTAAAGGTTTGGGAATGGAAATAATTTCCTATTTTTCTACATTTTTACTATATTTATTAAAAAATGAAAATTTAAACATTATATGTTTTAGAGGTTAAATTAAAAGACCTAAAATCTAAAATCTATTTACTATGATGTCTATGTTAATTTAAGCAATAAAAGCTACAGCTAAGAATTTTCTAAATATGATGTGAATAAAATTAAAATGGAAAGAAATAAAATATGTACTTTTATTGTTATGTAGTCTCTTTATCTATGCTTTCTTGGTTTAAGTTTACGTAATAAAAGTAAACCATGTATTGATTATAATTAGAGAAGAGAAGTTATGTTTCTGTTTGGAACTGGATTCGATGATTTGGTTCCTGTCAGATCTACAAAAGGAAAAGAGTAAATGCTTTAATTATCGATGAAACAATTATCCAGATATGAAAATAACAATTCTGGTTATGGATGTATATAGAATCAGTAGATAAATCTGTGCATAGAATCTACATTTCCCAAGAGAGAAACATGTTTGTAGCTCAAAAATTCATCAGATCTCTTGTATCAAAATATGGAAAACATACTGTCTATACAGATGGTGTTCCGTGGTATGATGAAGCCTGTAACATAATTGGATTGAAACACTATCTACATTCTTCAATAAAGAAAAGTTTGATTGAAAGAGTGAACCAGTATTTGAAAGACAGGATAGAAAGTTTTGATGATTATTATCTTTGTATCAAAGAAGTGTAATATATTTCATTTATATAACTGGATACAATTCTGTGTTTCTATGTATAATGATACGATATTGAATAATAATGATGGTTTTTTATTAAAGTAGGTGATTATTATCTTAAATTAACACAGACTTTCAATTAATTGAATTTGCTAACAATAAACTCTATATACAAGATTGTAGAATCTAAAAACACAGATAATTATATTGTTTTTTATTTTTGATCTATCTCTAAATGATATATTCCATTCCTAATTTTCGAATATTCATATAAATTTGGTTTACTTCTTGATATTTATTAAAACCAAAAGTTTTTTTAATTATATATTGATACTTCTTTAGTGGTAAGAGATATCAGAATAGATATCTAATTGAGAAAAATCTTCTCCATTTTGAATTAACTTTCAATAGGAATTGGATGTGGTGAATTATAAAATACCTTATTAGTCAAATTTTCTGATTTATAGTTATAAATTTTTGAATAAATAGCATTTACAAATTCGAAAACATTATCTCTTGATAATGAATTTATATTTTTAATAGGTTTAATCATCAAATACATCTCTTCGGGATGTCCTCCAATTTGAGATGGAAGCAAGTAATTTATACCATTCAGACATTTACAACCTAAATTTTTATAAAATTTAATTCTTCTTTTTCTAACCTCATTTTCACTAATTTTTTGCACATTATCTTTTTGAATTTCCATCAAAAGTCCAATCCCATCAGGGATTTTTGAACTAAATATCTTAAATGTAAAACTAAAAAGTTTTGTTCCTATTCCTTTTCTTTGGAATTCGTTTATAATTGCCATATAATCTAATAATCCAAATTTTAAAGATGGAAATAAATATAGCAAAGAAATACCTATTACTTTGTTATCTTGTAATGTTGCAATAATATGATAATTATTATCTTTTTCTATCATTGAGATAGTTTTTTCCAAAGGTCTAGTTTCTTGAGGTGGGAAATAAGTCAAATAAATATCTAGACTTTGTTTTAACAATTCATTGTCATTGTAAGTAATCTCCTTGAATTCTAACAAATTCTATACTTGTTTGATTCTTTCAATTATTTATAATGTTTCTCTAAATATATAATAATTTAGCAAATTTATTTATATCCATTGCATAAAAGAGGGATATAATTGTAAGATCTCTAATTATGCAAAGGGTCTATTATATAGAGTTATCTTGTTATAAAAGTACTATCGATTTTCATAGTCCTTACTAGGATTTTTGATTTTCAATAAATTAAAGTAAAATTTGTAAAAATAGAATTATCGGTGCTGTTAAGTTAACGAAAGAGCTTTAGCTGTGAATGTGGTATTTCTAATCTGTGGTAATTAAATTATTTCAAAGAAATAGAACATACACATGTATAGTAATGTATTCTTTGTATTTGTACTTCCTTTTCTCAGTCTACGAAATACGTCTAAAGCAATGGAACTGTTTAAGGATCAAAAAAGAAGTTATGTTGCAATTTGGGAGTGGATTCAACGTTTTGGTTCATTGCAGATTTTCAGGAGAAAAAGAATATCCATATTCATAATAGATGAGACTGTGATCCCGATAGGAGATCATCATTTTTGGTTATGGATATGTATTGAACCAGTTCAAAGATCTGTGCTTGGAATCAATATATCCGAAGAGAGAAGCATGTTTGTAGCAGAGAATTTTCTCAGATCTCTTGTATCCAAATATGGTGTACATACAGTTTACACTGATGGAGGTACATGGTATCCACAAGCATGTAATTTTCTGAATATAAAACATAGATTACATTCTCCTTTTGAGAAAAGTCTGATTGAAAGAGTGATGCAGTACTTCAAGGATAGAACAGAATGTTTTGATGATTACTATTCATGTGTCAAGAAGAGTAGTATAAAATGTGATCTTAAACAAGTATACAATTGGATCAAACTCTTTATTTTTCTATATAATGCTAAAGTGAGAAAGGAATTATTATTCAATATTAGAGGTGAAATGCTCTTAACTTAACAGAACCGAATTATCTAATTTTTTATAATAAGATATTTGATAATGATAGTAACAACTGTTCTTTCTATACATATAAAAGGAATATCAAAAATGGTCTGGACCCATTAAAAATGAGAACACCTTGTAATGGAGACTTTTTTACTCCTAACAACGTTATTAGAGGGGGTCAGACAGATGCAAGGTGTTAGTAAAAACAATAACCACAATAGCAATACTA
>Ga0315534_1002775_pt1 | contig 11549 bp, 11 predicted proteins | sample SalMarSW160240MG_FD_203094 | JGI IMG/M metagenome (GOLD analysis project Ga0315534, IMG submission 203094) | Salt marsh sediment microbial communities from the Plum Island Ecosystem LTER, Massachusetts, United States - Salt Marsh Sediment SW1602-40 ... | reverse complement strand
TGCTAAATAAGGAAATTTCTTCACATATAAGGATTAAATTATATTGGAGTTAGCCTGTAAGCCGGGTTCTGTAGCACCTGTGAATATCACAGACACCAGTAGTCATCCATCTGGGGTAAATATTACTACCTACCTCTAGCGGCCTAACCCGGAAGAAGGCGGGCCGCCTTATACTTCCCTATTTGGCCTTTCTCCGGATGCGGTTTACCAAGACAGCCTGTCACCAGACTGCTGGTGAGCTCTTACCTCGCCATTTCACCCTTACCGGGATATAATCCCGGCGGTATATTTTCTGTTGCACTGGCGCTGGAATCAGCTTTTGTGCTGATCCCGCTGGGCTTTCCCCAGCATCCTGCCCTATGGAGCCCGGACTTTCCTCGCAGGCAAAGCCTGCGCGACTACTCGACTAACTCCGGTTATATATTACAGATATTTATCTAAAAATCAATAAAGGCTCATTCATCCACATTTCCAAAACTTATCTTTGACTCGCCTTCATATGTAAGTTCCTTTTTATCCAGCGCCCGGTTCACCAGCCTGTCGGCTTCAGTATTTTTTTCTCTTGGGACCAGTCTCAGGTCCACAACACCGTACCTGCTTAACTTTTCCGATACTTTCAGATAGATTTTTAAAATATTTTTATCTTTTATCTTCCAGACCTTTTTAATCTGGTTGTTTAACAGCTTACTGTCGGTAAGCAGTATTATCTTCTTGCAATGATACTTCTCTGCCATATCCAGGGCGCCATCCAGTGCCAGATACTCTGCCATATTATTGGTATAGCGGCCTATGAAGGTGCTGAGCTCTTCAATTTTTTTATTATTCTCATCATATGCCACTGCACCGATTGCAGAGGGACCGGGATTGCCCCTTGAACCCCCATCAAAATATATCTTTAAATAGTTGCATGTTTCTTTTACCATCTAAGATTCCAGTTCCCTTTTAATATTATCTATCTCGCTTCTGTAAATTACGGCCATCCGGCCGCATAGGGGACATCTGTAAATCTCATCCGCATCTATTATTCTTTCCGCATCACTTGAAGGTATCTCCATATTGCATACATTACAGAAGTTATCTTTCAGCACAGCTACGGCAATACCGCCTTTTTTACTTTTGAGCTCCCTGTATTTTTTTAAATAATCATCCGGTATATTCGATGTCACATCTTCTCTTCTCTTTTTTAATCCCCCGATTATATTTTTAAGTACCTCTAGCTTCTCGTTCATCTCTGCTTTTATCCTATTTACATCTGTGCCTGTTTTATCCTTTTCTTCTCCTACCAGCTTTGCCTTCCCCGATATTTCTTCAAGTTTAATCATAAGCTCCAGCATCCGGTCCTCCATTTCAGAATTCTTTTGTTTTAGTATCCTGACCTCCTCCTGATAGTTTTCCAGTTCCTTGGCGCTGGTAATGGTACCACTGAAGAGCTTGCCTTCATCACTTTTAATCTTTTCATTCTGTATCCCTACAGAATCCTCAAGTTTCTTACGCTGATTCTCCAGATTGTTATAATTGCTGTTTATTTCATCAAACTTTTTATCAAGTTCTGCAAATCTGCTCTCCGCGGAAATCAGCTCCCGGTTATTTTTAACCTCTTCAATCTCAGACTGCCTTGCAGAAATTGCGTTCTCTATCAACTGCAGTTCCACCAGTACCACCACATTAAACTTAGAATTACTCAAATTTATACCTCCAGAATCTATAACCCGTCTTGCTCTTTAATATATCCATCTCTATTTTTTGTTTTAGGAAAAAACTTTTAAGCTTATTATACATATCATCAATGGCCGGCTTTTCACTGATGCCGTGCCCTATTTCCATAACTACCTTCCCGCTCTCAATAATCTTTTCTGCATTATGGTAACCTATCTCTCCTACCAGCACCAGGTCACAATCAATATCTGCAAGCTTCCCGGAAAGTGAATTGGCGCTTCCGCATACTAATGCCACTTTTTTGATTTTCTTACTGGCAATATCCGTATCTTTATCAAACATCCATCTCAAATTTTCAATCTTTAATTTATCCTTAACCACTGCCGTAAAATCTTTAAAAGAGCAGGGCACTTCCAGCTCTCCGTACCTTCCTATCCCTTCATCCTTGAACTTATTTTCAATCCTGTATACATCATATGCAACTTCTTCGTATGGGTGCGCGCTTACTACCGCTTTAATCAACTCGTCAAGATTATTCCGTCCTACGATGCATTCTATCCTTACCTCGTCTACAAGACTCGTTTTACCGGTTTTGCCTATAAAAGGTTTTGAGCCTTCGTGGGGAGTAAAAGTGCCTTTGCCCCTTGCGCTGAAGGTACAGCATGAATAATTACGCCATTTGCCGCTGCCCTGATCACAGATTGTTTTTCTGACTTTTTCTTCTGATCCCACAGGCACGAAAACTACAAATTTATACCACTGTTCATCCTGGTCCTCTATGACACCTGTATTTACCAGTCCCAGTAAACCAGCGGCAAAATCATTCAACCCCCCGGCCATTGCGTCGTAATTGGTATGTGCGCAGTAAAATGCAACTTTATTTTCAATTAGTGTCAGAATTTTTTTCTCACCGGAGCCTGAACTAAGGATAGTGTCAAGAGAGTCAAATATCAGAGGATGGTGGGCCAGGATTAAACCGCAATTCTTGCTTACTGCTTCCCCTACGGTACCACCGGTCGCATCCAGGGTTATAAGGATTTTTTTTATATCGCTTTCGAGGTTTCCGATCTGCAGTCCTATTTTGTCCCAGCTTAAAGCAAGCTTCTTATTAAAAATTCTGTCCAGATGCAAAACCAGCTGTTTTAGAATCATTTTGATTTAAAATTGTATTATTAGCATAAATATTATAATATTTACCCTGAAATAAAAAGTAATTATTTTAGCCGTTTCCAGCCATTCCCGAAGGAGAATGATTGAAACTACTTGATAACGAAAAAAAATTTTTTGAGATTATCCCGCAGAAAATCATAGATGTCCTTTACAATTTTCCCAAGCAGTTTAAGATAGCAGAGAATATAATCCGAAAATTAAAACTATCATTTGACAGGAAATATAAAAATGTATTGATCCTGGGCGTGGGAAATTCATGCATTACTGCATTCAGATTAATATATTCAATAGAGATAAACAGATACAAGATACCCATTGTACTTTTTTCAAAAGCTACCATTCCTTCATGGGTAAATAAAGATACCCTGGTCGTGGCTGTATGCCACAGCGGCAATTCAAACGAAGTACTTACCGCAGTGGATAAGGTTCTGGAGCTGGGCGTTGAAGTAATTGCGGTAACCTCCGGCGGTAAATTAAAAGATATAGCAACGAATAGTAAAAATGTAAGGCTTATCTCCTATAAAGCAGATATCATTTCCAGAATGGCAGTGGGTTATATTTATGTATTTCTTGTAAATATACTGAATAAAGCAGGTGCTCTTGATATCTGCGGCGATAATAAAGAATGCCTGGTGGGAATAGATTGGGATGAAGTGGAAAATGCCATATTTGAATTATCAAAAGAGCTTGGTCCCGATATAAAAACACACAATAATATTGCTAAAAAGACCGCCGTTAATCTTTTTAATAATATTCCGGTAATATATGGGAGCAATAGTCTGACCGGAGCGGTCAGCTTCAGGATGAAAAACCAGATCTGTATGAACAGCAATAATTTTGCCCATTTCAATACCCTGCCGGAAATGGATCACGGTGAAATAGCTGCCTGGGAGATGAAATACGAATTAAGAAACAAATTTTTTGTTCTTTTTATTACCGATAAAGATTCAAAAATAACTACCATACGGAGAGTTGAAATCTTAAAAGGCATCCTCATCGAAAAGGGAATAAATTTTGAAGAAATAATACTTGAAGGTCCAAGCGATGCAGTCAAGGGATTTACCGGTATTTTTCTTGCTGATTGGATCAGTATTTACATGGCGGCTTTAAATAATGTGGATCCCACCAAATCAAAACTCCTCGATCTCATGAAAAGCAGGTTCGAACGGAGAAGTTCTTTATAAATCTGACATCTTACTAATCCTTTAAAGTGGTATAATATTAAATGGCTTCACTGCAAGCAATTATCATATTATACAAGGAGAAAATTATGGCAAAAATTCGCTTGGGAGTAATAGGCCCCGGCATTATCTGGGAAAAAGCCCATAGACCGATTTTAGAAAAATTTAAAAGCCAATTCGAAATAGCTGCCTTCTGTGCGACCAGTGAAAAAAGTAAAAATAAAATAAGCAAAGAATACCCCGGAGCACCTTTTTATAAGGACTACAGACTGCTGGTCAAACAACCTTTTATCGATGCGGTAATCGTAATGACGCCGATACCAATGAATCCTGTGATTGCCATGGAAACCCTTGATGCAGGAAAAGACGTTTTTTTGGAAAAACCAATGGCCCCGGATACCATAGTTGGAAAGAAACTGGTAAAAAAAGAAAAAGAAACGGGAAAGCAGGTTTTTGTTCTGGAGCAGAGCGCTTATACCGTTTTTACAGATGAAATTATAAAAATAATAAATTCCGGCATACTCGGAGATGTCCTCGTGTTTGAAAGGCTTCTTCATGCTTACATAGGCTTTGACAGGAAGGTCAAGGACAGTTTCGGGAATACGGAATGGAGGATAAAGCCCGGATATCCGCTGGGTATGCTTCTGGACGGAGGCATTCATGAAATTGCTATGCTTTCTAAGATTTTCGGCAAACCCCTGACAGCTTATGCGGCAGGAGTCAAATACAGGAAGGAATACGGAGATTATGATTACGAATTAATGACCTTCGAATATAAAAATGATTTGATCGGCACTTTCAGCAGCTCATACTTCCTGGGCGGAAACAGGAACTGCCTCAATGTAAGAGGGACAAAGGGTCTTGCTTTCTATGATGAAGACCTGAAAATTATAATAGAGGATAGGAAAAGCGGCAGGAGGAATACCGTAAAGATAAGTGATAAAGACCCTTATCTCAGGATGTGGGAGATTCTTAGCAAGTGCCTGAAAACAAATTCAAAACCTTACTATACTACAGAGAAGGCATTAAATGACCTGCAGATATTAGAAGCTGTTAAAAAATCGCTGGAAAATGGAATTAAAGTGCCAGTTGAAAGATAAATTCTTACGGGACTGTTCCCTACCGCGTTATATATAGTACATACTCTAATTATTATTATATTATTGCTACAATTTATTAATTCTTTTAGAATAATATTACATATATATAACATATATGTAATCTGAGAAAGGAGAATAAAATGGTCAACGGTAAAAACTACGGTGGTTCGGGGATCGCCGGAGCCGCTTATTTTATGGCTCTAATAGGTGCGGCAGTCTATTATATCCAGGGTGCAGCCTCCTTCGGAATGGGAGTAGTTGGATTTCTAAAAGCTCTTGTCTGGCCTGCATTTGTAGTATACAATTTACTGCAGTTTATTAATATTTAGCTAACTTACTCATCACAATTACAATTAACACAGGGAAAAAATAACCGGCATTATGTTCTGAGAAGGTTCTGGTTTATACTTTTTTTATCAGCTGTTTCCATATAGCCCTATTAACTCGGTACTATCCAATATATGACCTTGCATTGCTTCCTGGATGTCCCTGGCTGTTGCTGAAGTATCAAGGTCCAGCATAATATCCAGTGCATAAAGCTTGAAAAAATAACGATGCGTGCCCGGGGGTGGACAGGGTCCTCCATATCCCGGTGTTCCAAAATCTGTTACCCCCTCTACTGCTCCGGCAGGTACGTTATTCTCGGGTATTCCTTTAGTTTTAGGATCAATATTCCATATGGTCCAGTGTACCCATGTTCCTCCGGGAGAGTCGGGATCGTCCATAATCAAAACCAGGCTCTCAGCATTTGCGGGAACACCGCTTATTATAAGTGCAGGATTAATATTTTTTCCGTCACATGTATAATCGGAAGGGATCGCTTCATTATTCTTAAAAGAAGAACTCTCTATTTTAATAGCTTCCTCCTCTGCTTCTTCTTCGGGCTCTTCCTCATCTGCTTCTTCAGGCTCTTCTGCTTCTGTTTCTTCTTTAGTGGTTTCTTCAGCTTCTTCTTTGACCGGCATTGTTTTTTCGACAGACGCATCCGGTTTGCATGCAGTCATGAAACTAATAGTAAAAATAAGACAAGTAACAGTTAAAACAACAAGTAGAAATTTTAATGTTCTTATTGTTGACATTTCCCCACCCTTAATAAATGATATTTCCTGATTCTATTTTATTAAATTAAGTATTTTTTCGCTATAAATAATTTAACAAACGATATTTATGTATCAGGATATTTTTATTTTAATGATTCCTGTCAACTTTAAATCCGAACAATAAACTCAAAGAAAAAGGAGGAACTGAATAAAAAATGTTAATGGTATCAGCCGGGGCAGGGTAAGAAATATTTAAATAAATTACCGAAGATAAGATTTTTTATAAACTGTTTATAAAAAATCATCTATTGTTATATAATATATATAAGTATTTATCTTAGAAATGAAGGATTAATTAAGTGAAAGGAGCAATACAATGGAAGCTTATTGCGTAAAGTGCAAGGCAAAAGTAGAAATCAAGGATCCCCAGGAAGTTATCATGAAAAATAAAAGAGCTGCAGTTAAAGGGACCTGTCCCAAGTGCGGTACTAAAGTTTTTAGGATAAAATCAAGTAAAGATAAATAATAGCGGTATTTACCTGCTGGTTAAATTAAATAGTGTTTTAATTAAATTCACTTGAGTTAAGTGAAGACATTTATATATTATAGAATGTGATAAATATTTTTTCTCTCTTCCCAAAAATATTTTATTTTGTAAAATTTTTAAATATTAATCTAGAAGTTTGCAATAAAAAAGACTGCATGTTTGTTATCTTTTATAATTATTTTTAATGATATCCGTATCACCGCAATCATATAAATGAAAGTGGATGGAAATAAATTAATGGTGGGCCCACCAGGACTTGAACCTGGGACCTCCGCATTATGAGTGCGCTGCTCTAACCAACTGAGCTATGGGCCCTTGATGAGGATAATCCTGCCTTAGACAATTGGATATATTAATAGAAATCATATAATAAGTCAATTTATCGGAGAAGAAGATTCCTTTGGCCAATGTAGTTTACAGCTTTTAAAATATTATTTTATATCCGCCTTTATCCACCCAATCAGTTCTAAAATACCGTTGCCTGATACAATAGCTTTTACTTCACCTGTATTGATATCACATACCTCTATCTGGCTGCTTTCCGCATATTCCATATTATCGTCATAGATATAATGAATAAAAGCCAGATACCTTCCATCTGGAGAAAACACCGGTTTTGCGGCACCAATCTCATAACTTGTAACTCTGTTCTTTTCGGAACCGTCTATATTCATAGTATATATATCGCCGCTGTTTAAATGGCTCGAAATAGTTCCGTATCTCTTTACTCCTACATAAGCCAATTTATCTTCGGTATCACCTATTTCTATAATCGAAGGCTGCTGTTCCCTTAAATCAGTATCACTTGTCAGTTTGGATAAATTACTCCCGTCGCTTCTGCATATCCATATATCACCATCTTCTTCAAAATCACCTACAACCTGAAAAACCAGCGTATCCTGTCGGACAAAGAGATTAAAATTATCAAAATTTATCTCTCCTTGCCTAAATTCATCAATACTCAGGATTGTTTTAACCTCACCAGTGGAAATATCAATACTCAATAGTTTTTCAATTCTGGAAAAATAATCCAGGATGACCCCCTCTTCCATTTTTGGATAGAAAGTACTTAAAATACAGAATAGTTTATCATTATCCCGTGAGAACAGTACCGGATATATAATTGTGGTGTTTTCATTAGAGATTATTTCCATACCCGGATCAACATACTGTATGCCGCCGCTACCAATGTTAACGATAGAGATCCCTCCGTCACTGAAATCATCCGAATAAGGATCAGTGATGGTTCCAAAGGCAATTTCTTTGCCGTCATGCGACCACACCGGCTCGCCGTATATATCGGCCATCAGTTCCATAGATTGAGTTTCGGTATAATCAAATTCAACAACCGGAATCATTTCCCCTGTATTTACATCTATGACACGCAGCGCGCTAAATGCACCCCTTCCGCCTTCGTAAAATCCGCAGCTTATCCTGCTGCCATCAGGAGAAACTCCGTATATTCTTCCCAGATCATATTTATCATTTAAGTCACTATAGATTAGCCTCTTATCGGTCCCGTCTGGATTCACAGCAGAAATACCGGCTGCCCTGTACTCAAAATGCATGGAATTTTCATCAATACCTACCTCAAAGTATGCTATACCATACTTTTCATTTTCAGGCTCTATGCTTGCTTCCGTTTCCGCTTCCTCTGGCTGTTCTTCGCTTGCATCGGCAACGGAAAGTTTACATTGATCGAATAATGCGGATATGCTAAAGAAAAAGATAATGGTTAATATAATTACAGTTATGTATAGTTTTTTAAAATTCATGAATTCTTAAAAATTATGAAATTATACTCCCCTTAACCTGTAAAAGCAGATTTTATTTCTACTTGACAGCTAATCAGCAGTACTATAGCATATAACGATTTATAATGTCTATTAAAATACTTTAACTCCTAATTAAAAGTATTCACACCACCATTTCCACTCGTTGTCGGATGTAGATAAATCTTCCGTACCTGATTCCACTATACCTCCGCACCCTTTGACTGTATAATTATAAGTACCGGGAACCACATATATATTCTGTTGTCCGGGAGGAATACTGAAATCGAAATTAGCGGGCCCGCTAAGACTTATGGATAAGGTTCCGCCAGCATCAGTTTTATTCCAGAAGAATAAATACATTGAATCTTTTTAAATTTGAAGCGATAAATAGGCGATATTATAAAATTCTACTATAATGTTTATATCAACTGCTTTTGCTTGAAGCTGAAATATCCGCCTTCAGCAACAATAATATGATCCAGTACAGTAATACCCATAATGCTGCAGGATTTACAAAGCCTGTTGGTTATTTCTATATCATCGGTAGAGGGCTCCGGATCACCACTGGGATGATTGTGTATGAATATTACTGATGCCGCAGAATTCTTAATTACCGGTTTTATTACCTCTCTGGGGTGTACTATGGATGACGTCAAGGATCCCGTCGAGATTAAGACCTCTTTTATTACCTTATTTTTTATATCCAGCAGCAGCACCCTGAACTGCTCCTTCTTTAAATCCTTAAGAAGAGGGATATAATAATTTGCCACTTCCTCGCTGCACCTGAAGCTCATATTATTACCATTTTTCTCTGAGATTGCCCTCCTGCCCAGTTCCAGGGCAGCCATTATCTGAGAAGCCTTTGCCCTGCCAATTCCATTGATCCCGGCAAGTTCCACAATTGAAGCACCAAGTAATTCATTTAAGTTCTTGTACTTTGATAAGATTAATTTTGCAAGATCCAGTGCTGACTTACCATTACCATTATTATTTATACCGGTCCTGAGTATTATTGCAAGAAGCTCGGAGTTGGTAAGATATTCACTACCATGCTTTATAAGTTTTTCTCTGGGTCTTTCATCTTCCGGCCACTTATTGATCGGTAGATAATCTTTTTCTGTTCTGTATATATTTTTCAAAAGAGTTTCTTTCATAAATTACCATATTGAATAAAAATAATAATAGCTTATTTGTATAAAGATGTAAATACATAAATTGAATCAAGAGAACAAATAAAACTAATAGATTATCAAAATAAAAGTCTCTCTTTTCTTAAAATTTGATCTCAATTTTTTTTCCTAATCTTTGCGCATTCCCTTATCAGCAATATAAATAATAGTTCACTTTTTAATTGAAGGTTATTAGTTAGATTATACTGTTGACAAATATTGTTAACTAATATAGATTATATACTTAAGTAGTTACAGTTTATAGAACTTGTGTGCCAAACAGCTAAATATATATTACTCGATCAGATATAGTACCGATGATATATAGAAAGGTGGCAAACTATGCAAAGATTTCCAATAAAAAATCCGGAACCGGATTTCTATGAATTAAAGAAAGTGTTAAATGGAGAAAAATTACCAAATAAGGTATATCCAGTTGATCTGTTTATCGATGAAGAGATTGAAAAATATATAATAGAGAATTATTTCAGTGAAAAATATATTCCGGAACCTTATATGAGTAGCTTTTTCATTAAAGATAAAGTGGATATAGAAAAGCTGTATAAAGAATATTATAAACAGCAGATTAATTTTTGGTACCGGATGGGTTATAGCTTTTTAGTTATAACTGAATTCACAATAAAGTTCGTGTCTCTTTTCATGGCAAAAAATGTAGCAAAAGTGGCTAAAGATACAGCAATTTATTCCAGGGGTGATAGATTTTGGGTAAAGGAAGGACCAGAAGGAGGTGTGATAAAATCACAGGAGGACTTTGAAAACTTTCCCTGGGATATGACTAAAATTTTTTTATCCGAGCTTGAGAGTCATTTAGAAGTTATAAGTAAAAATCTACCGGAAGGCATGAAGGTCTGTGTTTCCGGTTCCTTATTCGAGCATCTAATGGAGTTCATTCTGGGTTATGAAAACTTCTTTTATTTTCTCTATGATCAACCTGAACTAGTTAAAAATGTAATAGATAAAGTGGGTCAGATTGAATATGACTTATTTTCAACAGTTGCTTCTATGGATTGTGTTGAAGTATTGATTCTTACTGATGATCTGGGATTTAAAACATCCTCTATAATATCTGTTGAGCATTTAAGAAAACTATTCTTCCCATGGTATAAAAAATATGCCTCAATCGCCCATAAAAATAATAAACACATCTGGCATCACTGCTGTGGATATAAGAATGGCATCATAGAGGATTTAATAAGTGATGTTAAAATAGACGCTCTGCATAGTTTTGAAGATTCATGTGCACCCATCATTGAAATAAAAAAGAAGTACGGAGATAGGATCGGTCTTCTTGGAGGAGTAGACATGGACAAATTAATCAGACTCAAAGAAAAGGAGTTAAGAAAGTATATCAGAAGCATTCTTGAAGTATGTATGATTAGAGGAAGATTTGCTCTGGGCTCAGGCAATTCTATTTGTAACTTTATGCCTATAAAAAATTACTTCATTATGTTGGAAGAGGGATTAAATTGGACAAGATGATCATAGCAATCAGTATCTGAAATAACTGGGAAACCGAAAAAAACAATAAATTTATAATAAAAATACATGGAGGAAAAATATGAACACAAAAACACAAAAAGTTAGATTACGTGAAAAAATTGGTTACGGCATTGGAGATGCAGGATTGGATCTATTCTTTAATGCAATTGCGTTATTTCTGACATTTTTCTTAACTGACATATTTGGTATATCAGCAGCAGCTGTGGGAACACTTTTTTTAGTCACAAGAATGTGGGATGCTGTAAATGATCCCATAATGGGTATTATAGCAGACAGAACCAAGACAAAATGGGGCAAATACAGGCCGTATTTTTTATGGATGCCGATTCCTCTTGCTGTCTCATTTATTTTGCTTTTTACAAAACCCAATTTAAGCTCGATTGGAAAGAT
>Ga0315534_1002770_pt1 | contig 11568 bp, 8 predicted proteins | sample SalMarSW160240MG_FD_203094 | JGI IMG/M metagenome (GOLD analysis project Ga0315534, IMG submission 203094) | Salt marsh sediment microbial communities from the Plum Island Ecosystem LTER, Massachusetts, United States - Salt Marsh Sediment SW1602-40 ... | reverse complement strand
TCAAGCCGCTCTCTGGCCGAGTCATCAATCTGTGACTCTTCACGCACCAGCAGGCGGCGGGTCTTTTTAAGCAGGTTACGATAGGTGTTGTCCACCGCGTTGCGCATCTCGTCACGGTGCACGCGGGCCAGTACCACACGCTTGTAGTTTGCCATGACCTGAAAACGGCTGTTGATGATGGCCTTAAGGGTATCCATATCGATCGCGGATTTGGCCGGATTGAGAACCGGTTTCGGCGCGACCTTCTTGACCTTGGCCAGTCTTAAGATCTCGAACAGTCGTATATACATCCAGCCGATATCGAACTCCCACCATTTCGAGGACAGCTTGGCGGATGAGGCATAGGTATGGTGATTGTTATGTAATTCCTCGCCACCGATCAGTATTCCCCACGGAACGATGTTGGTGGATGCATCCTGTACCTCATAATTGCGGTAGCCCCACCAGTGTCCGACGCCGTTGATCACACCGGCCGCGAAGAACGGGATCCATAACATCTGTATGGCCCACACGGTAATCCCGGGGATACCGAACAATAACAGGTTGATGGCGAGCATCACCACCAGCCCCTTGCTTGACAACGGTGAATAGAGATGGCGTTCCAGCCAGTCGTTCGGGGTGCCGTAACCGTATTTTTCCAGCGTCTTGGGATTGCCCGCCTCTGCGCGGTACAGTTCTGCACCTTCGAATAATACTTTTTTGATGCCGAAGATCTGCGGACTGTGTGGATCCTCCTCGGTCTCAACCTTGGCGTGATGCTTGCGGTGAATCGCGACCCATGCCTTGGTCTCCATACCAGTGGTCAACCACAACCACAACCGGAAAAAGTGACTAATAAAGGGATGAATGTCGAGGGCTCGGTGAGCCTGTGATCGGTGCAAAAAAACGGTGACTGCAATAATTGTTATATGTGTCAGAACGAGTGTTGTTGCAACCAGCTCCCATAGTGAAAGATTTAATATCCCGTTTAACATCCAGATGGTGGCCTCCCGTTTATCTTATCAGGTGTCATCCTGCCTATTACCGTATGGTAAATCAAGCCCGTATGACCGGTAACTATACCTACTATATATAGGCTGTGTGACTCAATCACAATCAAAACCATTATAGCTTATGATAAACAATGTGTTAGCTACGGTATTCGGCATTGATCCTGACATAGTCATAGGAAAAATCGCAGGTCCACACCCGTGTCAGTTGTTGTCCTCGGCCGAGCTCGACACGAATGGTAATCTCATCGCGCTTCATGACCATGACACCTTGCTGTTCTTGATAATCCCTGCATCGCTGCCCTGCATCGACGATACAGACCTCATCGAGATAGATGGCAATCCCGTTCACGTCCAGATCCGCGATACCTGCCCGACCGACGGCGGCCAGGATACGTCCCCAGTTCGGGTCGCTGGCGAAAAACGCGGTTTTGACCAGAGGCGAATGGGCGATCGTATAGGCAACCAGACGTGCCTCAGCTTCGCTACCCGCTTGTGTCACCTCGACGGTGATGAACTTGGTGGCGCCTTCACCGTCACGTATGATCGCCTGCGCCAGTTCGATACACACGTCCGTAACCGCAGCCTGGAATGCGGCAAAGGCCTCACTGTTCGCTTGCAGCAGTGGCGCATCCGACCTGCCGGTTGCCACCAGCACACAGGCGTCGTTGGTCGAGGTATCGCCGTCGACAGTAATGCTGTTGAATGAGGCCGCGACAGCACTGACAAGGCAATGCTGCAACAACTGCCGTTCGATCCTTGCATCGGTTGCGACATAGGCCAGCATGGTCGCCATGTCGGGACGGATCATGCCTGAACCCTTGGCGATACCGGTGATGGTGACTGTCTTATCCTGTACCGTGATCTGTCTCGTCACACCCTTGGGCACGGTATCCGTGGTCATGATCCCATAGGCGGCATCCTGCCAACCTTCGGCTGTGAGGTTATCCAGCGCCCGCTGTAATCCTTTTTCGATCACGCCGACCGGCAGAGGTTCACCGATGACGCCCGTAGAAAACGGTAACACCGCTTCAGGCTGGCAACCGGTGATCCCGGCAAGAGCATCACAACAGGCACGGGCATCGCGGAGACCCTGCTCACCCGTACCGGCGTTGGCATTACCCGAATTGATCAGCAGATAGCGTGGTGAGTGTCGGCTTAAATGTAGTCTCGAGACAGTCACCGGTGCGGCACAGAAGGCGTTACGGGTAAACACAGCGGCGGTTGTTGCCCGCTCACAGATCTCGAGCAACACCAGGTCGCGGCGACCTGAAGCCTTGATACCCGCCGAGATTGCACTAAGTCGAATACCCTCCACTGTATGCAGGGTCGACAAATGTTCAGAAAGTCCAACTGCCATCAGACCGGGTCAATTGTTGTACGTTAGCAAGGATCGCGTGTCAGTTTGTCGTGTTACGTGTTGTTATGAGACAGTCTACGATATTTTTCCGTGGCACTGCTTGTATTTTTTACCGGATCCGCACGGACACGGTTCATTGCGTCCTATCTTGCGGCCTTCCCTCATAAACGGGGTTTGTTGCTCTTGTGGTTGTTGCTCTTGTGGTTGTTGCGGTTCCTCTTCACCCATAGCAGTGGCACTGGCATGCTGATACTGCATCGGGGCCTTTGAACGCCGTTGTTCCTCCACGGCCTTGACGTCTGCCTCGGCCTTGACCTGAACCCGTGAGAGGATTCCGATCACCTCGTGCTTGATCCTCTCGAGCATTTGCGAAAACATCTCGAAGGCCTCGCGCTTGTATTCCTGTTTGGGATTTTTTTGTGCATAACCGCGCAGGTGAATACCCTGGCGCAGATGATCCATGGCTGCCAGATGATCCTTCCACTGGCTGTCGAGAACCTGCAGCATGACGGCCTTCTCGAAATGGCGCATCACCTCGCTACTGGCCATTTGTTCCTTTGCATCATAGGCCTTTTCGATTTCTTCCTGGATACGCTGACGCAGGGTCTCTTCATGCAGCGAATCATCTGTCTCCAGCCACTGCATAACGGGCAGACGGAGGACAAACTCGTTTTCAAGCGCCTCTTCGAGTCCAGGCACATCCCACTGTTCATCGAGACTCTGGGGCGGGATGTAGTTGTCGATAACACTATCGATGATATCTTTTCTGATTGTCTTGATAGTCTCTGATATATCATCCGAGGCCATCAATTCGTTACGCTGTTCATAGATCACCCGGCGCTGATCGTTGGCAACATCATCATACTCGAGCAACTGTTTGCGGATGTCGAAGTTGTGCCCCTCCACCTTACGCTGGGCATTCTCGATCGCCTTGGTCACCCATGGATGCTCAATCGCCTCGCCTTCCTGCATTCCGAGCTTCTGCATCAGCACTGACACACGTTCGGAGGCGAAGATTCGCATCAGGTTATCCTGCAATGACAGATAAAACCGGCTCGATCCCGGATCTCCCTGACGGCCCGAACGGCCGCGCAGCTGATTATCGATGCGGCGTGACTCATGGCGTTCCGTACCGATGATATGCAGGCCGCCGTTCTTCAGCACCTCATCATGACGCTGCTGCCATGCAACGGTGATGTTCTCTCTGTTTCTCTCATCGGCATCATGGTGAGTAGCAAGTTCAGCATCAAGACTGCCGCCCAGTACGATATCGGTACCACGGCCCGCCATATTGGTGGCGATGGTGACTACGCCGGGCCGACCGGCCTGCGCGACGATCTCCGCCTCACGCGCATGCTGCTTGGCATTGAGGACTTCATGCCTGATCTTATCCTTGTTCAGCAGATTCGACAGGTACTCGGAGGTATCGATCGAGGTGGTACCCACCAGCACGGGCTGCCCGCGCTGGTGACAATCCTTGATGTCCTCGATGATCGCTGCGAACTTCTCCTTGGCGGTCAGATATACCAGGTCGCCGTGATCCTTGCGGATCATCGGCTTGTGCGTCGGGATCACCACGACCTCCAGACCATATATCTGCTGGAATTCAAACGCCTCGGTATCGGCGGTACCCGTCATTCCGGATAGCTTGTCATACATCCTGAAATAATTCTGGAAGGTGATCGATGCCAGCGTCTGGTTTTCCATCTGGATCGGGACGCCTTCCTTGGCCTCGACCGCCTGATGCAGGCCGTCGGACCAGCGCCGGCCCGGCATGGTTCGGCCGGTGAACTCGTCGACGATCACCACCTCGTTGTCTTGCACGATATAGTCGACATCGCGCTGGAAAAGAACATGCGCCCTCAACGCCGCATTCAGGTGATGCATCAGCTTGATATTGGCCGCATCGTACAGGCTCTCGCCTTCCTTGAGCAGGCCGGCGGACAGCAACAGATCCTCGACGTGCTGGTGGCCTTCTTCTGTGAGGTAGATCTGCTTGGCCTTTTCATCGACGGAGAAATCTCCCGGCCCGTCTTCGGTCTCCTGTTGTTGCAACTTTGGAATCTGTTTGTTGATCTTGTCATACAGGTCCGAGCTATCATCCACGGGACCCGAAATGATCAGTGGCGTACGCGCTTCATCGATGAGGATCGAGTCCACTTCATCGACGATTGCAAAATTCAGTCCGCGCTGAGCCTTGTCCTCCATGCGAAAGGCCATGTTGTCGCGCAAATAGTCGAATCCATACTCGTTATTGGTGCCGTAGGTGATATCAGCGGCATAGGCGGCGCGCTTCTGCTCCGAACTCTGGCCGGACAGGATCACGCCGGTAGTCATGCCAAGAAATTCATAGATCCTGCCCATCCACTGCGCATCGCGACTGGCCAGGTAATCGTTCACCGTCACCACGTGCACGCCCTTTCCGGACAAGGCATTGAGGTAGGCGGCAAGGGTCGCCACCAGGGTCTTGCCTTCGCCGGTACGCATCTCTGCGATCTTGCCCTGATGCAGCACCATACCGCCGATGAGCTGGACATCAAAATGGCGCATGTTGAGCACACGTTTGCCAGCTTCGCGGACGTTGGCGAACGCCTCGGGGATCAGATCGTCGAGCGATTCTCCGTCTGCAATCCGGCGACGAAATTCATCGGTTTTTTCGCGCATCGCTTCGTCGGTAAGGCCGGAGAACTCGGACTCAAGGGAGTTGGTCTTTTCCACCACCGTGCGCATGCGCTTGAGCAGGCGATCATTGCGACTGCCGAATATTTTACTGAGTAGCTTTGCCATTTATATAACTATACGACACCGGTATCGACAGTGAAATCGTAAATGAGCATCAGGACAGAAGTGAAATGGGCGAGCACTCAGCGTGCTGCATAGACAAATTTAGCTGGATCTATGACTCGACCTTTGTAATGGACTTCAAAATGTACATGAGGGCCGGTTGAACGCCCGGTGCTGCCCATCAGCGCCACACGTTCACCTTTCTTGACGGTATCACCGACCTTGACCAGCAGTTTCTGGTTGTGGCCGTATCGTGTCACGTAACCGTTGCCGTGATTGATTTCAATCATCTTGCCGTAACCGTATCGGTCTGCGGCCCAGGTGACGACACCGGAAGCGACTGCGATGACATCGGAGCCCAGTTTGCCGGCGAAATCAATACCTTCATGCCGTTCCTGCAGACCGGTGAAGGGATCGGTACGCATCCCGAAATAGGAAGATATCCAGCCACTCTTGATCGGCCGACCGGATGGCACGATCTCATCCTGCAGGCTGCTGTCCATATAAAAGGATTCCATTACGCGCAATTGTTGTTCCCGGTCATCCAGCTGCGCCGCGAGTCGTTCCAGGGACTGCATGAAATCGGGTATTACAATCTCCTGTGACGGGACAGTCTCGCTGACCGGGCCGCCTTGCGCGGGCGGGTTGCTGAAATCGAATTCGCCCTTGTCGAGCTTGGCAATGTCCGCCAGTCTCTGGCCCAAGGCGTTGAGGCGTATGGTCTGTGCCTGTAACTGTCCCAGCCGCACGGCCATGGCGTCCATGGTCTCGTGGGCCTTTTTCGATGCCTGGGCAATCGCGTCCCGCTGGCGTTGCATCTCTTGTTGCCAGTCATCCGGCAGCAACTGGTTCTGGGCGCTGAGCCTGCCAAACTGATAACCGGCGTAGAGGACGAGGGTGGGGATTAATACAAACAGCAGGCCGAGTAATGCGATCACCTGACGGCGGCTGACATTATAGCAGGCTGGTTTTTTAGAATTTTTTGTAAATAGTATGATGTTCATCTATGCTTTCCATAATAACATGCATCTATTATGCTGCCAGTCTTAATGTCTCGTCAGCCATTTCATTGACAATGCAATCTCCAAAGCACGTTATTCAATTACTCACCGGACCATCGAGCACGCTGCATCAGCTCGTCGACCGCTGCTCTCAGCTGCAGCGCCTGACACGACTGGTCCGGGATTTTCTCCCTGCTCCGCTCAATCAACATTGTCAGGCAGCCAACATCAGAGATCAACAACTTGTCATGCATACCGATTCATCCACCTGGGCTACCCTGCTGCACTACCAGTCATCGGAACTGCTGCACTTTCTGAGACAACAACCTGGTCTTGAATATATTAGCAATATCCGCACCAGGATTTGTCCGCGTCCTCAGGAGACCCCTGCTATAGATGCAATGGATTCTTCGTCCTCGAATCTGTCGGGAAGCACAGCCACCCTCATCGGCAACCTTGCTGACAGCATGTCAAATCCGGCGCTGAAAAAGGCCTTGCAACGCCTTGCCGCCAAGCGTCCGTCCGGTGATTCTTCGGTGGAATAATCGCGTTTATCGTCCCCGCGGACTGATCATGTCACCGGAATAGGTTGTACAAAAGAAATCGGTGAATGCTCGTTATCGTCAAATGTCACCAATTCCCAGGCCGATTGGTCCGCCATCAATGTTCTCAATAAATGATTATTCAGTGCATGCCCCGATTTGTGACCGCTAAATGCGCCGATCAGGCTGTGACCCAACAGGTACAGGTCGCCAATCGCATCCAGTACCTTGTGTTTAACAAATTCGTCTTCATAACGCAGGCCATCTTCATTGAGGATACGGTAATCATCAACCACGATGGCATTATTCAGGCTGCCGCCGAGGGCCAGGTTTTTTTCACGCAGCCATTCCAGATCTCGCATGAATCCGAAGGTACGCGCCCGGCTCACCTCTTTTACGAACGAGGTGGTCGAAAAATCCACAGTTACTTCCTGGGTGCGGTCCTTGAAGGCGGGATGGTTGAAATCGATGATGAAGGAGACCTTGAAACCCTCGAAAGGATCGAATCGGGCCCATTTATCGCCATCCTCGACGACCACCGAGCGCTTGATACGGATAAAGCGCTTGGGCGCCGACTGGTCCTCTATACCCGCCGACTGGATCAGAAATACGAACGGACCCGCGCTACCATCCATGATCGGCACCTCCGGGGCACTGAGATCTACATAGGCATTATCGATCCCAAGGCCGGCGAAAGCCGACAACAGGTGCTCGACCGTCGATATCCGTACCTCGCCTTTCGATATAGTGGTAGAAAGCCTTGTATCTCCTACATTTTCTTCTCTTGCCGCGATCTCGACGGGGGTGTCAAGGTCGACACGCCGGAACACGATTCCGGTATCGGGCGCGGCTGGTCTGAGTGTCAGGTAGATCTTTTCGCCGGTATGTAAACCAACTCCTGTTGCTCTAATAACATTCTTGAGCGTTCTTTGCTTGATCATGTTGTCTGGATGCCTCTTAATCCGTCCTTATTGCCTCTTAATACGTCCTTATTTCAGCTTCCGGCGATGCGTGCTACTGAATTCCGGGCGATAGTAGCATAGCAACCACACCCTGCAAAGGAACAAGCTCACATTTTATCGACATAAGTCGTTATTTATTGAGCCATAAACAGTCTTAATATATGGCTGCTGACCCGCTTTTTCAATCGGCCTGTCTGCGCAGAAACGCCGGAACGTCAAGGTAATCCAGATCGGCATTATCATGAAATGCAAGTTGTTCGGCCGCCGTTTGTTGATTGCGAATCACCGTCGGCCGGTCCAGTTTATGGTAATCGACTTCGCCGTCGTTGTTCTTGACCAACCTGACAGGCTTGTCGGCAAGTTTTTCGACTTGTCCGAGACCGGTTGCGACCACTGTAACACGCAGTTCGTCATTCATGTCGGGATCGATCACCGTGCCGACCACGACGGTTGCATTATCCGAGGCGAATTCCTTCACAGTCGTACCCACCTCCTCGAACTCTCCAATCGACATGTTCATGCCGGCAGTGATATTGACAAGTATACCCCGTGCCCCGGCAAGGTTTACGTCCTCCAACAGCGGGCTTGCGATCGCAGATTTGGCAGCCTCGGATGCACGATCTTCGCCGCGCGCATGGCCAGATCCCATCATCGCCATGCCCATCTCTTCCATTACGGTACGGACATCGGCGAAGTCCACGTTGATCAAGCCGGGACGCGTGATCAGTTCCGCGATTCCCTGCACGGCGCCAAACAGTACATTGTTGGCAGACTTGAAGGCGTCCAGCAGGGAAATATTCTTGCCCAGCACTGTTAACAGCTTTTCATTGGGAATGGTGATCAGGGAGTCGACGTACTGGGTCAGTTCCGCAATCCCGTCCCTGGCAATCTGGGCGCGTTTGGCACCCTCGAAGGGAAACGGTTTGGTCACCACAGCAACAGTCAGAATGCCCATCTCTCTGGCGGTCTGCGCTACGATCGGAGCACCGCCGGTCCCGGTACCGCCGCCCATGCCGGCGGTGATGAACACCATATCGGAGCCGTCCAGGATCTCAACGATACGATCGCGGTCCTCGAGGGCGGCCTGCCTGCCGATCTCCGGATTGGCGCCTGCACCAAGTCCCTTGGTCACACCGCTGCCGAGTTGCAGCACAGTGCGCGCTGAAGAGTTTTTCAACGCCTGCGCATCGGTATTGGCACAGATGAAGTCCACTCCATCGATATTGGCTGACACCATATGTTCAACCGCATTACCGCCGCCGCCTCCGACGCCGATCACCTTGATTATCGCATTCTGGCTGTATGCATCCATTAGTTCGAACATAGTCTCTCCTCCTTACAGGAATTGTAAATTTTGTAACAACACGCTCAGAAATTACCCTGAAACCAATTCTTCATCCTTTCCCATATACCCGTGACACCACCTGACATCTTGACACTCGGCCGCTTGGCGTAGCGTTGCCTGTTGCCATACAACAACAGCCCCACCCCCGTGGCATGGATGGGGTTGCGTACCACGTCCACCAGACCAGAGACATGCTGGGGCAGGCCCAGACGCACCGGCGCGTGAAAGATCTCTTCGGCCAGATCGATGACACCTTCCATCTTCGAACTGCCTCCCGTGAGTACTACACCTGCTGCGATCAGATCTTCGAAACCGCTGCGGCGCAGTTCCGCCTGAATGAGAGTGAATAGTTCCTCGTAGCGCGGCTCGATGACCTCCGCCAGTGTTTGACGTGCAAGGCGCCGCGCCGCCCTGTCACCGACACCGGGGACCTCGATGGTTTCTTCTGGATTCGACAGTTGGGTGAGCGCGCAGCCATACTTGACCTTGATCTCTTCGGCATACTGGGTGGGCGTGCGCAAGGCAACCGCTATATCGTTGGTGACCTGGTCGCCGGCGATGGGTATGACGGCGGTGTGGCGAATGGAGCCGTCAGTGAATACAGCAATATCGGTGGTACCACCGCCGATATCGACCAGACAGATGCCCAGATCCTTTTCATCATCCGTCAATACCGCAAGGCTCGATGCCAGTTGTTCGAGGATGATGTCATCCACTTCCAGGCCACAACGTCGTACGCACTTGATGATGTTCTGGGCCGCACTCACGGCTCCGGTCACCATATGGACCTTGGCCTCCAGACGCACACCCGACATACCGATCGGCTCCTTGATGCCTTCCTGGTTGTCGATAATGAATTCCTGAGGCAGGATATGCAGAATCTTCTGGTCGGCGGGTATCGCCACCGCGCGCGCCGCATCAATCACACGCTCGACGTCATTGGCGGTGATCTCGTTATCACGGATCGCGACGATGCCGTGCGAATTGAGACTGCGAATATGGCTGCCGGCTATGCCGGCATAGACGGAATGTATTTCACAACCGGCCATCAATTCCGCTTCCTCTATGGCACGCTGGATCGATTGCACGGTGGACTCGATATTGACGACAACACCTTTCTTGAGGCCACGCGACGGGTGTGAACCGATGCCGACGATCTCAACCTTGTCGTGGCCGGTGATTTCACACACGATGGCCACGACCTTGGAGGTGCCGATATCCAGGCCGACGATCAGATCTTTCTCATCCTTTTTGGGCATTGATCCGTTCTTCTCCTTTTGTTAACCCATTTCCGAATTGAAAACTTTTTCACTTGGTATGTTCCATCTCACCACGAAACCATTGGTATAACGCAAGTCAACCGCCTTGATCTCCCGCGCCTTGCCGGCCAACACCTCAGGGTAAAACCGTATGAAGCGTTGCAGACGCTCCATGGCGTTCTCTCTGCCCAGCACCAGTTCAAGTTGATCGTCCAGCGACAGATGCCAGGCACGACGTTCATCCAGATTCAAGCGTCTGATGTGCAAGTCATAGGGTGCGAGCATTCGTGTCATGATGCGGTATGTCGCCATGACCGTCATTGCAGTGCCTTCGGGTCCGTATACATACGGTAATCCCTCGATCCCTGCAGGATCATCGGGTACGAATACCTCGTCGGCGCTGTTCAACAGGGCCTTGTCTCCCCAGTGTGCAATCGCTGTCTGCTCGAACAGCGTCACGCGGATCTCATCCGGCCATACGCGTCTTACGGTAGCCGAATCGACCCAGGGAATGGTACGCAAGGCCTGCCGGACATCACCGACGTCGACGCCGAAAAATCCGGCACCGAGATACGGCACAACGATCGCGCGCACCGTATCGGCATCGACATGCTTGAAACTGCCCTCGACCGTTACCGTCCGATACGGCAGGACGTCCGGGTCCAGCAGTTTGTCGGTTACCAATCGGCCGAGATAGACAAAAACGGCAACCGTTAGCATCAGTATCGCGGCGCGTAACGTCCTTTTCCCGTGTTCTGCCACGAAGGCCTGGTAAGCTGTCATCCTCTTCCTTGCGCGTCTACGTGTCACGTTATTCATTCCTTGCCTTAGTTGCTGCGGTCACACTCGTCTCGAGAATGCGCCATACCAACTCATCGAATTCAATGCCGGCGGTCCTTGCCGCAAGCGGCACCAGGCTGTGGTCCGTCATGCCGGGGATGGTGTTGACCTCGATAAGCCACGGTTGTTTATGCTCGTCGCAAACCAGATCCACGCGTCCCCAACCTTCACAGCCCAGAGCATCGAATGCCCTCAGTGCCAGATCCTGCAATGCCTGCTCGCGCGACTTGTCGAGTCCGCTCGGGCATATGAAACGGGTGTCATCCGCGGAATATTTCGCTTCGTAGTCGTAAAATTCACGCGGTGTCTCGATACGAATCAATGGCAACGCCTTCCCCGCCAGGATCCCCACCGTATATTCGTTGCCGACAATCCATTTTTCCGCCAGCACCATGTCATCCAGTTTGTGCGCGGCCTGCCAGCCAGCGGTAATCTCTGAGGGTTGTGTCACCTTTGTGACTCCGAGACTCGAACCTTCATAGACCG